>Ga0228703_1001248_pt1 | contig 15909 bp, 11 predicted proteins | sample McNCre217_Aug_MG_3_FD_178020 | JGI IMG/M metagenome (GOLD analysis project Ga0228703, IMG submission 178020) | Freshwater microbial communities from McNutts Creek, Athens, Georgia, United States - 29-17_Aug_MG | ecosystem: Environmental > Aquatic > Freshwater > Creek | place: USA: Georgia... | reverse complement strand
GGCCAACCCAACATGAGCGTGACGAGTGGCGCACCTGACCAATGCAGTTGCAGCGGCATCTGGTGCAAGCTCGGCAGTGCCCACAGCCACGGCAGCAGCACCAAGGTGGCGAGCAAGGGCGTGAGCAACTCAGTGCCCACCAGCATGCGCCACGGCTTGAGCCACAGCGATGCAGTCAAGCAAGCCAAGATGACGGCGATTTCAAAATCCATGTTTACGACTGAGTCTCAGCCACTTTGGCCACGGGTGCGGTGGGTGTGCCGAGCGAGCGCAACACATCGCGCACCATTTGCGCACGGGCTTGTGGCTCGGGTAGTTCGCGTTCGATGCGCAGGCGGTCGTTGCCCGCCAGTTTGATGTGCTTGTTTTTTTGTACCAGCTCAATGATGCGCATCGCGTCAAACGGCGGGTTGGGTTTGAAGCTGATGTGCGTCACACCAGGCGCAGCATCTACCTTGGTCACGCCATAGCTGCGGGCTTGCACGCGCAGGCGGTGCACGTCGATGAGTGTTTGCGCTTGCGCAGGCAGTTTGCCAAAGCGGTCCACGATTTCTTCCAGCAGCGCGTCAATTTGGTCGCCCGTTTTGGCGGTGGCCAGTTTTTTGTAGAACGACAAGCGCAGGTGCACATCGCCGCAGTAGTCGTCGGGCAGCAAGGCGGGGGCGTGCAGGTTGATTTCGGTGGTCGCACTCAAGGGGCTGAGCAAGTCTGGCTCTTCGCCGTTCTTCAAAGCGCGCACGGCCTCTGACAACATTTCGTTGTAGAGCTGAAAGCCCACTTCCAGCATGTTGCCGCTTTGGTTTTCGCCCAGCACTTCACCCGCGCCACGAATTTCAAGGTCGTGCATGGCGAGGTAGAAACCTGATCCCAACTCTTCCATTTGCTGAATCGCATCCAAGCGCTGCGCGGCTTGTTTGGTCAGGCCCTGTGTGTCGGGCACCATGAGGTAGGCGTAGGCTTGGTGGTGGCTACGACCCACACGGCCACGCAACTGGTGCAGCTGCGCCAAGCCAAACTTGTCGGCGCGGCTCATGATGATGGTGTTGGCACTGGGCACGTCAATGCCGGTCTCGATGATGGTGGAGCACAGCAGCATGTTGTAGCGCTGGGCCACAAAGTCGCGCATGACGCGTTCGAGTTCGCGCTCTGGCATTTGGCCGTGTGCCACAGCAATGCGGGCTTCTGGCAGTAGCTCTTCCAATTGGGCGCGGCGGTTTTCAATGGTGGCTACATCGTTGTGCAAGAAATAGCACTGGCCACCACGTTTGAGTTCACGCAACACGGCTTCGCGAATGACGCCATTGCCTTCGTTGCGCACAAAGGTTTTGATGGCCAAGCGGCGTTGTGGTGCAGTCGCAATGACGCTCAAATCGCGCAGGCCTTCGAGCGCCATGCCCAAGGTGCGCGGAATAGGCGTGGCGGTGAGCGTGAGCACATCCACCTCGGCGCGCATGGCTTTCATGGCCTCTTTGTGACGCACGCCAAAGCGGTGCTCTTCGTCGATGATGAGCAGGCCCAGGTCTTTGAACTTGACCGATTCGCTCAGCAGCTTGTGCGTGCCCACCACGATGTCCACTTGGCCTTCGGCCAAACCTTTAGCAGCAGCCGTGATTTCTTTGGCTGAGCGGAAGCGGCTCATCTCGGCAATCTTGATAGGCCACTTGCTGAAGCGGTCCACCAAGGTTTGGTAATGCTGCTCTGCCAGCAAGGTGGTGGGGGCCAAGAAGGCCACTTGTTTGCCACCCGTGACGGCCACGAAGGCGGCACGCAAGGCTACTTCGGTTTTGCCAAAGCCCACATCGCCACACACCAGGCGGTCCATAGGGCGTGGGCTGATCATGTCTTGCATGACAGCGTGGATGGCGGCGCGCTGGTCGGCGGTTTCTTCAAAGCCAAAGTCGTTGGCGAAGGTTTCGTAGTCTTGCGGCGAGTAGCGGAAGGGGTGGCCTTGGCGTGCGGCGCGGCGTGCGTAGATGTTGAGCAGCTCGGCGGCGGCATCGCGCACTTGTTCGGCGGCGCGGCGTTTGGCTTTGTCCCATTGGGCGGAGCCGAGTTTGTGCAGTGGCGCTTCGTCGGCGCTGACGCCGGTGTAGCGGCCAATCAGGTGCAGCTGGCTTACCGGTACATAGAGCACAGCGTTGTCTGCGTATTCGAGGTGCAAGAACTCTTGCAGCGCGGGCGTGCCGTCGGCGTTTTTCTCGCCCAAGTCCATGTTGATGAGGCCACGGTAGCGGCCAATGCCGTGGGCGTTGTGCACCACGGGGTCGCCCAAGTTGAGCTCGGACAAGTCTTTGATGAGCGCTTCGACATCGCTGACTTGCTCTTGTTTTTTGCGGCGGCGGGTGGTGGCACCGACAGCGAACAGCTCGGTTTCTGTGATCAGGTCGAGGCCAGCTTCGCTCCAGCTAAAGCCCACTTGCAGTGCGGCGGTGGCGATGCCAATTTTTTCTGCGCTGCCCTCGAATTCGGCCAGCGAGTCAAACGCGGGCGGGCTGACGTTGGACGAGCGCAAGAAGTCGAGCAAGCTTTCGCGGCGGCCATCGCTCTCGGCCAAGATGAGCAAGCGGTTGGCTGTTTTGCCTGCGTGGGCTTGCAGCTTTTGCAGTGGATCTGCCGCACCACGCACCACGGTGAGGTCGGGCAGGGTTTGGGCAAACGCGTTGTCCATGACGTCGGTGACGTGCGGGCGCAGCGCGAACTGCGCATAGCTGTTGGCCGATGCGTAAAACTGTTCCGCGCTTAAAAACAAATTGGCAGGTGGTAACGCTGGGCGCTCAGGGTCACCTTGCACCAAGCGAAAGCGGTCTTGCGTGTCTTGCCAAAAGCGCTGAAACACGGGTTCTAGGTCGCCGTGCAGTACCACCGTGGCCGATGTGCCGAGGTAGTCAAACACTGTGGCAGTTTCTTCAAAGAACAAAGGCAGGTAGTACTCAATGCCAGCTGTGGCGACGCCATTGCCAACGTCTTTGTAGATGCGGCTCTTGGTCGGGTCGCCATCGAGCATTTCGCGCCAACGGTTGCGAAACAGCGCACGCGCGGCATCGTCCATCGGGAACTCGCGACCTGGCAACAAGCGCACTTCGGGCACGGGGTAGAGGCTGCGTTGACTGTCGGGGTCGAAGGTGCGGATGGAGTCGATTTCGTTGTCAAACAAATCAACGCGGTAGGGCACCAACGAGCCCATGGGGAAGAGGTCAATCAAGCCGCCACGCACCGCGTATTCGCCGGGGCTGACCACTTGCGTGACGTGGGTGTAGCCTGCCAGTGTGAGCTGTGACTTGAGCTTGGCTTCGTCCAGCGCTTGCTTGACTTTGAAGTGGAAGGTGTAGCCCGCCAAGAACGCAGGCGGGGCCAAGCGGTACAGCGCGGTGGTGGCAGGAATCAGCACCACATCGGCGTCACCTTGCGAGATGCGCCACAGGGTGGCCAAGCGTTCGCTGATGAGGTCTTGGTGTGGCGAGAAGCTGTCGTAGGGCAGCGTTTCCCAATCGGGGAATAGCACGCAGCGCAAGTCGGGGGCGAAGAACGCCATTTCGTCTTGCAATCGTTGGGCATCCACCGCATCGGCGGTGATGATGGCAACACGTTGTTGTTTGGCTTTTTCGCGCGTGCCTAGCTGGGCGAGCAGCAATGCGTCCGCAGAGCCGACAGGGCGGGGCATGGCAAATCGTTTGCCGGGACTCAAAGAGGGCAGATGCATTGGCGTAATTCTAGAATGGGGGCTGAGCTTGAAGCTCACGACCTACCCAATGCCCTCACACACCCAAACCCCCATTCGATTTTTTGCTGTCATCCCTTGCGCAGGGTTTGGCAGCCGCGCCGGTACCGCCACGCCCAAGCAGTACCAAACGATTGCAGGCTTGCCCATGGTGGTGCACACGCTCAAGGCCTTTGCAGGTGTGGCACGCATGGCCAAAGGTGTGTTGGTGTTGGCGCCTGATGATGTGCACATGGAGGGGGTGTTGGCTACGTATCCACAGCCTTTGTTTGAGACTTCGCGCACAGGTGGTGCGACGCGCGCTGAGAGCGTGTTGGCAGGGTTGCATGAACTGGTCAAGCAGGGCGCAAACGACACCGATTGGGTGCTGGTGCACGACGCCGCGCGTTGTTTGATCACGTCAGAACAAATCAATGCCCTGATGGATGCTTGCCAAGACGATGCCGTGGGCGGTTTGTTGGCCCACAAATTGGCTGATACTTTGAAAGCCGAAGCCCATGGCCGTGTGGCCCAAACGGTGGATCGTTCTGACAAGTGGTTGGCGCAGACGCCGCAAATGTTTCGCTTAAGCGTGTTGTTAAAGGCCTTAGAGCAAGCAAGTGCTGCTGTGACGGATGAAGCAAGCGCTATCGAGGCGATGGGTTTGAGCCCCTTGTTGGTGTCTGGCAATGCGCAAAACTTCAAGGTGACTTACCCAGAAGACTTTGCCTTGGCGGCTGCGATTTTGAATTCGCGTCATTGACGCTTGATGGAAAGAACACATGATGACCGTACCCTCATTTCGAATTGGTGAAGGCTGGGATGTGCATGCTTTGGTGGAAGGTCGCCCGCTCATGCTGGGTGGTGTGCGCATTGAGCACACACACGGCTTGCTAGGCCACTCAGACGCCGATGTACTGCTGCACGCCATCACCGATGCCTTGCTGGGTGCCGCGGCGTTGGGAGACATTGGCCGACATTTTTCAGACACCGATGCGGCCTATAAAGGGGCTGACTCGTGGGTGCTTTTGCAAAAGACGGCTGAGATGGTGCGCACCGCAGGTTTTCAGATTGGCAACATCGACAGCACTGTGATTGCGCAAGCCCCTAAGTTGGCGGCACATATGCCCGCGATGTGCCAGCGTATTGCACAAGCGCTAGGGATCGATGTGTCTCGTGTGAATGTGAAGGCTAAGACGGCCGAAAAAATAGGCCCTGTGGGACAGAGCCTAAGTATGGAAGCTCGCGCTGTGGCGCTGATTTATTGAGGGCTGGGTGGTTTAGCGCCTAGTGCGGCTAAACCTTCCACTACTTCCCGCACGACACGGCGATGCTCGGGCTGCAAGGCAAAGTAGCAAGAAATCAACTGCTGATCAACCAAATTGATGCGCGCGTCTGCCAAGGCTTCATCCGCAGGGCGGGGCGGCGGGGTGCCAAACAGTAGACCTTCCGGAGAAATTTTGAGCCATTTGGACAACACCAAAAGCTTGTCCTGTTTGGGGACAGATACGCCCATGAGCCAGTTGCGTGCAGCATGGGATGAAATTCCTTCGCCCCAATAGCGTAAGTTGAACTCGTTGGCAACCACGGTTGCAGAGACTCGGATGCCGGCATCTTTGAGTGCGGCGCGAAAGCGATCTGCAAATTTGCTAGTTTCTTTTGGGTAGGTTTGTGTCATACCTTGAAGGTAAAAGAGATTTAATTTTATGTTTTAATTTTAAGTAAAAAAATTCTTATTTTTAATTAAAATTATTTAATAAATCAAATCTCCCCACATGTTTACTGAGCTGTCCAGCCTCCATCCATATTCCAAGCCACACCGCGCACGTTGTTGCCTGCTTTAGAGCAGAAAAATACAGCCAATTCACCCAGCTCTTCGGGGGTGGTGAATTGCATGGAAGGTTCTTTTTCGCCCAGCAGCAGTTTGATGGCTTCATCGTTCGAAATGTTCAATGCAGCCGCTTTGGCATCCACTTGTTTTTGGACTAAGGGAGTAAGCACCCAGCCTGGACAAATGGCGTTGCAAGTCACGCCCGTAGTGGCGTTTTCAAGTGCTGTGACTTTGGTCAAACCCACAATGCCGTGCTTCGCGGCTACATAAGCGGATTTTTGTGCAGAGCCCACCAAACCGTGAATAGAAGCCACGTTGATGATGCGACCCCAGTTTTGTTTTTGCATATAGGGCAACGCCAAGCGTGAGGTGTGAAAGGCGCTGCTGAGGTTGATGGCAATGATGGCATCCCAGCGTTCGACGGGGAAGTCTTCGAGCGAAGCCACATGCTGAATGCCCGCGTTGTTGACCAAGATGTCAACACCACCAAATGTGTCGGCTGAGAATTTCATCATGGCTTCGATGTCGGAGGCTTTGCTCATATCTGCGCCGTGGTAGGCCACTTTGACGCCCAGTGCTGCCACTTCGGCCTTGGGGCCTTCGGCGTCGCCAAAGCCGTTGAGGATGATGTTCGCGCCTTGACGGGCCAATGATTTGGCGATGCCAAGACCAATGCCGCTGGTGGAACCGGTGACCAAAGCTGTTTTACCGATGAGTGTGCGTTCAGACATTTTCAAAACTCCATGCATTACGATGAGAAACCTATAGACATTATGCGGTTCAGCGGCTTACATGAAACATAACGGAGAAACGCAACGTACCTCGTTCTTGAGTGCCTCGTTGGAAGATTTGCCAGATCAGCCAGAGGCATTGACGCGTGCGCGTGCTTTTGCGCAGCCTTTGCTCATGGGCGCCGCGCTGGATACTGGTGAAGATGTGCTGGCGCATGCGGATGCCGTGGCGCAAATTCTGAGTGTGATTGGTGGCTCTGAAGCCATGCAAGCCGCCTGCTATTTAGTGTATGCGGCAGAGCACTTGCAAAAGCCTGAAGAAGTTATTGCCAAAGCCTTTGGCCCGAGCTACGCCGAACTGGCTTTGGAAACCACGCGCTTGATTCGCGTGCAACGCCAAGCACGTGCTGTGTCGGCTGAATCGCAAGTGGCCGCTTTGCAAACCGAAAACGTGCGCAAGATGTTGTTGGCGTTCTCACGAGATTTGCGCGTGGTGCTGTTGCGTTTGGCGTCACGTTTGCAAACATTGCGTTACTACGCTGCTAGCAAACAACCTGTGCCGCACAGCTTGGCGTATGAATCCCTGCATGTGTTTGCGCCGTTGGCGAATCGTTTGGGGATTTGGGAAATTAAATGGGAAATGGAAGATTTGTCTTTCCGCTTCCTTGAGCCTGAGACCTACCGTGAAATTGCCAAACTCCTCGACGAAAAACGTGTGGAGCGCGAGAACTACATGATGCAGTTGCGCGATCGCCTTGAGGCTGACTTGAAAGTCCAAGGCATCACGGCCCAAGTGGCTGGGCGACCCAAGCACATCTACAGCATCGTGAAAAAAATGCGCGGCAAGTCGCTCGACTTTTCGCGTGTGTTTGATGTGCGTGCATTGCGTGTGGTCGTGCCCTCGGTACCTGATTGCTATGCCACGTTGAGCATGGTGCACACCCAGTTCGCGCCGATTGATTCGGAGTTTGATGACTACATCGCCAAGCCCAAATCCAATGGTTACCAGTCCTTGCACACGGTGGTGCGAGATGCACAGGGCCGTCCGATTGAAATTCAAATCCGCACTCAAGAGATGCACGACCATGCTGAGCACGGTGTGGCCGCGCATTGGGCCTACAAAGAGGCGGGGGCCAAAGGCTATGCAGGGGTGAGTGCCTCTGGCGACTACGACGCCAAGATCGCGGTGTTGCGTCAACTTTTGGCGTGGGAACGCGAGCTCTCTGCCGATGTCCAAAGTCAAGCCACAACTGATGCCTTGAGTGACCGCATTTATGTGCTTACGCCAGACGCTGCGGTGGTCGAGCTACCTCAAGGTGGGACACCGATTGACTTTGCCTACACCTTGCACACAAACCTCGGTCATCGCTGCCGTGGCGCACGCGTGGATGGTGCGATGGTGCCGCTGAATACGCAACTGAAAAACGGTCAGACGGTGGAGGTCACCGCCATCAAAGAAGGTGGCCCTTCGCGTGATTGGTTGAATCCTGAGCTCGGCTTTTTGGCTAGCTCACGTGCGCGTTCGAAGGTGAGGGCGTGGTTCAACGCCCAAGCGATGCAAGAAACAGCGGCTAAAGGGCGAGAGGCTGTAGAAAAGCTGTTACAGCGCGAAGGCAAAACGGCCATGAAGCTGGACGACTTGGCGTCGCAGTTGGGCTTCAAGTCGGCCGAGGCTTTGTTTGAGCTGGTGGGCAAGGACGAGTTTTCGCTGCGCAACATTGAAACGCTGTTGAATCCACCCGCCACAGCGATGGTGGCGGATGACTATGTACGCCTCAAAAAAGCCAAGCCCAACGACAAAGCCTCTAAGAGCGGCGTGTTGGTGGTGGGCATTGATTCTTTGCTCACGCAACTCAGCAAATGCTGCAAGCCCGCACCGCCCGATGAGATTCGTGGTTTTGTGACACGCGGCAAAGGCGTGAGCATTCACCGGGCTGATTGCGGCAACTTCCGTCAAATGGCGATGCGCAATGGTGACCGTGTGATTGAGGTGGATTGGGGCCAGTCGGCTTCGGCGCAAGCATTGGTGTACCCCGTCGATGTGAACATCGAGGCTTTGGACCGTCAGGGCTTGTTGCGTGACATTTCGGAAGTGTTTGCCAAAGAAAAAATGAATGTGATTGGCGTGCAAACCCAGTCAGTGAGAGACCTGGCGTGGATGACCTTCACTGTGGAGGTAGGCGATTCACGCCGTTTGCAAAAGGTGCTGAGCTTGGTGAAAGAGGTGCGTGGCGTGCGTGCAGCAAAACGCCGTTGAAGTCTGCTATACTTTCAGCTTCGAACAATGTAGGCGCGTAGCTCAGTTGGTTAGAGCACCACCTTGACATGGTGGGGGTCGTTGGTTCGATTCCAATCGCGCCTACCATATTGTTCCCCGTCAAGCCCGGCACTGTTTGAACAGTACTGGGCTTTTCTCTTTCAACGGGAGCTGACTTCATGAGCAGCAAAAAATCGACCACTTCAGATGACACGCAAGATCGCGTGATCAAGAAGTACCCCAATCGCCGCTTGTATGACACCGCGTCATCCAGCTATGTAGCCTTGGCAGATATCAAACAACTGGTGATGCACAACACCCCGTTCCGGGTGGTGGATGCCAAGTCGGGGGAAGACCTGACGCGTAGCATCTTGTTGCAAATCATCTTGGAGCACGAGTCGGAAGGCTCACCCATCCTGACGGAGCAGGTCTTGGTCAACATCATTCGCTTTTATGGGCACTCGATGCAAGGCTTTATGGGCTCTTACCTTGAGAAGAACGTGCAAACGTTCATGGACAACGTGCCACAACTGCCCATCGTGCCCACACTGATGAGCGGCTATGCCGAACAATTGCAAAAACAAACCGAACACATGATGGATGTGATGGGGCTGAAACGTAAATGACTGAAGTAATGAACGCACCTAAAGTTGGTTTCGTGAGCTTGGGCTGTCCCAAGGCTTTGACCGACTCTGAATTGATCTTGACGCAACTCAGCGCCGAGGGTTATCAAACCTCTAAAACTTTTGCTGGCGCTGACTTGGTCATCGTCAACACTTGCGGCTTCATTGATGACGCAGTCAAAGAAAGCCTAGACACTATTGGCGAAGCTTTGGCCGAAAATGGCAAGGTCATCGTGACGGGCTGCTTAGGCGCACGCCAAGCCGAAGGCGGTGCCAACTTGGTGAGGGAAATGCACCCCAGCGTCTTGGCCGTCACAGGCCCACACGCCACCCAAGAGGTGATGGATGCAGTGCATGCCCATTTGCCCAAGCCGCATGACCCATTCATCGACTTGGTGCCCAACAGCTTTGGTGAAGCAGGCGTCAAGCTCACGCCCAAGCACTACGCGTATTTGAAAATCAGCGAAGGTTGTAACCACCGTTGCACGTTTTGCATCATCCCGTCTATGCGCGGTGATTTGGTGAGCCGTCCCATTGGCGATGTGCTCAAAGAAGCCCGCGCTTTGTTTGAAGGTGGCGTGAAAGAACTCTTGGTCATCAGCCAAGACACCTCTGCCTATGGCGTGGATGTCAAATACGTCACTGGGTTCTTTGATGGTCAACCCATCAAAACGCGTACCTTAGAGCTAGCACAAGCCTTGGCCAAGTTGGCCCAAACCTATGGCGCTTGGGTGCGTTTGCACTATGTGTACCCATACCCCAGTGTGGATGACATCATTCCCTTGATGGCCACAGGTCACGTGTTGCCGTATTTGGATGTGCCGTTCCAACACAGCCACCCCGATGTGTTGAAGCGCATGAAGCGCCCAGCCAGTGGCGAGAAAAACCTAGAGCGCATTGCGCGTTGGCGCGAGTTGTGCCCGCAAATCGTGATTCGCAGCACCTTTATTGCTGGTTTTCCTGGCGAAACCGAAGAAGAGTTTGAGCATTTGCTCAACTTCGTGCGTGAAGCCGAGATTGATCGCGCCGGTTGCTTTGCCTACAGCCCCGTGGACGGTGCGGCTGCCAATGACATTCCAGGCATGCTGCCGCAAGAGGTGCGTGAAGCACGTCAAGCACGCTTCATGGAGGTAGCGGAAGAGGTATCTATCGCGAAACTCAAGCGCCGCATCGGCTCGACCATTCAAGTGTTGGTGGACTCAGCGCCTGCCGGTGGTCGCAAAGGTGGCGTGGGTCGCAGCTACGCCGATGCACCTGAGATTGATGGCGTGGTCAAGTTGTTGCCGCCTGAAAAACTCAGCAAAGTGCTCAAGGTGGGTGAGTTCACCCGCGCCAAAGTAGTGGCGACAGACGGTCACGATCTTGTCGCATTACCCATTTAAATTCACAAAAAACAAAAGCCACCTAAAAGGTGGCTTTCATTTAACTTATATTGGTGCCCAGGAAGGGACTCGAACCCCCACGATGTTACTCGCTAGTACCTGAAACTAGTGCGTCTACCAATTCCGCCACCTGGGCATTTCAGGAAAGAGAGGCATTGTATCAAGAATTCCGCACATACCAGTGGTTTACTGGAAGAGTTTGTCGGCACCGTCTCGGGTCACCGTGATGGACATGGTTTTGTGCAACGAGATGATGGCTCGCCAGACATCTTTTTGCCCCCGAACGAAATGCGTGCGGTGTTGCACCGCGACCGCGTTAAGGCACGCGTCGTGCGTTTAGATCGCAAAGGTCGCCCAGAGGGGCGCGTGGTAGAAATTTTGGAGCGTTCTCAGCAGCCCATCATTGGTCGTTTGCTACAAGAGAGCGGTGTGTGGTTGGTAGCGCCAGAAGACAAGCGCTACGGCCAAGATGTGTTGATCAACAAAGGTGCAACGGCCAAAGCGACCGTTGGGCAGGTGGTGGTGGTTGAATTGACGGAACCCCCAAGCTTGTATGGCCAGCCTGTGGGGCGCGTCAAAGAAGTGCTGGGTGAAGTGGATGATCCCGGCATGGAAATCGAAATTGCCGTGCGCAAATATGGCGTGCCACATGAGTTTTCAGATGCTTGCTTGGGTCTGGCGCGTGGTTTACCAGACAAGGTGAGACCACAAGACAAAAAAGACCGTGTGGATTTGACCGATGTGCCCTTGGTCACCATCGACGGTGAAGACGCGCGTGACTTTGACGATGCCGTGTATTGCGAACCTGCCAAAGTCGGCAAGGGTAAAGGCTGGCGTTTGTTGGTTGCTATCGCTGATGTGAGCCATTACGTGGAAACTGGCAGCGCCATTGACATCGACGCGTATGACCGCGCTACCAGCGTGTACTTCCCGCGTCGTGTGATTCCGATGCTGCCTGAGAAACTTTCGAACGGTTTGTGTTCGTTGAATCCAGATGTTGAACGCTTGTGCATGGTGTGTGACATGCTCATCAGCGCCTCGGGCGATGTGGAGGCGTATCAGTTTTACCCTGCGGTGATGTTCAGTCATGCACGTTTCACATACACCGAAGTGGCGGCAATCTTGTCGAACACGCGTGGGCCAGAAGCTGCTAGACGCAAAGACCGCATTGATGATTTGCTTAACCTGCATGACGTGTATGGCGCGTTGCTCAAAGCGCGTCGCGTGCGTGGGGCGGTTGACTTTGAAACGACTGAAACACAAATTGTGTGTGATGAAAGTGGTCGCATCGACAAAATCATTCCACGCGTGCGCAATGATGCCCACAAGCTGATTGAAGAGGCCATGTTGGCTGCCAACGTGTGTAGTGCGGACTTCATTTTGCAAAGCAAGCACCCCGGTTTGTTCCGTGTGCATGAAGGCCCAACCCCTGAGAAGATTGATTTGCTGCGTGGCTATCTCAAAGCTACGGGCGTTGGCATGACGGTGGGTGACAACCCAAAACCATCAGAGTTTCAAGCGATTGCGGAAGCGACCAAAGAGCGGCCAGACGCACAGCAAATTCATTCGATGCTGTTGCGCTCCATGTCGCAAGCGGTGTACACGCCTGACAACAATGGCCACTTTGGTTTGGCGTTTGAGGCGTACACCCATTTCACCAGCCCAATTCGTCGCTACCCAGACTTGTTGGTGCACCGCGTCATCAAAGCCATTTTGCTCAAGCGCAAATACCAGTTGCCTGCATTGCCCACGCCGGGTGAGGCACATGCCAAATTGGCGCGTCGTTTGGCTTCACGCGTGCGTGAGCCAGAAAACAAGTTGATTGAAAAGTACAAGCCCACGCCAGACCAGCAAGCCTGGGAAGCCGCCGGTTTGCATTGCAGCGCCAATGAGCGCCGTGCCGATGAAGCCAGTCGCGATGTAGAAGCATGGTTGAAGTGCAAATACATGCGCGAGCATTTAGGTGAGGAGTATGGCGGGGTGGTTACTGCAGCGACGGGCTTTGGTTTGTTCGTCACTTTGGATGCCATGTATGTCGAAGGCTTGGTGCATATCACCGAGCTCGGTGGTGAATACTTCCGCTTTGACGAGATGCGCCAAGAGCTACGTGGCGAGCGCACGGGCATTCGCTATGGCATTGGTTCGCGTGTGCGCATTCAAGTGAGTCGCGTGGATTTGGACGGCCGCAAGATTGATTTCCGTTTGGTGCGTGAAGCCGATGAGTTGTTGCCACGCAATGGCAAAGACGCTTCCGGTTCACCTATGCAGAACTTCAAGACTGCAGTGAAAAAAGCGTTCACCAAAATTAGTGGCAAGGGCGGACGTGGCGAATCTAAATCGTCTTCAGGGCGCTCTGGTAAATCCGCTGATAAAAAAGCCGGAGCCAAAAGCCGGCGCTCACGCAAGTAAATCGCGCTTTGGTGATTTCGCTTTAACGCACCGATGCGGCAAGTAATGCCGCATCGAGTGCGGGTCCGGCGCTGGACCAATCATCGGCCACTTTTCCGTGTGCAAACACAGCTTGGCACGTGGCTTCAAATACATCTTCATGGCGTGCGATGTATGCGCCAATCAACCCCGCCAGCACGTCACCTGTGCCCGCCGTGGCAAGCAAAGCATTGCCTGAGCCGTTGATGATGGGTGTGTGATGCGGGCTGGTCATGATGCTGCCGGAGCCCTTGAGCACCACCACGCTTTGAAACTTATCCGCCAATTGTTGTGCGGCATGCAATCGGTTGTGCTGCACATCTTGGGTTGTGCAGTTCAGCAGTCGCGCAGCTTCAAGCGGGTGTGGCGTGAGTACGGTGGACTTGTTGCGCGTGCTGCGTTTTTTGAGCAAAGTTTGCAAAGACGTGTCGCACGCCAAAGCATTCAGAGCATCAGCGTCGAGCACCAGTTGTGGTGAGGATGACAGCACATTCGGCAAAAGTGTGTGAATGTCATCGCCGCCACCACAACCGCAAACCACCGTGGATGTTTGTAGATCCAAATCTTCAGGTGCGCGCACCATTAACGGTGGATGTGCCGCGGTGATGGCATGACGGGCTGATGCATCCATGACGCCAACAAACACGCGACCTGCACCACCATGCAAAGCGGCAATCGCAGCCAGTGCTGCAGCGCCAGACATGCTTGGCGCGCCGCCGATGACACTCACATCACCAAAGCTACCTTTGTGACTGCTGTGTGGCCTGTCGCTTGGTGATTGCGTGTTTTGTTGCAGCCAAGCTGTCGGAGCTTGCGCGGTTTCAACGCAAAGGTTGTTGAACCAAACTTGACCCGCAGCATCGCGCCCCATGGCGGTGAACAAGCCTGGTTTCAAGGTGAGCAGACTGAGCGTGTGGCGTTGGGCATTGGTAGGGTGCGATGCGTTTGCGCTTAGCCATTCGCCGGTGTTTGCATGCAAACCTGTAGGAATGTCTACGCACAGCACAGGCATAAAGGTGGTTTGCAAAGCTTGTAACCATTGGGCCATCAAGCCTTCTGGCGTGCGTTGTGCGCCTATACCTAGGAGTGCATCAATGGCGAGGCCAAATTGTTCTGGGGTGTGTTCGGCAAAGGTCACGCCAGCGTCTTTGGCTCGTTGCCAAGCTTGTTGTGCGTCCGCTGGGCTATGACCCTCTTGACCTAGCCAAGTAACGATGGGTTGCTTCCCCCATATTTGCAAATGGACGGCGGCTTCAAGGCCATCGCCACCATTGTTGCCAGGTCCGCACGCAATCCAAATTTTTTGTGCGTGTGGCGCAATGGCCAATGCCAATTGCGCTGTGGCCAAACCCGCGCGCTGCATCAGTGTGTGGGCGGGCAGAGTAGCTTGTGCTTGGTGCTCTATGGCTTGGGTTTGTGCAACGCTGTGCAGCGGCCATTTGGCTTGGCTGCGGATGTGTTGCGTCAGACCCTGTGAGTTCATCGTTGCAAATGTAAGCGTTCAAGGCCTAGGCCTTGCAAGTCGATGTCTGGGCTTTGACCGTTGATGCTGTCCGCGACCGCGCGGGCGCTACCGCAGGCCAAGGTCCAGCCGCTCGCGCCATGGCCTAAGTTGAGCCAGACACCTGAAATGCCGCTGGCCCCGACGATGGGCGGGCCATCGGGCAGCATGGGGCGTGAGCCTTTCCACACTTGTACGTTGTCTTGCGTGCGTGCGGCGCCTGGAAACCAGTTGTCCAGCACGCGGTACAGAGTTTTGATGCTGGCAGAGTCATGGCGCTTGGCGTTTCCGCCAATTTCAGAGCCACCCGAGACGCGCACGCGTTGTCCCAAACGGCTGATGGCTACTTTGTATTGTTCGTCCACGACGCCGCTGCGTGGCGCGTCCAGCGGCTCACGCACAGCCGCGCTGATGGCGTAGCCATGGACCGCCGTCAAAGGAATGCGCAGGCCCAAAGGCCGTACCAACTGTGCGCTTGCTAGGCCTGCGCACACGACCACAGCATCAAATTTTTCACCCATGTCTTGCGCAGAGGTGCGAATAGTTTTTGGCTGTGCGTTAGAGAGTGGCTGCACGCTGGTGTTGAAAAAGAACTTCACGCCCAAGGCTTCGGCTTCGCTTTTGAGCAGCAGGGTGAACTGACGACAGTTGCCCACTTCGTCTTCTGGGAAGTGGATGGCTTGTGCGAGCGAAGTTTCAGGATTGAGTGCAGGTTCAATGCTGCGGGCTTCTTCTGCGTTGAGTGTTTTGAAACTCAAGCCTGCATCACGCATCACTTGCAAGGTGTCATGCATGAGTTTGATTTCGCGCTCGGTGCGCAGCAGCACCATGAGGCCTTGGCTGCGTTCATGCTCTAAATTTAAAGTGTCGCTGAGGGTGCGCATGCGATGGTTGCTGTACTCAGCCAATCGCAACATGCTGGCACGGTTGCGTGCAAACGTGTTGCTGTCGCAGGCTTTGCGCATTTGCCACAGCCAACGCCAATCGCTCATGCTGGCATTGGCGATGCGCAACGGTGTGTCACGTTGCCACAGATGTGAGAGCACGTGCTTGACCATGCCAGGTCGGGCCCAAGGTGCGGCATAACCCACAGAGGCCACGCCCGTGTTGGAGAAGCTGCATTCTTCGGCTGCGGCGCCATTGCGTTCAAAAACACTGATTTGGTGGCCTTGGGTGGCCAGTTCGTACGCGGTGGTGATGCCAATCACGCCTGCGCCAATCACGGCGACCTTCATGGGCGAATCCTTGCTGAAGGCTGCTGGGTGGGGGGAAGAGGCATGTATTGCTGTGCTAGAATCATTGGGTTTTTCCGAGGTTGAGGCTTTGTCTCAAATTCGGACAAACATCACTCGCAAACCAGTCCAATCAAGGTGTTGCCAAGAGTTTTTCAAGAATGAAAACTTGCGGTGATGATGGGCTGGATTTTAGACCCAACCTTTGGAGTATCTCTATGTCAGTCA
>Ga0228703_1001243_pt1 | contig 15938 bp, 14 predicted proteins | sample McNCre217_Aug_MG_3_FD_178020 | JGI IMG/M metagenome (GOLD analysis project Ga0228703, IMG submission 178020) | Freshwater microbial communities from McNutts Creek, Athens, Georgia, United States - 29-17_Aug_MG | ecosystem: Environmental > Aquatic > Freshwater > Creek | place: USA: Georgia... | reverse complement strand
GCCGCGAGTTGCCTTTGTTCAAGCTGGACACCACCAGCGAATCGCACCCCTTCTACACCGGTACACAAAAATCTGTGGACAACATGGGTGGTCGCGTCGAGCGCTTCCGCAACAAATACGGCAAAACAATCGCCAAGTAAGCGTTTCGTTCACTCACCAAGGGCAGCCCGTCACACGGAGCTGCCTTTTTTTCGCCCCACGTTTCTTAACTCGTGCCAAACTCTGACGCTGTGACTGACCCGACCCCTGCCATCGTTGCCCAAAGTGCTGTTCGCCGCCTGCCTCGTGTGGCCTTGTGGTTGTTTTGTGCTGCCTATGTGTTGCCCGGCCTGATTGGTCGCGAACCTTGGAAAGGCAACGAGTTCACCGCATTCGCCCAAATGCTGGCCTTGGCCGAAGGCAGCAGCAGCTGGCTCAACCCCTTGGTCTGGGGGCAAGCACCTGATTTGGACGCGCTCTTGCCTTATTGGTTGGGGGCCTGGGCAATTCAAATCGCGCCCAGCTGGATGTCTGCGGGTCTGGCATCGCGCCTGCCTTTTGCCTTGCTGTTGGGCGTGACCTTGGCCAGCACTTGGTATGGTGCTTACTACCTAGCCCTGAGCCCACAAGCGCAGCCCGTGGCCTTTGCGTTTGGTGGTGAAGCCAAACCCAAAGACTACGCACGCACCATCGCCGACGGTGCCGTGTTGGCCCTGATTGCCAGCTTGGGGCTGGCCTTGCTATCGCACGAAGCGAGTCCCATCTTGGCACAGCTCGCGTTTGTGGGCTGTGCTTTTTTTGGTGTCGCAGCCCTGCCCTACCACCCGCGTTACAGCCTGAGTGCGCTGGGCGTGGGTTTGATCGGCCTGTGCCTGAGCGGTGCCCCCAGCTTCGCCGTGTTGATGGCGGTCGGCAGCGGCTTGCTGTGTTTGCTTGACCGTGAAAGCACTTCGGCCCAAACAGGCCGTCGTCATGCCATGGGCTTGCTGGCCATCGGCTTGGCCGTAGCAGGCTTGGCCACGGCCTTAGATGTGTGGCACTGGCGTTTGATGCCTTTGCACAACGACGCTGCTGAATGGCGCAGCCTGGGGCGTTTGTTGGTGTGGTTCACCTGGCCCGTTTGGCCCTTGGCCGCTTGGACACTTTGGCGCTGGCGTCGGCAATGGACCTCGCTGCACTGGAGCCGTCACTTGGTCTTGCCCATGTGGTTCTCTCTGCTGGCCGTGGTCACCGCCTTGTTGACCGTCTCGGCTGATCGCACCTTGCTGTTGGCTTTGCCGCCACTCGCGACTTTGGCGGCGTTTGCCCTGCCGACTTTGCGACGCAGTGTGGCAGCTTTCATTGATTGGTTCACCTTGCTGTTTTTCTCAGGCTGCGCCTTCATCATCTGGGTGGTTTGGATTGCCATGCAAACCGGCTGGCCAGCACAACCTGCCGCCAACGTGGCACGTTTGGCGCCGGGCTTTGTGCCCAGTTTTGGTTGGATTGCCTTCATCGTAGCGTTGGCAGCCACAGTTGCTTGGGCTTGGCTGGTGGTGTGGCGCGTGGGCAAACATCGCCATGCCTTGTGGAAAAGCGTGGTCTTGCCTGCCGGTGGTGCGGCTCTGTGCTGGCTGTTGCTGCTGACCTTGTGGCTGCCGCTGCTTGACTTTGCGCGCAGCTACGCACCCTGGGTGCGTCAAATTCAAACCATCATGGCCCAACACAGCACAGCGCCCGCCACCTGCATGATGAGCTACGGCTTGGACGTAGGCCAAATGACGGCCTTCCACTACCACGGCGGTTTTGACATCAAGCCGTTGGACAGTGCCGAAGCGCCGCAACATGCGGCCTGCGAGTGGCTGCTGGTTGACAACGACTTGCGTCCTGATCTGCCACAGGTAGCGCGTGTCAACGAATGGAAACGCATTCAAACCATTCGTCGCCCTTCGGACAACGACGAAGACGTGACCCTGTATCGACGCCGCCAGCCTTGAGAGTGATGCAATGAGCACCGAGCGCGGCACCATCGTGCGCCATGCCAGCACGGTCTTGGTCGGGCAGTTGGCTGTGATGGCGTTTGGCATCACCGACACCGTGGTGGCGGGCCGTTTTTCCGACACAGCGCTGGCGGCGCTGTCGGTCGGATCAGCCACCTACATCACGGTGCACATTTCTCTCATGGGCATGTTGCAAGCACTGCTACCCGTCTGGGCTGAGTTACATGGTGCAAATAAGAATGTGGCCGTGGGGCAGTCGCTTCGGCAAGCGCTTTATCTGTGCCTGCTGACCTCTCTCATTGGCATGACGGCCTTGGCCTTTCCAGGCCCCTTGCTCAACTGGACACGCGTGCCCGACGCACTGCAAGCCGAGGTACGCGAGTACCTGCTGATCGTGGCCTTCGGCGTTCCGGCTTCCTTGCTGTTTCGCATGTACAGCACGCTCAACCAAAGCCTGGGCAAACCCAAACTGGTGACATGGGTGCAGGTAGGCGCATTGGCCGTCAAAGTGCCGCTCTCGATGGTGTTGGTGTTGGGTATGCCCGGCCTGTTCCCGCCCTTGGGTTTGGCAGGCTGTGCTTGGGCCACCTTGGCCGTCAACTACCTCATGCTGGGGCTCGCACTGTGGCTGTTGCGCACCCAAGACTTTTACCGCCCTTACCGCATTTGGGCCGCGATGGAAGCACCGAACTGGCAGGTGCTGATGCGTTTTGTGCGCTTGGGCCTACCGAGCGGCTTGGCCATTGGGGTGGAAGTCACCTCCTTTACCTTGATGTCGCTGTTCATTGCACGCTTGGGCGTGGTGGCCTCGGCCAGCCATCAAATTGTGGCCAATATGGCAGCCGTGCTCTATATGGTCCCCTTGGCGCTGTCGATCGCCAGCAGTGCGCGTTTGAGCTATTGGCTGGGTGCAGGCCAGCCCCAACGGGCACGCCAAGTGCTGCGAACTGGTTTGGGACTGGTGCTGATGCTAAGTCTTGGCTTAGCCACAACCATGTGGCTTGCGCGTGATGCGATTGCCGCGCTTTACACCCAATCGCCTGAGGTGGCAGCCTTGGCCAGTGCCTTGTTGCTGTGGCTGACGCTGTATCACTTTGCCGATGCGATTCAGGTGTTTTGCGTGTTCGCTTTACGCAGCTACCGCATCACCTTGTTACCGCTGGTGAGCTACACGGTATTGCTATGGGGCATGGGTTTGGCAGGCGGCTATGCCGTGGCTTACGAGGTGTTAGACGCCAGCGCCCTGCCTTGGTTAGTGAGCCAGTCACCGATCGCGTTTTGGCAAAGCAGCAGCTTGGCCTTATGTGTCACAGCAGGCTTGTTGTTGCCGGTGCTGTGGCGCGCGTCCTACAAGAAACAGATTCGAGGTTAAAACTCGGCGTGGAAACGCGCGGCGTACACGCGCATGGGGCCACGGTCTGCGTTGTACGCAGGGTTTTGAATCCACTGGTAATCCGCAGTCAGCCATGTGCCACGGGTGAGTTGGTAGCTGTAAAAAGCTTCCAGAATTTGTTCGGGACGGTAGTTGATTGTCCCGCCCGTGCCATTGCTGTCGCCAATGAAATACGACACACCGCCCGCTTGCAAGAAACGCTGACGATCCGTAGACAAGGTGTTGCGCATGAAGGCAATGCCCACCGCATCATCGGCGCGACCCCATAAGCCGCCTTTGAACACCAAACCCGTGGACAGCGAGTCATCGACCTCGGTAAAGGCATAGGTTTCCGTACGACCATCGGTTTTCATGCTGCGCAAGAAAAATCCGATGCTCGAGTTGATCGCTTGCTCGACGTTGAAACCTAAACCATATTTGATTTTTTCGCCATTGCGTACAGCGATCAAAGCATCCGGGCCCGGGCGATAACCATTGGCCTGCACCCATTGCGTGGCATCGTTGAAACTGGCGAGGACGGCTCGATTGCGCCATGCCAACACGCGCAGCTTGCCTGGTTGGTCACCCAAAACGTGAGCACGCTCCAACTCCACTTGATCACCGTAGTGACGCCCCAGCGCAAAGTCTACGGGCAACGCGTTGGGCTCCGTTGGCCCCGTCATGCGACCAAAGCGCAGCACCCAGTTGTCTTGGTACCACTCCCCAGCAAAACCCCAACCAAAGCCCCGGGCATCAGCGGCATAGTCATAGGCCGCATAGGTCCAGTTGCCCCAGTTCATAAACTGAGTGCGTGGGTCTTTGGCATACGCGTTGTCATCGAAAACATCGAGGGTCGAAAAGTTGCCTGCGGTCAACACAAAACGGTTTTTATCGACCAACCCTGCCATTTGGTTGAAATCGGACTCCACCGCTTCTTGTTCCCCGCCGTGGTTCCAAGTTTGACGTACAAACAAACGCTGGCGATACAGCTTGGGATTGCTCCCGCCTGCGCGGGTGATCTCACCATTGGTAAACCCCCCCAAACCGACCAAGTTGCCAGAAAAAGGGACGCCTTGGGTGATTTCAGGATTGAAATACAACTCACCATCTTGCCAGGGTCGAAAACCCCAATGGGCGGTGGCGCTGAAGGTATACATCCTCTCGGCTGTTGGCACGATGCTGTTGGCACCACTGTAAGCAGCATTGAAGGCGCCATGGCGCTGCCAGTTGTAGGTCAGCTGGTAACGCGCCGATGTGTCTTCTGTCTCAGGCGTTTGCGCCCATGCGCTTGCCGCTGTGACACCACAAACAGCCATGAGCACCCAACGGTTTAAAAAAGACACACACATAAAAAGAAAGATTTCAAAAAGCAAATCAAACGGCTAACCGAGGATTGTAGGTAGACCTGGCAAGCCGGGCTTGTGCACCCCCGCGATAGCCCGAATATGCCAACTTATGAACTTTAGACGACGGCCATGACAACTGTGTGACATGGCAGACAAACGCCACCTCAGATTCACGCAAATGACACGAATCTGTCATATAAAAAAGATAATATTGTTTTATGAACCACGGCACACTTCTGGCAGCCATCGATTTAGGCTCCAACAGCTTTCGTCTTGAAATTGGTCGCTATGACCATGGGCAAATTCAACGCGTTGAATACTTAAAAGAAACCGTACGACAAGGCAATGGTTTTGACCAAGACCGTAACTTGTCGCTTGAAGCCATGACCCGTGGGTGGGAATGTTTGGCTCGCTTTGCAGAACGTATCGCAGGTTTTAAAAAAACTCAGGTCCGTGCTGTTGCCACCCAAACTTTGCGTGAAGCAAAAAACAGAGACGAGTTCATTCAACGTGGTTGCGAAATATTAGGTTTTCCGATTGAAGTCATTCCAGGCACAGAGGAAGCGCGTCTGATATACCAAGGCGTGTCTCACCTGTTGCCACACAGCGACGAACGTCGGCTGGTCATCGACATTGGCGGTCGATCCACCGAGTTGGTGCTCGGACGCGGCATGCAAGCAACAGAAACCGCATCGTTTCGGGTCGGTAGCGTGGCATGGTCAATGACATATTTCCCCAAGGGCGAATTCACCGAACAAACGTTTTACCGCGCAGAAATTGCAGCCCAGGCCGTGCTCGAAGAAGCCATCACCACCTATCCACGCCATCAATGGGATACCGCATATGGCGCATCCGGCACGGTGGGCGCGGTGGCCGACATTTTGGCCTTATCGGGTTGGCCTGAAGGTGAAGTCAGCCGCGACGGTTTAGATTGGTTGGTCAAGTGCCTCTTGCGCGCAGGCAACGCCAACAACATCCGACTCGAAGGCTTGAAAGAAGATCGACGCGCAGTCATCGGAGGGGGCGTTAGCGTGTTGCGCGCATTGATGGATTTGTTGCAAATTCAAACCCTGCACGTGGCCCAGGGTGCCCTGCGCCATGGCGTGTTGTATGAAATGGTGGAACGTGAAGATCACGACTCGGATGCCCGTGATTTGTCGATACAACGTCTTGCACAAAAATTCGGTGTTGACCTTGCGCAAGGCCAACGTGTTCGTAAGGTAGCGGAACACTTTCTTGAAAAAATTATTCCATCTGATGACGCCGAAGAAACCCACACGCTCACGCGCCTCAAGCGCAAATTGGGTTGGGCGGCCAATTTGCATGAAGTGGGCATGGCCATCTCGCACAGTGATTACCACAAGCATGGCGCCTACATCCTCGACAACGCCGACATGCTGGGCTTTAGTATGCAAGAGCTGCATCGTCTGGGATTGTTAGTTCTTGGACATCGCGGCAAGCTTAAAAAATTAGAAACCGAATTTGATGAACCGGAATTCGCACAGCTGCTACTGACGCTGCGTTTATCCGTGATTCTTTGCCACGCTCGCAAAGACCCAGAACACAAAAACCTACAACTGACACAAAACCCAACCAAGCGAAGTTTTACTCTGTCGTCTGACGCAGACTGGATGGTTCGCTACCCGCAGTCTGTCCATCTGCTGCGACAAGAAAGTTTGGCGTGGCAAAAGTCTCCTTGGAGTTTCAATTTCATGACAGTTTAATGACTGACTAAAACGTGTAAACGATATATACTGTTTACACTTTTCAACCTTTTCAGGAATCAAACATGGTCACAAGAAAAACTGCTGCGAATACGGCTGTAAAAAAATCTCCAGCTAAATCCGTTGCCAAAGCTCCAGCCAAAACTTCGGCACAAGCCAAGACAACGGTTAAAAAAGTTACGCCTCGCAAAACAAGCAAACTTGCAACGCCTAACCCCAAGACAATCGTCAGCAAGCCAGCGCCTACGACCAAGCCCAGCAAGGTGAAAAAGCCTAAGCTGGTGCGTGACAGCTTCACCATCCCCAAAGACGAGTATGTGGTCATTGACAGCCTCAAGCTGCGTGGCGGAAAGCTTGGTCAAGCCGTCAAAAAGAGTGAATTGCTGCGCGCTGGCATCAAAGCTCTGGCAGCCATGAGCGATATTCAATTCAAAGCTGCACTCAGCAATGTGCCAACCATTAAGACAGGTCGCCCAACACGCGCAAAATAAGTTTTGACTGAAACCAAAAAAGACTCCTACACATGGGTGTAGGAGCCTTTTTTACAGGATAAAAATCATCAAAAATCCTCTACTGTGCAAATATTTTAGAAAGAACTTTTGTCTGCATTCGTAAATCATTGCCAACAACATCAGAAAGATTTTTTGCATCTGAGTTTGGCGAGTAACCCATCGCTTTTAATTTTTGATTCAACTGATCCGTTGAAATATTTCCAACCAATGCCAACAAATTCAATGGTGAATTAGCTAGCACTTGTACAGAAGCCGCGTAAGCAGGCTTTTCTGAAGGTGGTTTAGGAATCAGAAAGCTCATCGCCAATAAACAAACAAAGCCACCGATCATCCATTTCACATTGCGTAAAGAAAAATATTTCTTAAACATATGAAAATGCAAACCAATGTGCAGCAACACCGCGGCAAGCAACACCCAACTCACCCATTGATGTGCCATCTTATTTAAATTGATGTCCAAATGAAAGAACATCAATATTCCGGTCACAGCAGTTACAAAAAAACCTCCCATTACAAGAGGTGTGATCCAATTTCTAAATTGATTGAAGTGCATAAAAATTAACGATTGTGCGTAGCAGCAAACGCTTCTGTTCCAACAATGCCAAGTTTTCGAAACCCTTTGCGCTGTGCGCTCGCCATGATCAAGGCTACATTTTCATAATGCGCTTGTGCAGATGCACGCACATGAATTTCCGGAGGGTCAGCAGACAATATTTCTTGGTTCAATTTCTCTTCCAAGGCGTCTCTACCTGTTAATACTTTTCCGTTCCAACGAATCATGTCGTGATCATCCACGTCAATTTGAATCGTCACCGGTTCTTCACGTGGCTTGCTTTGGGTCGGGACAGGCATATCGAGGTTAACAACATGCAGTTGCATTGGAATCGTGATGATGAGCATGATCAACAACACCAGCATGACATCAATCAAAGGCGTTGTGTTGATATCCAGCATCACCTCTGGTGTTGAGTCATTTGAAGCTGTGGTTAGCATAGGAAACCTTTATTGAGATGCGGGTTCGAGAATAAAACCCAACTTGGCAACACCTCCGCGCTGCAAAGCGTAAATCACACGCCCCACTTCTTGAAAACGAGTCTGCCCATCTCCTCTTACTTCAAAAACAGGTTGCGGATTTTTTTGAACAAATGGCAAAACTCGATCTATCAATTCTTGTTCATTGTGAACAAGTGAATCGAATAGATAAATCTGCCCTAACTTAGAAACAGAAATAATCACGTTATCAGACTTAGCCTGCCTCACCTGATTGGATTGCTTAGGTAAGTCGACCGGAACAGATGTGGTCACAACAGGGATGGTGATTAAGAAAATGATCAGCAGCACAAGCATCACATCGACCAATGGGGTCGTGTTGATTTGCCCAATCAACCCATCGTCTTCAGCGTTATCTATATGAATTGCCATGATAAAAATTCAGCTTAATTTTGATGTCCATTCGCCAACAGCACAGAATGCAAGTCAGAACCGAATGCATTGACATCTTCCATCGCTGACTTATTGCGGCGTACCAACCAGTTGTATCCCAGCACTGCAGGTACGGCAACAGCTAATCCAATGGCTGTCATGATCAGTGATTCGCCCACGGGGCCTGCCACTTTGTCAATGCTGGCCTGACCTGACATACCAATTTTTACAAGCGCGTTGTAAATACCCCAAACCGTACCAAACAATCCGACAAAAGGCGCTGTAGAGCCAACAGTTGCCAAAAGCGCCAAGCCGTCCTGCATGCGACTTTGTACGTTGTTGATCGCACGTTGAATGCTCATCGTGACCCAATCGTTGAAGTCAATGGCGCCCAGCAATCCTGTATGTTTACTGGCTCCTTCAAGTCCCTTTTCTGCAATAAACCTGAATGGACTGCTAGTGTCTAATGCATCCGCGCCTTGGCGAACATTCCCAGCCGACCAAAAATTGGTTTGAGCATCTTTTGCAAAATTTGAAATTTTGGATTGCTCTAGAAATTTGGTGATGATCACATACCAGCTTCCCATGCTCATTAATACCAAGATCAATAAGGTGCCTTTAGCAACCATGTCGCCCTGGGCCCATAGAGCGGATAAGCCATAAGGGTTATCGGGAGGGACTGCGTCATTAACAGATTGAGCACAAGCTAGACCGGCACAGAATACACCAAGGGAAAAAGCAAAAAAACGATGAGTCAATTGAAAAATTTTAGACATGTTGATAGATGAGATGAAAATAGAAAACAAAAATTAATGACGAGTACAACGTGTTGTCTGATTCGACAATTCGCAGAGAAAAATGGAATTTCCTTTTCGATCAAACGCTGTTAATTTCCATGGTGCTTGATCTTTGTCAGAAATTTCCAACAGAGAGAAGCCATAGTCTGAGTGCGAGTAGAACTGGCTTACTTTTGCACCTGATGCGACTTCAAGACCCGCGGAAACAGTCTCAGGTAACACACCTTCGTAGGCTGAACCAGAATTTCCCAGCACGAAAGAAGCCGGGTGCGGGCTTAAGAAACTCAAAGCCTCAAATGCATGGATGTGCCCATGCATTAGATAGTCGATATTTTTGGGTATTAGATGATCCTGATACATTTCTTCAAAAACAGATAACAATCCCTTGTTGCCACCTGCTATTGCGTTGCTGTCCGCTCTTCCTGGAGCAATCGCCAACAATGGATGATGGCTGAGAAATACGGTTTTTTTATTTTTATTCAACAATGAATCAAGACCTATCAGTTGCCGCTGATAGTTTTTAAACGTTGTCGATGTTTTCTCTAATCGCTTACCTGTGGTCGCAGAAGAGTCGAAAACGAGAAACTGCGTAAGTGCATTAATCGAGAAAATATACGGCTTAGAGTAGTCCGCCAAGGCGTCAAATTCAGGCTCATTACATGAGCGATTTTCTTGCCAAGGCTGTGCATCTATATAACGGAACCAACCTTGTCCGGCCCGTGCGCAAACCTCATGATTGCCTCTTACAAATAACCACGGCGCAACTCTTAACAAAGGCGCGGAAGGTTCGAAAAAATCTGCCTTCCAGGCGTCTGCCCCATAGCCCCAAGGGCTATTTGCACAACCTGAACGTTGGGCAGGACAGGGACTTTCGCGGTAGTGGATATCACCTATGTGCACGACCAAATCAGGTTTTTGCTCTGCAGCGCGCTTAGCAATTTCAGCATAAGGCCAAGCCGATGAATCATTGCAATCTTGAAAGGCGTTTTCGGACGCTTTCATCCGACATCCCGTGTCTGCAATGATGACTATGCGTTGATAAGAAGTTGCCGGTGCAGCTACCACGATCGATTCCACTTGTGCACTCTTCACCGTCTCAGGCCAAACAGCCTCGCAGCTTCTCAACTCAAAATTCGCATTTTTTCGGTCAATTTGTTGACTTGATCTCGCAACAATCGTTGCTTGCGCAGCGCGCAATTGCATGGGAACACCGGGATGGCTGTCCCAATGAACGAGTGGACAAGTAGATTTCTCAGTGATCCACCTTAAAACTCCTTGTCCATCACGCCCCATGACGGTATACGCCATGGGCTCTAAGGCGAAGGCTCCTCGACTTGAAATCAACACAAGAACAGAGACAACAAGTCTGAAGAACACATGCGCCATGGTGCTTAGAAGCTCGTTGTCACGGTCAAGTTCATACTGCGGGCTGGTAACACCGTCAGCAAGTCAGCCGCATTGGGAGCGGCGCTTGTGCTTCCGTTTGTTGCATTCGCAATACCTACAATTTTGTGTTCATTGAACAAATTGTTGACAGCAAATTGAACTTTAGTTTCTTTGGTCACAGCCTCAGGATGTTTGAAGGTGTAATTCACAAACAAGTTCGTGACTGTTACAGCACCGAGTTCAAAAGCTTGGTTAACAGCGGCACCACTTGCTGAGCTGCCGTCGTTGTACATCTTGCCGACACGCTTAGCAGACAAATTCGTCTTCCAAGGGCCGTTGATGTAACTCAAAGCCAGTGTTTCAGTTTCCTTGGGTGCACCTGCCACCCACATGCCTGAAGCGTATTTGTAACTACCCAGCGTGGCACTGGCATACAGACTAAAACCATCACCTAAAACAAAGTTACCTTCTGCTTCGATACCTTGGTTAATTTGCTCACCACCATAGATCCATGCAAAGTTACCATTCGCGTCTGCTGTTGCGCTCTTCACGTAAGCCCCATCAAGCTTCATGTGGTAAATGTCTGCCGCTAAAGTCATGCGATCCGAATTCCACACTGTTCCGATTTGTGCGACCTTGGCCAGCGTTGGCTTGGGAACTGGTGACGCTTTCGCACCAGTTACATCAAACACACTCGTGCTTGGAATTTGATCGCCGTAAGAATACTGAGCATAGGTTGACCAATTCGGTTGTAGTTTGTAGTTTGCACTGATGGACGGCAACCAATCTGAGTAGGACACGCTGTTTTGGACATTAGACGCACCACCTACAACTGTGTTGGTGCTGCTGGTATATGTACCACCTAAAGTTCCCACTGCGCCACCGTTGTCTTGATCATGTACGAAATCTTGTTTGTAAGAGGCGTACTTCACACCGGGTGTGATTTTCAGTTTCTCAGTGACAATGAATTCGTGTTCCACATAGGGCTGAGTGGTCGTAGTGACATAGCGCTCGCGGAAGTTAGGCAGAGTTCCAAAGTTCACCCAAGTACGAGGATCAGACTTCGCTTGGTAGCGATAGCTGTCTGATCGGTCATACCAAATACCTGTACGCAAAGTACCTAAATCAGACTCTTTGCTGAATCGTAAGATGTTGCCGTAGGTAGTGTATGAATTCAACTTATCAACAGCAGATGAGGCCGTGACGGAGCTGGTGCTGTTGTTGTAGTTTTGTTTGTTGTAATAGCTGTAACGATAGAACTTGTCTTCCATACGCCAGCCACCATCCAACATGGTTTGAATACCAACGTAAGAGAAATCTGTTGGTACATCGTAAAAGTTGTAGCCATAGTAATTGGGCTGCCCTGGCGTACCGCTCAACAGATTGTTGTAAACGCCATTGTTGTAATCAGTGCGACTGATGCCCTTGATGTTGGGCGTGTTATTTTTCAAATCCATGTAGGACGTGAATGCGGTCAATTTTGTGGAGGGAGAAATTTCTCGCTCGTACTTGGTTGAAAATCCCACGCGGTCTTGGATGTTGTAAGTCTGATATCCATCAGACTTCATCTGATGAATATTGAACATTAATTTGTTTGCATCATCCTCGCCAAATTTACCGGTGTTGTGTTCAACGTTCAGCAAATTGGTGTTCCATGTTCCCACAGAGGCAGTCAGATCAGTACGCTTCTCATCGCTTAACTCACGCGAGCGCAAATCAAAGCTTCCACCGTAGGTAGCTTGACCAATCGCTGCGGCGGAACCTGGGCTGCGGTCCACGGTTGCACCGCCCAAGAATTGACTTGGGAAAAATGTCCAAGAATGATGACTGACACCGTTGGTATCGTTGAAGGGAATGCCATCAAAGCTGATGACTGAGTTGCCATCAGCCAAGCCGCGGATGGTCACTTTTGTGTCGCCCAAACCCACACCGTTGGGTGAATAACTGAATGCACCAGGAGTCGCGTTCAGCACTTGCGTGTAGTCAGCGATAGGTGAAACGAAATTGCGGACATAAACATCATTCACCACCGACATGGCCGAGGTTGCGTCTAAGGGGGCTTGCGATGGTGCAGTTTCAGTTGGTAAAAGTACAGCTGCTTTACCACCTACATCAACGGTAGACAGGTTCACAGAATCGGTTGTCTGTGCGTAACCAGAGATAGAGAGCAAGAGAAGGGTCACGGTTTGACCAATCAAGCGTGCATTTTTCCGCAATGCAAAAGGTGGAACTGTGCGTAGAGATTTCATTGTTCAAGGTTTTGGGTTAATGACATCACTACTATCACAAGCATTTATTTCAATAGAAAGAATGATTCATGAAGATCTCATGAAAGTGAGTTCTTTGTCTTGCATCACAAAACCGAAATATTTGGAAGCTAAATTGGGCCTACATCAATTAACTGCTGCACTTGGTTTATGAGTCAATACACGCTTCAAAGTTTTCAATACGAATCCGCCACCCAATCTAAGTTGCAATGGATAGTTGTCATAGGCGCCCATGCTTTGATCGTGTGGCTGGGTTTGGTCGTCACCGGCCACAGTGATGCGCTACAAGTGATGATGGCGCCAAACATGGTCTTAATTGAAGATGTCGCAATCGTCCCAAAGCCACCTGCGCCAAAGCAAGTGCCGAAAATGCGAAAAGACACCATCGTCAAAACTGACATCAAGGTGCCAACTGAGTCTGTGAATGCGATCGAATTGGCCACCAGTTCAGAGCCGTATCAACCTAAGTTTGAGCCTGCTACAAACTTAGCTCCTACGTTGCCTCCAAAAGTTGAAGCTGCTTTAATTTGCCCTTTTCAAATCAAACCTGAAATACCAAGGCAGGCGGTGATCAAAAACATTGAAGGTTTGATCAAAGTTGAAGCGACAGTTGTTCAAGGTGCTGTCAGAGATGTACGATTTTTATCTGGCCCGCGTATTTTTTTTGACTCAGTTCGCACGGCAATGATGCAATACAAATGCGCTGTTCGCGCAGATTCAGTGGTTGCATTACAAGAGTTCAACTTTCATTTCGACTGAGCACACTACAGCTGAAGACTGAAGACTGAAGACACGAAATCGACACATTCCATCTGCATGATCAAACGCCGTTCATCCAAGGAGTTTTTTTATGCAACATCGCAACATTTTGGTTTCAGCATGCATCGCCATTGCACTACCACTGGCAAGCCATGCACAAACTGCTTTTCAAGCAACGTTGACAGATCACGCTGTCTTGCCTGCACAAACAATGATTGCTGCACCTCAAGATGCGCCTGCTCAATTGCGAACCAGCGGCAAGTTCACAACGGGCAAACGCGTTGAAAAAATTGGCAGCGTCGAGGGCATGTCTTTTGATCGCCCTACCGGTGTAGCCTTACCTTTCAAAGGTCAACCGATTCAAGGCCATTCCGGTGTCAAACGAATGGCAGATGGCACTTTTTGGCTGTTGACAGACAACGGCGCAGGCTCTAAAGCCAATTCACCCGACTTCATGCTGTATTTGAACCACTACAAAGTGGACTTCAAGACCAATCAATTCACTCGTTTAAACACCATTTTTTTGCATGACCCAGACAAAAAAGTTCCCTTTCACATCGTCACGGAAGGCAGTCAAAAACGTTATCTGACAGGTGCTGATTTCGACACGGAAAGCTTTCAATTTGCAGGCGGTTCATTGTGGATTGGCGATGAGTTTGGACCGTTTTTAATCCAAGCAGATATGAACGGCAAGGTTCTCGCAGTGCACGATACCTTGGTGGATGGCAAAGTGGTTCGCTCACCCGATCACCCTGCAGTTACCACACCTGGTGTTCCGACTGATTCGGTGAAATTTCAGGTACGTCGCTCCAAAGGTTACGAAGGTATGGCCGCGTCCAAAGATGGCAGCAAGCTGTATGCATTGCTTGAAGGCGCTTTGTGGGATGAGCAGGCCAAAGCTTATGAAACGATCGATGGCAAGCAGTACTTGCGCGTGTTGGAGTTTGATGTGAAAGCAGGTCAGTGGACGGGACGTCATTGGAAATATGTGCTGGAAGCCAATCATCATGCGATTGGAGATTTCAATATGATTGACGACACTACAGGCATGATCATTGAGCGAGACAATGGTGAAGGTGTATCTGCACATGCGTGCACAGATGAAAAAAAACCTAACTGTTTCCACGACCTGCCCAAATTCAAACGCATTTACAAAATCGAAATGACAGACGCCAACGTCAATGGTTCTGTGCGAAAAATAGGCTATGTTGATTTACTGAACATCGCAGATCCTCATAAAGTTGCACGTAAACCTTTGGATAACGGTGTGTTCACCTTTCCATTTTTCACAATTGAAAACGTGGATGTTGTCGATGCCCACCACATTGTTGTAGGCAATGACAACAATTTACCGTTCTCAAGCAGTCGTGAACCTAACAAAGCCGATGACAACGAACTGATCATCTTGAATGTGGGGAACTTCTTAAGCGCTCGCTAATTCTTTTCAAGCGATCTACATCACACCAAGCCACTGGTCTTCACCAGTGGCTGAATCCCCCCTATACATTTGACACAATCAGCGTTTTATAGATTTGGCGCGGAAAAATGAATTGGGACGCAACGCTCATTGGTCTCTTGACCGCCCTTGGCATAGGTTTATTAATTGGAACGGTCAGAGAACGCTTGCATAAACCTGGCGTGGTCAAGGCCGGAGTGAGAACGCATGCGGTTGTCGCCATCTTGGGGGCTATTTCGTTCAGCTTAGGCACTGGGGTTTTTATCTCGGCATTGCTGACTACTGGATTCATGATTGCAATAGGCTATCGTCAATCTGCTCCTGAAGATCCAGGAATGACGGGAGAGTTCACACTTTTTTTAACCTTGGTACTGTCAGGATTTGCGATCCAAAATTCTTCACTCGCAGCGGCCCTTGGGGTTGTAGTGGCTTGCTTGGTTTTCATCAAAAAACCATTACGAAAATTCAGTCAAGAAGTGCTCACAGAAAAAGAGCTAGAGGACGCCTTGATGCTCTGCGCTTCAGCACTCGTTGTCTTACCGCTATTACCCACACAGGCCATTGACCGATGGAATGCGCTCCAACCCTATGGAATGTGGAAGATTGTGATTCTTATCATGGGCGTCGGCATGGCGGGACATATTTTGATGCGCATTTTTGGTCCCCAACGGGGACTGCCTCTCGCAGGATTTTTCACAGGGTTTATCTCCTCCACCGCAGCCGTTGCAGCGTTCGGAAGAACCGCTCATGAAAAGCCAGAACATGCATTGCTGGCAAGTGCCGCAGCCATGTTCTCTGTCTTATCTTCTCTTTTACTTTTCACGCTGGTGCTTGCCATGAGTTCAGAACAACTGGTTCGCTCTGTGGCATGGCCTTTGTTCGCAGCAGGAATAACTTTGATCTCTGTTGGTATTTATTTTCTTCGCCATGCAGACATCA
>Ga0228703_1001238_pt1 | contig 15960 bp, 13 predicted proteins | sample McNCre217_Aug_MG_3_FD_178020 | JGI IMG/M metagenome (GOLD analysis project Ga0228703, IMG submission 178020) | Freshwater microbial communities from McNutts Creek, Athens, Georgia, United States - 29-17_Aug_MG | ecosystem: Environmental > Aquatic > Freshwater > Creek | place: USA: Georgia... | reverse complement strand
GCCTGCGCACGCGCCTGCGACACATTCACATCGCCCAGACGCCCAATGCGGCACAAACGCACCACACTGGCCGCGTCGCGGTAGCGGAAATAAAAAGTCGCCCCACCCGATGCCCGCTGCTCCAGCAAAAAGCCCGGCACCTCACTGTCAAACCAATTGATGGAACCCGACTGCGGCAAACTTGCCGGTAACCGAGAAATGAAGTCCAAAGTCAGCAAGGCCTTAGGCATGCGCATCTCCAGCAGTACTGCGCTGTAGGAAAACGGTAGGACATCCCTGCCCTGACCAACCCACTCTCACCCCTGGTACTGCTGGGTTCACGTGAAAGTATGGGTAGGATTATGGAAGGTAAATTTTATAAATTTATTACAAATCGAATGATTTCAACAAGTTAGCAACATAATGCTAGTACGCTCACTACGGGTGTGGATACAGTTACTGGCACTGCTGGCAACGACACAATCAACGCAACAGCCGCTACTTTTACAGCTCTCGATTCGGTCAATGGTGGCGCGGGTACTGATACTCTGGTGATCACCGATGCTGCTGCTGCCCTGAATACCGCTGGTCCTTCCGGTGTGACTCTCACTTCTGTTGAGAAAATTGTTGTCAATTCTTCTGGAACTGTTGGCGCTAATACAGCTGCTGCTACAGCTGCTGTGGCGGCCGTTAAGCAAGTGCAGACTATCACACCGACCGTGGTGACAGCTGGGTCAACCAATACCATTACTGTTACCTATGGTGGTGTCTCCGTTACAACGGCTGCCATGGACGGAACTGTTACTGCAGCTGAAGTCTGCAACTTGGTGACAAACGCCATCAACGCTATCGCAGGCTCGACCGTAGCTACAACCGTTGGCAACCAAGTGGTTGTCACTGCACCTGTGGCTGGCACGGCTCTGCCTACAATCACCACCGCAGTTAACACGACCGCTGGTGATGTGACTTGGGTTCAAGCTACAGCACAAGCAAACGGGGCTGCAACTGCTGCTGTGGCTGCAGTGACTGCTGCTACATTTGACTTCTCTGGCTACGCCGATACAACTGATGTGAGCATCACTTCTGTTGGCGGTGATAACGTCAAAGCTGCTGCAACACAAAACCTTTCTGCGACCAATACGGCTGGTGGTACTGTGACAGCTAGCGGTGGTCTGACTCAAAAAGTGACCACCGATTCTGGCGCTGTAACCTCAACTGGCTCCAAGGGTGCTGTGAGCATTACTGAGGCTTCACAAGGTGCCAGCTTGATTTCTGTTGACGGTGGCACAGACGTTACCATCACGACTAAAGCAACCACTGGCGCAGTTACCGTTGGTGGCAACGCCGCAGGCGCCTTGACCACAGCAGCATTGCCCACTGGCGTTGTTACTGTTGCTCAAACTGTTTCAGGATCGACTTCAGCAAACCGTACAGCAGGCAACGTGACAACTTCGGGTGGTTCATCTGTTGTTATCACTGAAACCGCCAGTCAGGCGGCTCCTACTGCGACAACAACGACTGCTTACACAACTACACTGGGCAATGCTTCCGTTACAGGCGGCACAACCACAGCTGCTGTGACTGTTAACCAGTCTGCTCCTGTATCCGCTGCCAACTATGTGGCTGCGGTGTCTGCTGTTAAAGAAACGGTAACTGTTAAATTCGCAGCCCTGACTGCTGGTCAAGCAGTGACCGTTGAGGGCTTGACCTTCACAGCTGGTACAAATGGCGCCACTGCAGCACAAGTTGCAAGCGCATTTGCTAATTTGGCTAAAGGTGCAACAGCAGGCGTTTCTGGTGTTGGCACATTCTCAGGTTCGCTGGCAACTACAACAGCAACAACTGATAACTTTACATCTGGCGCAGCAAGCACAGATACCGTGACATTTACATCTGCAACTGCCACCTCTAATGGCTTGGTCACCTCCACAACAGGTGCCACAGCACTGGTCGTGACTGAAGTAGCCGGCTACACACCTGCTGTTGCTGCTGCAGGCAAGGGCGGCGTGACCAATGGTACTGTTACCATTGCCGATGCCAATTACGCTTCTGGCGCTGGCACAAAGGTTGGCACGATTGCAACAGCAACTGCAAGCAACTTCGCTTCGTTGACCATCAGCGACAGCGGTTTGTCAACCTTGAATGTTACAGGTGGTCAAGGCAACATCACGATTAACAACGGCTCTAGCTTGTTGGACGCTTCCAAGGTCAAGACGCTGGCACTGAACATCGGTGGTCAAACTACTGGTACGCTGACAGACTCAGGCAACGTTTACACGACTTTGAATGTGACCACATCCAGTAACGCTTACCTCAGCGGCATTGCTGCAACTGGTATTACTGCACTGAATGTTGCCGGCACAAGCGCTTTGGGTCTTGATTCAGCTTCCGGCCTCACAGGTTTGACTTCGATCACTGTGACTGGCGCTGCAGGTCTGTCTGACTACACAACATCCACTTACAATTCGGATGGCTCTGTGAAATACACGACCACTTCGTTGGACGTTAGTGGCCTGACCGCACTGACTAGCGTGGATGCTTCTGGCACCAGTGGTGTTGTGAAGGCTACGCTTCTTGGCACTCAAACAGCGTTTGTTGGTGGTTCTGGCGCAGATAGCGCGACCGTTGCAAATAGCACAACTGGTACTAACGCTGCCACTGTTGTTTCTAAGTCGATTGCAACAAACGCAGGCAATGACACTGTGACCTTGACTGCTTCTGCAGGCACTGGCGCATTGACAATCAGCAATACGATTAACGGTGGCGATGGTACAGACACACTGGCCATCTCTGCTCGTGATGCGGCTGCTGTTGCAACAGGCGGCGCTGTGTTCAAGTCTTATGTCACCAACTTTGAAGTTCTGAAGATTATTGGTGACGCATCTTCTACAGCCTCAGCCGCTACTGTTACTTTGAGTGATTTGGGCATTGCCTCTAGCGTCAACGTTGCCGAAGCAGTTGCTACGTCTGGTACTTTGACACTCGACAAATTTGCAGATGCAGGTACTCTGACAATTAGTGCAAACCAATCTAACACTGGTAGCGCTATTTCACTGACCAACGCAACTGCATGGGCTGCTACGACTGCAAACACAGCCGCTTCGTACGCTGGCAATACAGTGAACATCGCACTGACTGGCGCAACAGCTGATACATACAACAGCTCTGGCGTTGTTACTGGCACTACCTATGGTGATCGCACCGGCGGTAACGTCAGCTTCAGCAACGTTGGTACAGTTAACGTAACTGCTTCGGACACTGGTTCATCTGTTACTGGCTTGGTCGCTAGCGACACCCTGACATTGACCAATGCAAAGGTTTACGCAGTCAACATTAGCGGTAACGCCAACTTGAACCTGACGCTGGGTACCTCTACAGCACCAAAAACTATTGATGCATCTGCCGCAACAGGCGCGTTGACAGTGACTGCTGCTGCTGTCACTGGCGGCGCAACGGTCACTGGTGGTTCTGGCAACGATACTCTTGCCGCTAGCACTGGTACCGCTGCAGACAAACTGATTGGTGGTGCTGGCAATGATTCGTTGACTGCCAACACTGGTGCAGATACCCTGACAGGCGGCGCAGGCGCAGACACATTCAATGTGACTTCCGCCACCGCAGCTAAGACAATCATGAGCACCATCACCGATTTCTCGGCTGGTGATGTCTTGGTTCTTGCCAACATGACTGGTACTGAGGCGTTTACCACAGCCAAAGTAGACCTGTCGACATTGACTGCTTCGGCGACTCTGAGCGACGCTATCAACACTGCAATTCACGGCACAGCTGGTGCTGAGATCCGTTGGTTCCAGTTTGGTGGCAACACCTTTGTCGTTGAGGCCGCTGCTTCTCACTCTTCGACTACTGACTTTGTTGATGGCGCAGACCTCGTTGTTCAGCTGACCGGTCTGGTTGACCTGAGCGGCGCAGGTTTCAACGCAGGCAACCAATCCTTGCACGCTTAATCAGTAATAAATAAGCCCTAGCCGCGAGGTAAGGGCTTGAGGTGAAAACCTTCCAACCCCGCCCCTCAAAAGGGGGTGGGGTTTCTTTTTTTCGAAAGAACACCTCCCATGAAAATCACCATCGACAACAAAGACTGCGACCTCGACAGCCTGTCCCAAGACCCAACTGGCCTCCGTGCAGTTCTGCGATGAGGAACTCGCTCGACTGCAAGCCCAAGCTGCCGCGCTCCAAACAGCCCGTATGGCCTACGCCAAGGCCTTGCAGGAACTTCTGCCTAAAGACTGATCGAAGCCCCAGCGCAGGGGCTTTAGTGCTTAAACATGCGCAAAGAACTTTGCCCAGCCTTTACGTTGATTGCCGTTCAGTTGGCCGCAATCGCTGGCCTGATTGCGCTAAACCTTGCGATGCTCGGGATAATTTGACCCATGAACCCCGCCATCGAAGCCGACTTGCTGCGCGAACTCGCCGAGATCGAAGCCGAGTCCATCGGCTGGGTGCCCTTGGAGCCGGGTGCTTACCTGCACGTGAGCGATGCCACCGAGGTGCTGGTGGTGGGGGTGCCTCAGGCGGGGGATGCGGTGTTGCTGGTGGGGTGATTCACGTCTAAAACTGAGCCTCGTTCATGGCGGAAACTGAGCCACCTGCGAGTAGGGGCTGCTGGTGGGGTGAGCCTTAAAATACACCCAGTGCCGCTTTAGCTCAGTTGGTAGAGCACCCGCCTTGTAAGCGGTAGGTCGTCAGTTCGAATCCGACAAGCGGCACCATGAGCCTCGCTGATGCGAGGCTTTTTGTTTGGCGGGATCGGATCGCATGCCGTCAAATTTCACGATAGGGGGCGTGGAGCCGGGCTCCACTCCACAGCAGATAAATTTGACTCAGGCAGCTTTCAATATTGGCGCTGTCATCGGCTTGATGGGCTTGCGACGTTTCGCGGCTTTGCGGGCATTCCACAGATCACGCTGGGTTTGCAAGGCCAGCCAGTACCCTTGGGTCGTCCCCAAAGCCTCCGACAATCTCAAATCCATGTCAGCAGACACGGCGGCGTGGTCATTGATTACGCGCGACAACATCACTCGGCTGATGCCGATGTGTTGTGCAAAAGCTGTCTTTGTCAGGGCAAGGTCTTCAATCCATCCCGAGAGCAACTCACCGGGCGATGCGGGGTTATGCATGTTCATTTTTTGCCTCTCAGTGGTAATCCAGATAGTTCAACAACTCAACGTCATGCCCAACGAAACGGAAGGTCAACCGCCAGTTGGCCTGCACAGTGACAGACAGGTACCCATCCAAGTTACCTGACAGCCCATGCAAACGCCAAGATGGCCGATTGAGGTCTGCCGGACTGGTCGCCACATTAAGCGCGGTCAACAGTTCTCGCAGTCGCTTTTGCGTGAATGGGCTGGATACCACTATGGCGGCCAGTCTCAAAAAAGAGTTTGAGACCCTTGTGCTCGAAAGACAGGATCATTTGTTGTAAAGCATGAGTTTACGAAATTCTAACCCACCGTGCAATTTGGATCAAAAGGGCTTGCGCTGATCCGGGATTGGAAGTGTCAGCACCTTGTCGCATCGGTCATTGCGATCCTGCTCAAGGCTTCATCCAGCATGGCGTCGTACTGCCACGCAACCTCTAAGAAATTGTTAGAGATGCGCCCCCTGCTGCGTGGGGGCTGTAACTCCAAGTTACCCATCTTGTGTTGCAGGCTGTGATACCGCCAGATCAATCGATCTTCGGCGTCTCCCGACTGTGACTCGTATGAAATCCGATTACAGCGCCTGCATGCAAAGCGGCCATGACGCATGTACAGAAATCCCATCCGTTTGTCGCAGCATGGACAGATGAACCAGCGGCGGTGCCCACCAAAGTGACATGGGGTCTGCGTCAGTCCGATACAGTGCGTGTGAAACCAAATGTCCACGGTGATGTGGTCAGCGAATGCTTTGACCAGCCCCTCCATCTGAACCTCACCGTACTGTCTCCAGTACAGGCGTTTCCAGTTTCCCGTATCCAGATGTCCGTTTCTGGACAGATACGCCACATCCAATGCTGAGGCGTTTTCTGCCTTGAGCCGATGCGCTGGCCGTCCTGCCCCCAGCCGTGATCCACCTTTTCCCATATGACCTCCCACTGAAAACGAAATGAATTACAAGCCCCACAGGCTTTTCTAAGTACATGGGCTACCGAGCCACGTCCTTTCCCTAAAAACCTGCCTATCGCCCGTATAACCGTCCGCAAGGGCATGCTTGCAGGAATCTCAAAGATCAAAGCGCGCCGCGCAAAACATGAAAAGAACGCACCCAGCATGATCCTCTCTTGTAGGGAAGGACTAAGGGGAAGTAGGCAGGAGTACTTGGGTAGGGGTGACTGGCCCAGTCCACCTTGCCCAGTCAGATCGTCCACGTCCATCACTGCCTAGCCTTGGCATCCTTGGTTGGAAAATTTAAGGCGAGTTCCGCTGATCAAGGGATGCCCCTTGTTACCCACCACTCGGCCCTCCATCAAGGTCAGGCCAAGGCAGCACGTCAGTGCTTGGCAGGAGTGATGAGTTCGACCAACAGGCCTTCGGTGCCGTGGTCAAGCATGTATGTGAGCCACCCCTCTGAGGTGTATTTTTTTATTCTGTATTCAGCACCAAGGCCATTGGTGCGTTGGATCGAATGCTCGATGGCTTGATGCATCTCGTCATAAGACATGCCAGACGGCGCTTGGAAGGCGAGATGCACATGGGGGTGGTCACCATATGTCCCATCCCCATAAACAGCCACACAGGCGATCCTGTGGCCTTTTCGGGACCTTGCGTTGCCAAGTACTTTGCGATTGAGTACGTTGACAAAATGAGCCGTTGTGCTGATCGTCGGGGATTTGGTTCGAGGTAAGCCTCTACGGCTGGGTTTAGGCGTTACGGTTACGGCGTGTGTCCAGTCGGCGTAGTCGCTGAACCACTTTGCGTATTCATCGCGTTGCAGCCGCTCGGTGTGGAAGGAAGATGTAGCGCTCATGTCATAGCCTCTGTGCATTTAGGCAAAAGACGCGGGGGCTGCCCCGGTCAATTTGTTCAATTTGCGCTGCCTGTCAATTTGTGCTTGTGTACTCTTGATTTGCTTGACGATGGCGTTTTTTTCGGTCATCAACTTAGCTATACGAACTTCGTGCCGCGCACAAATTAAGTTCAGCCGCTTAATTTCCTCGTAGGCTTCTGCCAATGCGGGGTCAGCGACAAGCATCTGCTGGAGCCTCGCGAGATCTGCCTGATAGGCCATTTCGTTGGCTCTAAGTTCGTTTTCATCAGGCCCGTAATCCTCTGTCAAACGTGGAATGGGATCGGTTTCAGGGTTCAATCCGATTTGACCTCCATTGGTTGTCCAAGATGAGTTCGGGGTGGAGCCCGGCTCCACTGCTTTTCTGAAGAAAGAAGACTCTCGGTTCTTGTCCCGCTGTTTTTTCATGTCGGGATTGCGCACCACCGCTACAAAGGTGTGGGAGACATCGCACAGTCTTGCGATCTCTCGGTCTGACTTCTGGGCATGCCGATCCATGGACAAAGCTGCCTCGACCTGCTTGCGCTTGGTGGCGCTATTGCGAGGAAGGCCATGCCTGCCATTGGCACCCAGTGCAAAGTCTTGGGCAACTTCCAGCGTGCCATGGGTGAATTCAACACGAATGTCTCGGAACCCCGCATCTTGGGTTGCGAAGTACCTGTGAAAGCCATCCCAGAGCCAGTAATGCGCCCCATCAAAAGTGCACTTAACTGGCGGAAACTCAGCCTCATCACGCATGCGTTCGGCATATTCCCTGACCGTATTCTGGTCAACCAGATCGCGGTACTGAGTATGTCCGTCGATTCGAACAAGGCTGAGTTGGATCAATTTGGTTTCAGACATGGTCAGGCTCCCATTCCCAATGAAACAGGTACTGCGATGGGGGGTGTCAAGGGCATCAACATTGCACCAACAGCCCTGTTGGCAGCGTTTGCAGCATCGAGCAAGGTGTCATGCGATAGATGGGCATAACGCTGGGTGGTTTTGATCTGCGTGTGTCCCAACAGGCGCTGAACCTCGTAAAGGCTGCGGCCAGCATTGACCAAAAAGCTGGCATATGAATGCCTCAAATCATGGATTCGAACCTCCTGCAAGCCTGCTTCCCGCCGGGCTGAATCCCATGAGTAATAGATGGATACATAGGGCTTGAGCGTTTTGGGGTTGGGGAACGACCACGCACAGTCATGGCGTGGAATGGACTCCAGCAAATTAATGACACCGTCTGACATGGGCACGAACCGAGGATTGCCAAGTTTGGTGGTGTGGATACGCCACAGACGGCGCTCAAAGTCGAAATCTTCCCATCGTGCATCCAAGACCTCCCGCTTGCGTGCGCCAGTCAGGATGAGCATGGGGATGATGTACTGCAGCATCACGTTGTCCGAGCGAGTCAGTACCTCATACAGTCGCTGTGCTTCAAAGGTGGACAGGTACCGCTCCTTGAAGTTGTCCTCCTTCATGAGGGGGATGCCCGTCGTGGGGTTGTTCGGCACACCCGGCATGTCCCACTTTTTAGGGAGAGAGAACAGATAGCGCAGCAAGATCAGCAGGCGGTTGCATGACCCCGGCGCATGTGTTGTGCGGTGGTTGGCCATGAGGGCAATGACATCTGCCTTGGTGATCTGATCCAGATACCGCTTACCCCAGATCGGTTCGATGTGTTTGCGCAGCAGCCCTGCATCGCATTTCCATGACCGCTTGTAGCCCTGCACAAAGGGCAGGTATTGCTCATGGATGAAGGCGGACAAGGTTTGTACCTGCCGCTGAAGTGCTTTTTTCGCCGCAGGGTGCTCACCCATCGCGATCTGCTTTTTTGCTTTTTCTGCAAGGACACGAGCCTCTGCCAAACTGAGCAGCGGAGCATCTCCAAGCGTTATGCAACTGCGCCCACGACCGTCCTCGTCCTCGCTACGAAGACGCCATTTGCCAACGCCAGTACGCAGACGCTCAAGCTGCAAACCCCTTACCTTTGCATCGCTGATAGAGCAGCGCCGTTCCGAGGTTTGGCTCAAGAACTGAACGGCTTGCGCCGTGGAAGTGAGTGATCCTGATTTCATGTGTAGCCATCATTTGGACTGTTAATGTAAATATAACGGACAAATGGTGTGCTGTGCAACAGAAATTTTGTCTGCTGTTAAAAAAATGTGCAAAAGCTGGAAAAATGGGGGGATGACCCAAGTGACAAGATTTCTTGCTGAGCAACCGAAGGTGGTGCGTGACCCGGATCAATGCATGCTCTGGGGGGCATACGTTTGCGCAGTTCGTAATGCGCTGGGCATGAGTCAAGGTGACTTAGCTGCAATTCTTGGGGTCACTAGAACCACTTTGACTCGCTTGGAACAAGGGGTGCCGCCATTGAAGATGGCGCTGTGCAGGACGGCGTTAGGGGTGTTTAAAGAGGCTGGGGTTTCATCTTTGTCGATGGACGATGCTGCGCGGATCGGCGTGGGGCTGCCTGTTGCCCTCGACATCAAGTTCGAAATCCATCATTTGCGGAAAATGAGATCACAAATAGCGAAAGCCGCGTCAGCATCCGACAAAGCCGCAATGCTGCTTGGTGAAGGCTTCACGCCACCGCTGGAACAAACACCGCTACGCAAAAAATAAGGCTGAGTCTGATTCGACGACACACACGCCACATACACGGTGTTGTGTCAGGATTTCGATTGGTATCAAGAACTTAGATGTTGTGCGGAACACCGTGATGTGTGTTTTTAAAGTATGCAAAACACACGGTTTGTACACAGGCCGAATTAACAGGCTGATTTTTGATCTAAGCCATTGAATTGAAAGAATTTTTTCCATCTGCGCAATAGGTCGCTCACTACGGGTGCGGACACTTGGGCCGGTACTGGTGGCAACGACACCATCAACGCCAATACTGAACAGTACATCTCTGGCACCTATATCGGCGGCATAGAAACGGACATCAAGAATGGGTTCCACGCATTGAGTGCATCAGAATTGGTACGCACGCTACAGCTATTAACCCCTACTCGAATCGGCTATTACGATCCTGCTCAAGGCTTCATCCAGCATGGCATCAGCCGAGTCCATCGGCAAGTTCTTGCCGGGCATTGTTATTGCATCTCACGGGCAGGAGGTTCACCATGCCCATCAATGTCAACACCACGGTCTTTGGCCGTTCGCTGTACACCGCGCCTGATGCAAACGCAGATGCCGTGCTGGCCAGTGGATCAGGGTTTCAGAAGTACTTGCAGGCACAAACGGAACAAGCCGTGACCAAGCCCAAAGAGGCACCGCCCACAGATTCTGCTGCTGCGGCAATCTTTGACCCCTTTGCTGCGGTCCGAAGCGGCGCCTTGCCTGAGAGCAACCGCTTTGTGCAAGCGCTGGAACACATGTACGGCATTGCCGCTGGCTCGCTGACGGGCTGCACGATCCCTGCAGAAGCCACCAGCGTTGACACCCCGTCTGCGGTGCAGCCCGAGCCGATCACCACCAGCACTGAAGAAGCCGTCACCCCTGCCGAACAAGCCACAGCCGCACCTGAAAGCCTGTCAGCGGTCATCTCCAACGCGATGGAGCGAAGCGTCAGCGCCGCACAAAGCGCCAGCCTTTTGGAAGCAGTGATTCAAAAATTGCGCTGACCAGCTGGCGCCACTGCGTTCACGCCACCAACAACACCGCATCCCCCGCCTGCGGCACCCCCACCACCAGCACCTCGGTGGCGTTGGCATCGCTCACGTGCAGGTAAGCCCCAGCCTCCAATGGCACCCAGCCGATGGACTCGGCTTCGATCTCAGTCAGTTCGCGCACCAAATCCGGGTCGGGGTTGTTCATTCGGCAGCCTCCATCGTCAGCACTCGCTCCAGACAGGCTTGGGCGGCCGGGCTTTCAGGATAGTCGGACACCAGCAACCGGGCTGCGATCTCTGCATTGAGCCGCTTGCCGCGTGCCACCAGTTTGTTGAGCGCCTGCACCGAACGCTCGGGCGGCTCGGACAGGTCTTGCCTGAAGCGGTCCATGTGCTCCGGCGCAATCCCCAGCGCAACCCCATGCGGTAACAGTTCACGGGCACGCTGCACATGGCCTGCACGGTGGTGCGCCACGATCAGCCTGACCCAATGCTCGGGGTTGGCGGGTTCTGCGGCAAAGGCCACTTCCAGCACCTCGGCAGCGGCTTCGGCTTGCCCGGTCTGGATCAGCACAGCTCCCAGCAGGCTGTTGACCTGAGGCTGCTTGGGCGTCAGGCGCAACAACCCACGGTACAGCTTGATCGCTGCATCGTATTGCCCGGCCAGCACATGGCGCTGGGCTTTGGCAAGGGTCGGCGCCAATGACATCAGAATTTGATCGTGTCACCAGCAGGCAGAGCGGGCAAAGCCGCAGTCAATGCCTTGGCATAAGCATTGCGGGCTGTTTGCAGTGCAGCCGCGTGAGCCTGAAGGCGGGCCAGTTCAGCGTCCACAAACTGGATGCTGGCCAATTGAGCCTTGGCCTCGTTGGAGAGACTTTCGAGGTCGTACTGTTTGTTGTCGATGGTGATGGTGGTCATGTCAAATGGTTTTCATGAAAAAACCCCGCCCCCTTGTGAGGGACGGGGTTGGAAGGTTTTCACCTCAAGCCCTTACCTTGCGGTTTGGGCTGGTCTCTTTGGGAGATTAGGCGACTGTCAGAACGCCAGCAGTATCAAACGTTGCATTGGTGAGGTCGACAATACCAGTCAGCTTAACCACAACGTCTGTTGCCAAAACACCACTAGAAGTCGTGGCAGCAGCGTCATAGACGATGTAAGTGTTACCGCCGTATGTGCCCCAAGTTACAGCTGCTGATGCATTTGCAAGTGCATTGAGTGCTGCCAACAAGGTGGTAGCAGAACCCGTAGATGTCGCAATACCCAGAGTTGTCTGTGCAGTAGTTGTACCAGAAGAGAAGTCGATTTTGTCACCCACAGCAAGATCAGTAATTGTGATCAGGCTTGTAGTAGCTTCTACTTCAGTCGCTGCTGTGCTTGAAAGTGTCGGCACAACGCTCGATGCAGCATTGACAGTATCCACGCCAGCGCCAAGGGTCAGCGTCGCTTTAGCGGCAGGAGTAACGATAGTGTCATTCCCGGCACCAGCAAGGACCGTTGCAGCTTGAGTCAGCGTGATCGAATCAGCACCCGAGCCAGTTTGAATGGTCAAACCAGCAGTTGCAGCAACCAGGTTTGTCGTGTCAATAGTGATCACGCCAGTTGCAGCAGAAGCATCCACCGAAGAAACGCCACCGATACCTGTGGAGGTGTTGGGTGTCGCACCGAAACCAGCATTACTGGAGAAGGCAACTGTCAGATCTTTGCTACCAGTGATAGTCAATGTACGAGCATTGGCGTCATCCAGCTTGATGCTGTTCGAAACGTAACCTGTACCTTCGGAAAGCACAGACACCGTCTCAATACCTGCAATACGCACTTCTTTTGCATCAACGCCTGTAGGAAGCGCGGCTGTTGCGGTAGACGAAGCAACACCACCGAACTCAATAGCGTAAGCATCAGCAACAGAAGTTGCGCCGCCAACAGCCGTAGCAAAATTCAGTGTTGTGAACCTGTTACCTGCAGAAGCAGCAAGAGTTGGCGTGGCGTTAACCAGCAGTTTTTGTGTGAGATCGACGTTGGTATAGTTGCCGCGTTCTGAAGTCAGCAGCGAGAATGCGGTTGCACCTGCCAGCAAATCTGTGTCGTATGTGCTGTTCGCCACATCAAGACCCAGCACTTCAAAGTTCTGAATCAAGGATGCGTTACCGCCATTCAGCAAAGAAGCTGCAATAGTGTCAGTACCGGCACCACCATCAACCAACGCACCCGCAGCGATGACACCAGACGCGCCCATCAAGACAGTATCGTTGCCTGCGCCAAGCTGGATAACGTTTTGCACAGTAGCTGCAGTCGTTGTATTAACGGTCGAGTTGATCGTGCCAGCAATGGTCACAACATCATTGCCTGCGCCACCCTTGAATGTCAGGTTGTGTGCAGTAGATGCCGTAGCGTTAGTCGCAGAGTAAGTGGCAGTGATTGCACCAGTTGCGGCAGAACCATCCACCAAAGTCAACTTGTCTGATGCGCTACCAACTGTACCGAGGTTCAGAGAGCCAGAACCAGATGCGGTGATCGTGGTGGCGGCAGTCAGTGTGCTGGCTGCCAAATTGACAGCCTTGTCGTTCGAGAAGTTAACGCTAGTTGCCTTGGCCGTATCCAGAACAATGTAGCTGCGAGATCCCGCGTTCACTGCGTTAGCAGAACCACCGATAGAGTCATAGGCAGTTGCCGCACCAGAACTCACGTTGACGGTAGTTGCTGTGTCATCCTTCAGCGTAACGTTGGCAGACGAACCGCCCAAGTTGCTGACCACGAAGTTGATTGCACCGGCGTTAACACCAGCTTTACCGCTGTTTGCAACAGTAACTGTACGGGCACCCAGAGTATCCGAAACACTCACAGTCGAAATTGCATCGCTAGTGATTGTTGCATTGCCGCTCAGACCAGCCAAGTTCACAGTGGTAACAGTGCTGGTGCCGATAGTGTCAGCAAGGTCTGTAGAGGCCAAGCGCAGACCAAATGCGCCTTGGTCAGTCACAGTTGTTGTGCCTGCGCCTTTCACAGTGACAGTGCTGCCGCCATTCGTATAGATGTCAACAGTGCCAGTGTTGAAGGTTGCATCTTTCTTGCCAGTGGTTGTGCTGGTAGTAGATGTTGCACCAGTAACTGTCACGTTGCCAGTTGGGTCATACGAAACGTTACCGTTGCTCTTCGGATATGTGGTGGCGTTAACAGCATCTTTGGAGTAAGCGGCCGCACCAATTTTGATGGCTTGAGTGTTCGAGCCAGAAACGGTCACAGACACATCTGTACCACCAGTCACATACACACCTTTAGCATCACCAGCGGTACCGCCGGTATCGGAGCGCACTGCGCCGATCAAAGTGGTAGAAGAAGAAGTCACCGCACCTGTAGTCACAGTCACAGCACCTTTTGCGCCAGACACATGCACAGATTCAGAAGCAGTCACTTTTACCGACGAACCACCGCTGGTCTTGACGGCTGTACCAGTCACATCCATTGCAGTAGTGGCGGCACCAGAAACGTTTGCAACGCCGGTAGCAGTCACCGTGTATGAAGTGGTGCCTGTCGGGGCTGCGATTGCGGTAGCAGTGGAGGCTGCGGCAGTCAGTGCCATGTTAGGCACGAGGTCAGACCAAGCTTCTGTTGGAGCAACCAGCGTGTTCGAGCCGTCAGCATTGAAAACCACGTTGATGTTGGGCAAAGGTGTTCCTGCGGTTTTAGCAGTAAGCACAACGTTGCCAGTGCTAGTTCCAGAGGAAGTTGCTGTGCCAGTACCCAAAACAGAGTTGATCACTCGAGCAACGTCAGCAGCGAGCGAACCATTTGTCGTACCTGCGGCGCTTGCTGAAGCGACTGCCGGAGCTGCGGTATATGATGTTCCATCAATAGTAACTGTGATGCTTCCAACATAAGCAGTACTGCCGGTCAGGACAAGTTGCTTCTGCTCGGCAACCGCTGTTGCACCAGTTGCTGTCACGTTAGCTGCGTACAAAATCGCACCATCAGAAGCTGACTGAGAGGCTGCAGCAGTGGCCATAGTCGCCGTGGCCGTGCCAGCAACTGTACCCTTGGCGATGCTCACTGGAATTGCAGTGCCAGCAACTTTGGCGGTCAGTCCAATAGTAGTTTTGAATGTTGCAGCAGCAGTGCCTGTACCAGTGCTTGTTGAAGCAACAGTCACAGAGTCGGCAAGTGTGGCCGACAAAATTGTTGCGACGGCTGCGGCTGCTTCAGCTTGGCCGTATGTAGACGTGGAGCTGGTATTACCGACAGTAGCCGTCCAAACTTTTCCGCCAACAGTCACCAGCAGAGTATCGCCAGTTGCATAGGTGCCAGACAGCACAACGGTAGCTTGCTGAGCTACAGCAGATGCAGGAGTCCCCGCAGAAGAGGCAATAGCACCAACAGCGCCACCAGAAGCGATCTTCACTGTCTCGATGTTGGAGAAGGTTGCGCCACCCAAAGAAGCGACAGCACTAGTGTCAACGATGTTCAGGGTGTCAGTACCAGCACCGCCGTCAACCACATCCAGCGAGCCCAGAGTGGCTACCGTTGCGTTGATGGTGTCGTTGCCAGCAGTACCGGCCCAAGTGTCCGCACCCGTAGTGAGCGGCACAGGCGCCACTGCTAACCATTTGTCAGTAAACAAGTATTTCTTTACCCACTAACGAACGACGCTATCTCAACGCTATAGATGCCTTTGAGATGCGGTTGATCTCATGCGTTTTTCTACCATCGAGTGCTTGTTTGTTAGGCAGTTTCAGGCGGTATCTTCATCCTCTTTCAACCACGAAGGACTGCGATGACCACCGCCCAGCTGACCGATGAAATCCTGACTCAACTGATCTGTCCGCCTGACAGGGCGCATTGGGAGGTGCTTGACTCCCAGATCAAGGGTTTGTATGTGGACGTCTTGCCCAACGGGCGCATGTCTTGGCGCCTGCGCTGGTACGAAAGGCGGGACGGCAAGTACCCCAAGAAGGTCATGACTCTGGGCAATGCCCGTGTGCTGACGGTGGACGAGGCCCGACTGGAGGCTCGCACGGTGTTGCGCAGGTTGTGGGTCGGTGCAGACCCCAGAGCCGAGGTGTTGCCCGGTGCCGGTCCGACACTGGCCAGCTTCATCGAGCAGCAGTACCTGCCATTCGTCAAGACCTACAAGCTAAGCTGGAGTTCTGACGAGAGCACTTTGCGTAACCACGCCATACCCGCCTTGGGGATGTTGCCTATGGGGCAGATCACGGTGCCGCAGTTTTCAAGGTTGGTGCAGAGCATGCTTGACCGAGGGCTGGCGCCTGGCACGGTCAACAAGATACTGATCTTTTTGCGCTACGCCTATAAGCTGGCACTGCGCTGGAAGGTGGAAGGCGTGACACACAATCCGGTCACAGAAGTGCCCAACCTGCGCAACG
>Ga0228703_1001229_pt1 | contig 16019 bp, 12 predicted proteins | sample McNCre217_Aug_MG_3_FD_178020 | JGI IMG/M metagenome (GOLD analysis project Ga0228703, IMG submission 178020) | Freshwater microbial communities from McNutts Creek, Athens, Georgia, United States - 29-17_Aug_MG | ecosystem: Environmental > Aquatic > Freshwater > Creek | place: USA: Georgia... | reverse complement strand
TGAGATGCGCTTATGCCACTCATAACACCTACGAAGGGGGGAACAATGAAAAACAAACAAATGCCGATTTCAGCTCGGCGCAATCGTCTTGCCGCGCTGGTCTCAGTCTGCACACTCGCCGCCGGCGCTGTGTTTGCCGGTGCTCCAGCGTTTGCTGCCAGCGGTTGGCCTTGCAATAACACAGGCGCCGGAATTGCTGCCGCGTCTGGCCGAGTGAAGGGCACAGGAACTTGGACCTGCAGCGGCGTCGGACTGCCTGCCACATTTGGGGCCGAAGTGCACCTTTTCCACGACTATGCATTTCTGCCGGATCCTGAGATCGCTTATGGTCAATGGATCCTGCCGGGTATCGTAGGCAGCCAGTCGAAGTCGGTTCAGCGTTGCGATCAAGGCACTACGGCGGATTATTACGCCCAGGCACAGATTCCGGCATACCAAAGTTCGCCATGGGCGACCTCTGGCCTGTTGAAGATCACAACTTGCTTGGGCACTGGAAGCTAGTGCCCAAGCGTTCGGCAAACCCGTTTTCGGAGGGTGGGGCAGCGCCCTCCGAAAACACCCGGATACATGCGGCTGGCCTCGCGGTGACTCGAGCCCGTAAACAACTGGTCAGCGATTTTTCTCTAGACCTTGGGCGCGAAGTCGTAGCGCTCCTTGGACCGAATGGCGTAGGAAAAACCACACTGCTAGAGGTGCTAGCGGGGCTTACCACACCGACACTCGGTGTTCTGCAATTCGTCAATGAATCGGCTAGCGGGGGCGAGCCGTATGTCTATGCGGCTCGGATGCGCGTCGGTTATGTGCCGCAGTTTGATGAACCAATATCGGGTCTGTCAGTTCGCCAGAGCGTGGCATACGCGGGTTGGCTCAAAGGAATGAGTGGACCTTTGTTGAATTCAGCTACAGAGCTTGCCCTCACCCGGGCTCGGTGCACAGATTTTGCAAATCAGGCGTCTACAAAGCTGTCTGGAGGTCAGTTTCGCCGCCTGCTGATTGCTCAGGCGCTTGTCCACCAGCCAGAAATCTTGATTTTGGATGAGCCCACCGCTTCGCTAGACCCCCACGAACAGTCTGAGCTCAAGTTGCTCTTGACCGAAGCCAAAGCATCGACGGCCATAATCCTGACAACCCACAATCTAAGAGACCTGCCCGGCTTAGTTGATCGAGTAATCGTTCTGTCAGGAACCGAACCTAAAGTCTTCAATTCAGTCGCCGCTTTTTGCGGGCTAGAAACAGGTGGCCCAGAACCCACAGACGCGATGCTTCAAAGAGCTTATTCAGGCGCACTATGAAAATAGATAAACGCAACCCGGCCTTGGCAATTATTCTGCGCAGTCGCCTCAGGTTTGCTGTGTTACCGATTGCCCTTTTGGCCCTCTTTTTGGGACAACAACTATTCGATCCCGGAATCCCTACATGGGTGAATGCAACCCAAGCAGTAGTTCAACCCATTGCTGTTTGCGGCCCATTGTTGGCAGCCTTCGCCGCATGGGACGCCACAGACTTTGGTCGAGTGGCGGCTCGCAAAAGAATGCGCCTGTCTCGCAACGGCGGAGCAGCAGCGATAGCTTCGGTCTGGCTGGGCAGCGCGTCGTGGGCCGTCCTGAGCTTTGCCCTGTGGGCAACTCTCTTACTCGTATCGCAGGTAAACAATCAGCCATGGGGCACAATCACTTGGCCGTGGCTAGTGTCAGCGACCTGTGCATTGCTTGCACAGGTGAGCGCCGGGGCGGTACTCGGTTACTTTTGGCCAACATTTCTGGCACCCGCAGTCGCTGCCGTTGTGCTGTTTTTCATCAATGGCGCGGTCGTGCTGATTCCGCTTTTGCATAATCAGACGCTGCTCAGTGCGGCTTTCTCGCAGGTGCAACAGGTCGCATTCACGATCAACTTGCCTATTCTTTGGGCTCAAGCACTGTGGTTCACGGGTATCGCGATTATTGGTTTGGCGATTGCACTCGGGAGCCTGAGCGCTCCTACTAAAACTAAGATCAACGTCCTATTAACTGGTACGACGGCGGCAGCAGCAGGCCTGGCGCTTATAGTTACCTCGCCAGGCGGATTCTTTGAATACACCCACTCCGGTTGGGATTACGTTTGCAGCAAAATCACCAAGATTTGCGTTCACCCTGCCCTCGAAAAGGCAATACCCCAGATCGACGATGCGCTCGAGCCAACCCTGGCGCACATAGAGCGAACTAATTTCAGCGCCTCTCGGTATGAGTGGACAAACCGGGGCTTGTTGGGTGAACCAAGTTCTGGCGCCATTGCCTTTCACCTGGACTCGCTCTCGCCTGGATGGAAGCGAAACTTGCGCCTCGAACTGTCGCGCGACCTGCTAACTGCGGGCAGCTCGTCGGGTGGACCATGCGACAAGGTCAATGGCGACGCGGACCCTGGGGCATTTGCTGGGCTCAAGAGCATCATTGCGGCATGGTTGGCTGATGCCCCCGAAGCGGCACTACCGAATGGCGCTCAAGAAATCGGCGCCAAGAGTCGTTTTGACAAACTGAGCGAGATTGACAGGCAATCGTGGTTGTTCGCGCACACCAATGCAATCTGTACGTCGACCCTAAACAGTGATGACTTCTAGATGCTTCTAAGGTTCAAGGTCAGTGGGTTTTTACCGTTAGCATCCATATCGCTGGTGCTAATAATCATCGGCGCGGCCTTTCAAACATTGACGATTGTTATCCCGCCGAGTCGAGTTCTATTGGTGCCTTTACCGGTGTTTGCAGCCTTGCCAGCTGCAGTTTTGGTCGGATACATAGGCGCAAACGAACCAAAGATATTGGCCCGCACCGCCGTTCGAAACCTCAGCCTGAGACGGCTTTTAGAACAGTGCCTTGCGACAGTAATCATCATTTGCACGGCTTTGCTTGTGGCGAACTTACAACCGCAAGGCAACCTGATCGCCGGCCTGCGTGACTTTATTGGCCTTTGGGGTTTGGCAGGAGTGGCCAGGGCAATTATGCCAGCCAAGAGTGCATGGTTCTTGCCGTTTGCGCTTTTTGCGACCTCAGTGGTCGCCGGCACAAATGGTCAAAGTATTGCCTGGTGGGCCTGGCTAGTTGCGCCGAATGATAACCAAAGCGCACTTGCGGCAGCCGGCATTGCAGCCGTAATCGGTGCAATTGCAGTCGCCGCAGACCCGACCAGGCCTAAGCACTGACCCGTCTCTAGAGCAACTCTTCAACTAGTGCCTACTTTCGTCGCGCTCCAGCTTGGCACCCTCGACGTCTAGGTCGGGCAGCAGGCGGTCGAGCCAACGCGGCAGCCACCAGGCCGAACGGCCAAGCAGGCGCATCACGGCCGGCACGAGCAGCAGACGCACGAGGAACGCATCGGCAAGCACACCAACCGCAAGGCCTAGTCCAATCGGGCGAACCTGAGCCAAGTGGCTGAAGGCAAAGCTGCCGAAGACCGAGATCATGATGATCGCGGCGGCCACGACAACTGGACGACCCGAGCGCACGCCGTGATTGATTGCCTCGCGCGGCGGTTCGCCGTGCACGAAAGCCTCGCGCATGCCCGACACCAGGAACAGTTGGTAGTCCATCGCCAAGCCAAACAGGATTCCGATCAGCATGGTCGGCAAGAAGTTCATCACGGGGCCTGGGTCGTGAATATCGAAGATGCCACCGAGCCAGCCCCACTGGTCGACCGCAACCACGACGCCCAGCGTCGCGACGACGGTGAGCAGGAATCCGAGGCTGCCGACCAACGGCACCAGAATCGAGCGGAACACCGCGACCATGAGCAACATGCTGAGCAGCAACACCACACCCAGATAGAGCGGCAGCGCCTGGGCGAGCTTCTCAGACAGGTCGATGTTGGTTGCGGTCAGGCCCGTCACGCCAAATGTGGCCGTTGGCGACGCCTTGAGGTTGCCGTCGAGATTGCGTAGGTCTTGCACAACCTGCTCGGTGGTTGCGGCGGTTGGGCCATCCTTTGGCTGAATCTGCAGCAGGATCACCTTGCCGTTGTCGCTGACCGCGGCGGGCACCACGGCATCGATGTTGGCAATGCCCATGACCTGCTCGACGACGCCGGCCTCGACAGCGACTAGTGCATCGCCGGTGACCTTAGTTGGCAAGGTCACTGCTGCGGCCACCTGACCGTTGGCGCCCGCGCCGAAGGCCTTGGTGATCTGCGAGTATGCGCGATACTGCGTGCTGTCGGTCGGCTGCGACGAGCCGTCTGGCAGCCCAAGTCGCATCGAGCCAAGCGGGATCGCGGCGAGCAACAGCACGGTTGCCGTGGCGAGCACTGTCAGCCAAGGGTGCTTGGTGGCAAACACATCCTTTTTGCGCTGCAGTTCGGCGGTGTTGTGTTCGGTTGCGGTCCGCGAGGTTTCGTCGGATTCGGCGAGCTTTCGACGCTCGCGACGCGACAGGATTCGCATGCCGACCAGCGACATGAAGGCCGGGGTCATGGTGAGCGCAACCAGAACCGAAACGACGATTGCCACGGCCGCGAAGGTGCCCATTAGACCAAGGAACTCGATGCCGGTGAGGTTGAGCGCAACGAGAGCGATGATCACCGTCATGCCCGCGAACAGCACGGCGTTGCCCGAGGTGCCGTTGGCCAGGCCAATCGATTCACGCAGTGGCATGCCGGCCTTGAGCTGGCGGCGGTGGCGATTCAGAATGAACAGCGAATAGTCGATACCGACTGCGAGGCCAAGCATGACGCCGAGCACCGGCGTGGTGCTGGTCATTTGGATCACTCCCGAAAGCGACATGGTTAGCGTGGCGCTGACGGCCACACCGAGAATCGCGGCCAACAGCGGCAGACCCGAAGCCACCAGACTGCCGAGCATGATTAGCAGCACGGCGGCGGCGATTACCAAACCAAGAACCTCGCCGACACCAAGGATGCCCTCCATCGACTGGGTCAGTTCTTGCGAAAAGTCGACGGCTACGGCCGGCAGTGCCAGCTTAGAAACCGCATCGATCACCTGGTTCTTTTCGCTGACCTGAAGGCTCGAGGCCGGCTTCTTGAACAGCACGGTAGCCACCGCGGTTTGGCCGTCTTTCGACACGGTCAAAAATTGGGATGCGCCTTGCGCGATGGTCTGCGAGTTGCTCAGCAGCACCTGCTTGTCTTTGAGCATTCCGCGCGAGGCATCTAGCTTGGCCTGGCCATCGGCCAACTTCTTGCGGTTGGCGTCGATGGTTGCCTGACCGGCCTCGAGCTTGGCTTGGTTGGCCTTGAGTGGCGCCAGCTGCTGGTTCAAACCGGTCAGCTGAGCCTGCATTCCGGCGAGCTGTTGCGCGGCACCGACCGGCTGCGGGTTGACTGCCTGAAGCTGCTTGATGCCGGCAGCCAGCTGCGCGATGCCATCGTTTAGCTGCTTTAGGCCTGCCTCGAGCTTGACGCGATTGGCGTCGAGCTCGGCCTGCGCCGCATTGAGTTGCTTGAGGCCCGCGTCGATCTTGGCCTGTGCGGCTGCCATGGTTGCCGGTGCATCGTTGAACGCCTTGGTCGCATCGGCCAGCTTGGTCAACTGCGCCTTGCGATCTGCGTCGACCTTGAATGGGTCGATCATCGAGTCGACGGGTGGCACGGCGGCCGCGTCGGCGAGGATTGCGCTAATCGAATCCTTGTCGGCGGTGGTGAATGCCTTGCCATCGGTCTTGTGAAACACGATCTTGCCGGCGGCCTGTGCTGCCTGCGGAAAAGTGCTCTTGAGGCCATCGGCAACCTTGATCGCGCGAAGGCCATCGACCGACATGGCCGAAGACAGCGTGCCCGAGAAGGCCACCATCGAGCCGGCGGTTGCACCGAGAATCAGTATCCAGCCGATGATTACGAACCAGGCTCGACGAGCCGAAAACAGGCCTAGGCGCTGAAGCAGAGTTGCCATTCTTGTTATTTCCTTTGGTGCCTTGTGCACCGGTCTGGGTGCAGAGTGTTTGAAGTCTTTAGTTGGCCCGGGTATTCCCTAGGCGCCGAATCCGCCGCGCAGGCTGCCGAGGGCCTCGGTTAGCAGCGCGCGCCAACGCTCGGGAGTCAGGTTGCTGGCCGGAGCTTGTGCGCATTCCTCGGCGCTGGCGATGATTGCCTGCAGAAGCGTGAGCGAAAACAGGTTGATACGCAGGTGGCTCTCGTGAGGCAGTTTGGCGGCAAACAGCTCGTTTAGGTCTTCGGCAACCGTGCTTAGGATGCCTGGCAACCACGCGGCGAAGGCGCGGTTTTCTTTTGGTTCGGCGCCCACGATCTGCTGAATCTGCAAAATCAGGTGATCGAGATTTGCGCTCAGTAGCACGCCCTCGATGCGTTCGAAGAGCTCGGCGATGCTGGCAACCTTTGCGCCTTCGAGCTGAGCGGTCAACGCCTCGAAGTGCGCCAAGACCAGGTCGCGCAGTCCCGCGTGAATCGCGTCGTCGATCGAACCGAAGTGGTTAAAGAAGGTGCGGCGCGAAACCCCCGAGCGTTCGGCCAGTTCGGTCACGGTGAAGCTGGCAAGCCCCCGGTCGCGAGCCATTTCGAGGGCGGCAGCCTTGATGGCCTCGCGGTTGCCGAGTTTGAGTGCCTGGTGTTTGTCGAGAGTCACCCGGCTAGATTAACGCATTGTTGCACTTTGTGCAACGTTGCGCGTTGTGCAACCTTTTGGCTAGAGGCGACCCGCCGCAAAAAGCTCCAACTTGGCATAAAAGTCTTCGAACATCAGTCGGTTGTCGATCTGGTGGTAAACACGGATTGGTCGACCCGAATCGTTCATGGTGTACGTGCCGTCCCAGTTCAGGGTCGGGCAAGGCAGGGTTCGGTGGAACGAGCTAGCGGTGTCTGGCTCGAACGTGGTCTGCAGGGCCGTCAGCAAAACCAGCGGACTGTCGCCCAACACATATGATTCGCCGGCATTCCAACCAAACTGCTCAACCATGCGAACAACACGACCAAGCTCTGCAAACAGGTAGTCGCCGAGCGGGCCGTGAGGCGCCATGCGCAGCGCGAGTTCGTGACGGCTGTAGATGGTTTGACGATACACATCGCGCGGCACCTGCCACAGCTTGAGGTTTGACTGGTTGAACACGACCATGCCGGCGTGTGGGTCTTCGTGCAAGTTGTACTCACGCACCGGAGCACCTGCAGGAACGTGCACGCCAGGGTATTCGCCGCCACCGATCCAAACCACGGTAAGGCGATCAGCGATGCGAGGCTCTTTGAGCCAGGCGCTAGCGATCTGAGTGAGGCTGCCACCGCAAACCACAAAGAGTGGCAGATCGGTGTCGTCGCGCATTGCCTCGGCAATGATGAACTCGACGGCCTCATTGCTGACCGGCTGGTCTGCGGCGGCCATCGGGTCTTCAGAGCCATGCAAAACAGGCACCTGCCCGGTCATGCCACACAGGTCCAGCACCTCGTGAGCCTTCTTCACAGCCGCAGCAGCTGATGGCTCTGGCGGCAACCAGGCATCGTCATAGCTGCCGAGGTGACTGCCGATAATCGCGCGCATATCGCACGATTTGCTCAACAAGTGATGCGCCAACTGAATCAGGCCATCAGGATCGCCCGAATAATCGTTGTCGCTAATGACGCGAACGCGAGGCCTGATTGCCGAGATTGGCCAGTGCTGATCAGTGTTCATGGGTTCACCCTAGGTTCGGTTTTAGAGGCTTGCCAACTCTGCATAGTTACGCACAACGACGTCGCCGCTCTGCGCATACATGCCGATGACACGGCCGGTGAATGAGGCAGTAACCTCGGCCGACAAGAATCGACCGTCGAACTCGGTGACCGCGTGCTTTTGGCCGGCTGGGTCGATCCAACCAAACTCGATGTAGTCGCTCGACTGGGCGTCCGTGCCAAAGAACCCTGGCGCCGGTTTTAGTTCTAGGTATGCACGCACGAAGCCCGCAGAGTCGGTCGCTGCCGCAAGATCGAAGCCCTCGGCCTCGACCTCGTGCACGAGTCGGTTTGCAGCAAAGCGGGCCAACAAGCGCCCCTCACGAAACTCGAGGTCGTAGTGCGAAACCTCGTCGTAGCGCATGCTCAAACCACCGATGCCATTGGCTGCCACCTTGATTTCGGCCACCACGATGCCCTCAAAGCGCCGTTGACGGCGACCCACGAATGCCGGCAACTCCTCGAACATCGAGCGACCCTCGCCGTGAAGAATCAGGCCGCCAGAACCGAGCTCGGTGAATTCGTGCGCGAAACGGCGAACCGCCACCCACTCGCCCGATAGCTCGGCGCCCGCGAAGTCATCGCGGAATTCTGGGGCCGGGTTGATGTCGTTCAGGATCACCGGCTCGGCGGTTAGCCAGCCGTCGGGCGTCCAGGCAACCTCGGTAATGAACGTTTCGCGACCGAGCGACGAAAACGCGCGGGTCATGCCGCGAGTGCGCATGCCAAGCATCACCATGACCCAGTTGCCGTCGGGTGCAATCACAAGGTCGCCGTGACCCGTGTTTTGAGCCGGCCGCGAGGTTGATCGCGCAGACAGAATGGGGTTGTTTGGCGCACCCTCAAACGGGCCGGTAATCGACTTAGACCGGGCAATGCTCTCGCTGTGGCCGCGCTCGGTGCCGCCCTCGGCGATCATCAAATACCACCACTCACCCACCTTGTAGACGTGCGGTGCCTCTGGGAACATCAGGCCAGTGCCCGACCACATGTGACGCGGCTCTTCAAGCGACTTGCCGGTTTCGACATCGATCTTCACCTGCATGATGCCCAGGTGCTGCCCCAGCTGCTCGCCGGTCAATAGCAGACCCGAGTATGTGACATAGCAATCGCCGTTGTCGTCCCAAGCGATGTCTGGGTCGATGCCGTTGATGTCGGTCACAATGCCGTCAGACCACGGGCCTGCCGGATTCTGGGCGGTGAAAATCAAGGTTCCGCGACCAAGGGCGTCGGTCACCATGACATAGAACTTGCCGTCGCGATGACGGATGGTTGGCGCCCAAGCACCACCGGCGGTTGGCACTCCCCTGCCCTGAAGCTGACCCTCGCGGGTCACCACGTGACCGATCAGGCTCCACTCGACTAGGTCGGTTGAGTGATAGATCGGCACGCCAGGTAGGTATTCAAAGGTGCTGGTCGCCAGGTAGTAGTCGTCGCCGACGCGAACAATCGACGGGTCTGGGTTGAATCCCGGAATCAGCGGGTTTGGATACTTAGCGCTCACGCCTAGCCGACCTTGACGACGATTTCACTCTGGATGTTGTCGCTCGCCGAACCGATCAGCAACTCGAAGTTGCCCGATTCGATCTGCCATGCGCCAGCCCAGTGACGGAACTCAATGCCGCGCACCTCGACCTCGACCTCAGCCTCGGCACCTGCGTCAACGCGCACATCGGCAAAGCCAGCCAGCCACATGGCCGGGCGATCAACCGTCGAGTCAGCGCGACGGGCGTAGACCTGCACGACGTGCTTGCCGGCACGGCTACCGACGTTCTTGACGGTGGCCTTAACCACGAAGTCGTCACCAGCGGCGACCGCAGCCGGCGCTTGCACGCCGCGCAGCTCGAAGCTCGTGTAACCGAGGCCGTGGCCAAACGCATACATTGGCTTGGTTCCGGCCTTCAGGAAGGCACGGTAACCGATGTGGATGCCCTCCGTGTAAGGCACCTCCATGTTTGCGTCGGGGGTGCAGTTGGTCACCGGCAGGTCGGCTAGGCTCTTGGCCCAAGTGGTCGGCAGGCGGCCACCTGGCTCGGCTGCGCCGGTCAGCATGTCGATCAGTGCATTGCCCATCTCTTGGCCGGCGAAGTAGGTCAGCAGCGATGCGCGCACGCGGTCGGCGAACGGCAGCTCGACTGGCGAGCCGGAGTTGACGATCAAGATCGTGTTTGGGTTGGCAGCTAGCACTGCCTCAACCAAAGCCTCTTGAGCGCCAGGCAGCTTGATGTCTTTGCGGTCAAAGCCCTCTGACTCAACCTTCGAGTTGGTGCCGACCACAACAATCGCGACGTCGGCAGCCTTGGCCACTTCGACGGCCTCGTCAATCAGGCGCTGCGGGTTGCTCTTGTCTGGTTCGAATCCGAACTGGAACATGGTCGCTGCAGCGGCCAGTCCCTCGCGACCCGACATGTCAACATCGAAGAACAGGTCGTATGCCTTGCCCTGCTCAAACTCGACAGCGGTCGAGGCGAACGGAGGTGACATCAGCTGCTCGAACTGGTCTCCGCTGATTGCCTCGAGCTTCTTATCGAGCACCTCGACGCCATCGACGGTGACTCGGGTGCGCTGCATGCTTGCATAGCCCAGCAGCTCGGTGCGGGTCGAATCAGGCGTGAAGGTGGTTTGGAAGGTCATGCGCTTGGTTAGGTAAACAGGCGCCTGGCTGCCGATCCAAATCAGGTCGGTGATGTTTCGGTCTTCGGCATAGATTTCACTGCCGTCTTCGCCATAGAACACGACACGAACGCCTTGCTTGCCTGTGACCGGGTTGGTGATCTGGTCAACCGGCAGAGCCGCAATACCCTCCTGCACGACGGCGCCGCGCGCGTAGGTCAGCTTGTCGCCAAGCATTGCCTTGAGAGCCGAAAGCGGGGTGTTTACGGTCTTCGGGTGAACGGTGGCCGAGCCACCACCCTGGGTGCGAGCCGCATCGGCGTTGTGACCGATGAGTGCAACCTTGCCAGCGGCCTTGAGGTCAATTGGCAAAATTCCGTCGTTGCACAGCAGCACCGAGCCTTCGACCGCTGCCTCACGAGCGAAGTCGACGATCGAACCGTCGATCTCGTTGTGGCGTGGCTTGTCGGCTGGAGCGGTGTCACCATCGGTGATTGCTCCGGTGCGTAGGGCCAGTTCGATTAGGCGAACAATCTTGCGGTCGATGGTTGCTTCGGCAATCTCGCCCGACTTTACGGCGGCAACGAGGGCCTCGCCCCATGGGCCCATCGGGCCTGGCATTACGAGGTCCTGTTCATACTTTGCCGAGTTCAAAGTGCGAACCGCGGTCCAGTCTGAAATCACGACACCATCGAAGTTCCACTCCGAGCGAAGCGGCGTCTGCAGCAGGTCGTGCTCGGTAACGGTTGCGCCATTCACCGAGTTGTACGACGACATGATGGTCCAGGCGCCACCCTGAGTCACTGCGTCTTCGAACGGACGCAGATACAGCTCACGCAACGTGCGCTCGTCGACCGTGACGTTGGCGGTGTAGCGGTGGGTCTCAAAGTCGTTGGCCACATAGTGCTTAGGGCACGCACCGATGCCGCGCTCCTGAACACCGATTGTGTATGAAGTTGCGAGCGCACCCGAGAGCATCGCGTCTTCGCTGAGGCACTCAAAGTGACGGCCACCGAGCGGCGATCGGTGCAGGTTGATGGTCGGGCCGAGAATTACGTCGACGCCCTTGCGTTCAGCCTCAATTGCGAGCGCATCGCCATAGCGTTTTGCAAACGAGCGCGACCAAGTCGATCCGAGCGACGAACCCGATGGCAGGTTGGCCGAGTTATCGCGCTCGTCCCAGAATTCACCGCGAACACCTGCGGGGCCATCGCTCAAAAGCAGCTTTCGCAGGCCAATGCGGTCGTTTGGAACGGTGTTCCAGAAGTCAAAACCAGTTAGGAAAGCGACCTTCTCCTCGAGAGTTAGGCGCTTGGCGAGTTCTTGGGCCTTGGCGTTGTGCGACATTATTTGCCTGCTTTCTTTTTGTGTTCCTGAATCAAGTCGCGGTACCAACCGGCACTGCGCTTGGGAATTCTCTTTTGGGTTGCGAAATCGATATAGACCAAGCCAAAGCGCTTGCTGTAGCCCTCGGCCCACTCAAAGTTGTCCATGAATGACCATGCGAAATAACCGCGAACGTCTACCCCTTCGCCGGCAGCACGGCCGATGGCGTTGATGTATCCGTTCAGATAATCGATGCGGTCTGGGTCGCTGACTTCGCCGTTTGGATCGACATAGTCGTCGAGCGTGATGCCGTTCTCGGTTATGTAAATCGGCAGACTCGAATACTCAGCTGAGACGCGCTTGAGAATTTCGTAGAGCGCATCGGGAGTATTTGGCCATCCCCAGTTCGACTGGTGATTCGGCTGAGCCTGATGAATCTTGATGCCGCCAGGCTCGCTTGCGTCGGCCTGAGCCAGCATCGAGTGATAGTGATTGACACCGACAAAATCGGTTGGCGTCGAGATGACCTCAAGGTCGCCAGGTTGCACTAGTTCGCCGGCGGCAGGTTCACGATTGAGCCCGAACTCACCAAACACCTTGAAAGTCGACTCTGAGTAGGCGCCCAGATAAACCGGCGCCATTGTGATTTGGTTCATGCGAGCATCGAGCTGTTCGGTGACCTCGAGGTCGGCCGCGCTTTGCGAGTATGCCTGTGCGCGCGAAAGGATGTTGGTGATGCCGACGCGAAGCGTTGGATCGACCGCACGCATTGCCTTGACGGCCAAACCGTGACCGAGCAACACGTGGTGCATCGCGCGAATGGCTAGTCGGTCGTTTGTGAAGCCCGGCGCCTGCACACCCCAACTGTGACCCAAAAAAGCCACGCACCAGGCCTCGTTTATGGTGATCCAGTCGTGCACCAAATCCTTGAATGCAGCAACGACAAGCGCCGAATAGTCTGCAAAGGCTTGCGCGGTTGAACGAGCCGGCCAACCACCTTCGTCTTGAAGTGTCTGCGGCAGATCCCAGTGGTAGAGCGTTACGAAAGGTCGGATGCCGCGGTCGAGGCATCCTTGAATCAGGTTTCGATAAAACTCGATACCCTCGGCATTGAGCTCACCGCGACCGGTCGGCTGCAGGCGAACCCAGCTGAAATTGAGGCGATATGCCGGGAACCCCAGTGACTGCATCAGATCAAGGTCGCCGGCCCAACGGTGATAGTGATCGCAGGCGATGTCGCCCGTGTCGCCGTTGCGGGTCTTGCCTTCGGTGTGCGCAAAGGTGTCCCAAATTGAAACTCCGCGACCACCCTCGCGCGCCCCACCCTCGATCTGATAGGCCGCGGTTGCGGTGCCCCAAACAAAGTCGGAACGCAGATTTTTGAGCGTGACTGGCCGAATAACTGAGTGCCTTGGCATGATGCTGCGGTGCTCCGACTAGATCAGGCCGGCATCGAGCAGACGACGGCGCTCGTCGCGACGCACCTTCTGTTCGACCGGGTTAGGCACTGGTGCAGCCATCATCAATCGCTTTGTGTAGGCATGCTGCGGATTCGAGGTGACCTGCTCGGCATCGCCCCACTCGACGATCTCGCCCTTATACATCACGGCGACGCGGTGGCTCAGGTGACGCACAACGGCGAGGTCGTGACTGATGAACAGGTAGGCAACCCCGGTGCGCTGCTGAATCTCTAGAAACAGGTCAAGCACGCGCGACTGCGTGGTTAGGTCGAGTGCAGATACCGGCTCGTCACAAACGATTAGCTTTGGGTCGAGTGCTAGGGCGCGGGCGATGGCGATGCGTTGACGCTGGCCGCCCGAGAATTCCTTCGGGCGACGATCGGCCGCATCCGAAGGCAGACCAACCGAATCAAGCAGCTCACGAACGCGAATGGAGGCGTCGTTCTTGGTCCAGGCGCGCACCATCATTGGCTCAGCCAAAATTTGTTCGATGCTCATCGATGGGTTCAGCGACGAGTACGGGTCTTGAAAGACCACCTGAATGTCGCGGGCGAGTTCGCGGCGCTGCGAACGCGTTGCGTGGGCGATTTCTTTGCCCTCCATCGTGATCGAGCCTGCCGTAACCGGAGCCAGACCCAACACTGCACGACCAAGAGTGGTCTTGCCCGAACCTGACTCGCCAACCAGGCCGACGCATTCGCCGGCTCGAATGTCGAGCGAGACACCGTTGAGCGCCTTGAAGTCTTTCTTGAGGCCCTTGCCCTTATAGGTGACGTCGACGTCGGTGACGCGAAGCAGTTCGCTCATTAGTTGTCTCCCTTCGGTGCGACGTATGCGCCGCGCGCAGGGCCACCCTCGAGAATCGAGTTGAGCAGCGACTGCGTGTATGGGTGTTTTGCATTTTGGAAGATCTCGAGCACGTTGCCCGATTCGACGATCTGGCCGTCTTTCATGACGTTCAGGTAATCGCACAGGTCGGCGACCACACCGAAGTTGTGGGTCACGAGCAGCAAGGCCATGTGGCGTTCGGCCTGCAGGTCGCGCAGCAGATCGAGCACTTCGGCCTGCACGGTCACGTCGAGGGCCGTGGTCGGTTCGTCAGCGATGATCAAATCCGGGTTGCAGCTAACAGCGCCGGCAATCAGCACTCGCTGCGCCTGACCACCCGAGATTTCGTGCGGGAATTTCTTCATGGTGAGCGCTGGGTTTGGAATGCCGACGCGCTCCAGCAGCTCAACGGCACGGGCACGCGCCTCGCGCTTGCTGATTTTTAGCACCTTGACCATTGGTTCGATTAGCTGAGTGCCAATCGAGAACGATGGGTCGAGGTTGCTCATCGGTTCCTGCGGAATGTATGCGATTCGACCGCCACGCACAGCGTCGTAGTCCTTCGCAGTTGCACCAGACAGCTGAACGCCGTCAAAGACTATCGAACCCGATACGAGACGCCCGCCCTTTGGCAAGAGCCCAAGCACCGAGAACGCGGTCTGGGTCTTACCTGAGCCCGATTCGCCGATGAGGCCCATGACCTCGCCTTTGCGAATGTCGAGCGTGATTCCGTGCACGACCTGCTTGACGCCGCCGTTGCCATCTGGATAGCCAATGGCCAAATCCTTGACGTCGAGCAACTTTGGCTTCGCATCGCGAGCCACATCGGCGTGCACGATTACCTCAACCTTGGCTGGGGCGTTGCTGACAGCGGCGCCCGCCTTGGTCTTCTTGCGACCCTTGTCGACCGACTCGATCTCGTCGCGCAGGGTGTTAGCAAAGATAGCCAGGGCCAGAGTCGTAATGGCGATCACGAGGCTTGGGAAAGCCAGCAGGGTTGGCATGTTGTACATCTTCTTGAAGCCGTCGGCCAGCGACGAACCCCAGCTTGGCTCCTTGGCATCGCCAAGACCAAGGAATAGCAAGCCCGACTGAATCGCGATTGCGATCGAGGCAATCACACCGGTCTGGATGATGACCGGAGCACGCACGGCGCCGAGCACGTGACGGCTGATGATTCTGAAATCGCCCAGACCCGATACCTTGGCGGCATCAACGAACAGCTCGGCCTTGACGGCACGCACCTGAACATAGACCAAACGAAAGTATGCCGGCGAGAGCAGCACGCCAAAGATCGCCATTGCGATCCACATCGACGAACCGAGGACGGTCGCAGCCGCGAGGATCACAACAAGTCCAGGCAGCGCCATGATCAACGAGGTGGTCCAGTTTGACAGCGTGTCGAACCAACCGCCGAAATAGCCGGCAATCAAACCTGCAATCACACCGATGAACAAGGCCACAGCGATGCCCACCGAAGCGGTTTCGAGCGAGAACTGTGAACCATAGATCAGGCGAGCCAGCACATCGCGACCGGCCGAGTCTGTGCCCAGCCAGTGTTCGGCGTTCGGCGCGACGAGCGTGTTGTAAATGTCAGTCTTGTTTGGATCAAACGGGCTGATGATTGGCGCAAAGATCGAGAGCACCACAAGCAACAACACCCAGGCGATCGAGAATGCACCCATCGGGTTGCGAAGCACCTTGAAGAGAATCGAAGGGTTTTTGACCTTCTTGGTAGCGGTGACGTTGGTGCTCATGACAGGCGTACCTTCGGGTTGAGAGCTGCACTAAGCAGGTCGATGACTAGGTTGACGATGACGACGATTACGGCCGTGGTAATAACCAGGCCCATGACGGCTGGAATGTCGGTTGCGCGGGTGGCAGAAACGGCAAACGGGCCAAGGCCTGGAATCGCGAAGATTTGTTCGATCACGACCGCGCCACCCATCATTCCCACGAACTGAACGCCGAGGATTGAAAGAGCCGGTCCACCGGCATTGCGCATGACGTGCTTATAGACGACGCGGCTAAAGCTGAGGCCGCGGGCGCGCAGGGTGCGAACGTAGTCCATTTCGAGTGCATCCTTGACGGCACCGCGCACCTGCTGCGATACACCCGCGATGCCACCGAAGGCCAGAGCAATGACCGGCAGAGTGATCG
>Ga0228703_1001228_pt1 | contig 16023 bp, 18 predicted proteins | sample McNCre217_Aug_MG_3_FD_178020 | JGI IMG/M metagenome (GOLD analysis project Ga0228703, IMG submission 178020) | Freshwater microbial communities from McNutts Creek, Athens, Georgia, United States - 29-17_Aug_MG | ecosystem: Environmental > Aquatic > Freshwater > Creek | place: USA: Georgia... | reverse complement strand
TCTTCTTTCTGTTCAAGACGCTTGGCCTTTTGGACTCGGTTTGGGCGCTGATGCTGATTTATGCCGCAATCAACCTCTCCTTGGTCACATGGATCATCCGCAGCTACATGCTGGACATCCCCAAAGAGTTGGAAGATGCCGCCCGCACAGATGGGGCCGGTGACTTGACGATCCTGCGCGAAATCATTGTGCCCGCCTGTCTGCCCGGCATCATCACCGCTGCCGTGATCGCGGCAATCTTCGCGATCAACGAGTTTCTGTTCACGCTGCTCATCGCTTCGACGTCCAACGCCTATACCATGTCAGTGGCGCTTGCGAACTTCACCGGCGGCTCTGACGGCATCATCTACAACGCAATTGCCCTTGTCTCGTTCATCGCATTTGTGCCGATCCTGATCCTTGTGATCCTGATCCAGAAGCACCTGTCGCGTGGCTTGACGATGGGCGCAGTGAAAGGCTGAATCATGGCTTCGATCCACTTGCAAAACATCGAAAAGCGCTACGGCGGTTTTGTCGGCGTGCAGAACATGTCGCTGGAAATCGCGGATGAAGAGTTTCTGGTGCTGCTGGGGCCATCGGGTTGCGGCAAGACGACAACCATGCGGATGATTGCCGGTCTAGAACTACCGACCGACGGCAAGATCGTCATCGGCGGCGAGGAGATGACCGAGATCGACGCCCGTGATCGCGATGTGGCCATGGTGTTTCAGGGCTACGCCCTTTACCCCAACATGTCGATTTACGAGAACATCCGTTTCCCGTTGCGGATGCGCGGTATTCCGGCGTCCGAACATGACGCCCGCATCCGTCAGGCTGCTGACATGGTGGAACTGGGTGGGTTTCTGGACCGCAAACCGGGCGCCTTGTCGGGTGGACAGCGTCAGCGTGCGGCACTGGCGCGCGCTGTGGTGCGCCAGCCGCAAGTCTTCCTGATGGATGAGCCGCTGTCGAACCTGGATGCCAAACTGCGGCAATCCATGCGGGTACAGATCAAGCACATGCAGCGGCAACTCAAGGTGACCACGGTTTATGTCACCCACGATCAGATCGAGGCGATGACCCTGGCCGACCGCATTGTCATCATGAACAAGGGGGCCATCCAGCAAGTTGGCACCCCGGATCAGATCTATTCCGACCCGGCGAATACCTTTGTCGCCGGCTTCATCGGCAGCCCGCCGATGAACCTGATCGAAGGCACAGCGCAGAATGGCCGCTTTGTGGCCCCCGGCGTTTCAGCCCCTTGCCCCGACTATGTGCGCGGCAAAGTTACCTTGGGCGTGCGACCCGAAGATTGCCACGTGGGCGGTGACGATTTGCAAGGCATGGTTTACGGGGTCGAGCCGACAGGCGACACCACCTATCTGACTGTGCTTGCCGGAACCAAGAAAATCGAGGTCAAAGCCGCGCGCGAATATCGGTCGGACATTGATGTGCCAGTAGGCATCACCTTTGATCCGGCGCATCTTTACTTCTTTGGCGAAGATGGTCAGCGCATCCGGGGGACCGCATGAGGCCGAAGTTTGACTACACCTCAATGGGTTTCATCACCTTTGACGCCCTCTGCCGCCCAGTCACGCAGATTCCGCCGGGCGGTGACACATATTTTGTCGAAGACTACACCCTCGCGGTTTCTGGGGCTGCGGGCAGCGCGGTTATCGTGGCCGCCAAACACGGGCTTCGCGCGCGGGCGGTCGGTGGAGTTGGCTTCGACGATATGGGCGACTGGGTGCTGATGAAGCTGGCGAAATTCGGCATCGACATTTCGATGATGGCGCGTTGTGAGGGGTTCAGTACTTCGTCTTCCATTGTCACCACCCGGCCCGATGGGGCGCGACCTGCCTTGCACAAGCGCGGCGCAACCGACGGGTTCTACATTGACGATGCTCAAATCGACGATCTTTTGGACACCCGCATTCTGCATGTTGGTGGCGTAGGTCTGATGAACCGGATGGATCAGGGCCGCACTGAAGAGATCATGGCGGAGGCCAAGCGGCGCGGTGTCGTCACTACTCTGGATGTTTTCGCCTCGACCCCGGACGACTTGCCAAAGGTCGCTTGCTTGCTCCCCTACACCGACTATTTCCTGCCTTCCGAGGAAGAGGCTCGTGCTCTTTCCGGTCTGCAGAAAAACCGCGATCTGGCACAGTTTCTGATCGATCGTGGGGCTGGCAGCGTGATCCTGACCTTGGGCGCGGATGGAGCTTATTACCGCCACCGGGATGGCACCGAATTTCACACACCTGCTTTCAAGGTGGATGTGAAATGCACCTGCGGCTGTGGGGATTGCTTCAATGGCGGATTTGCGACTGGTTTGATCATGGGCACTTCCATGCCCGAGGCCATTCAGATTGCTCAGGCCGCTTCAGCACAAAATGCTACAGGGCTGGGCAGCCAGGCCGGGGTCAAGGATTTTGCGACAACCCTGACGTTTATCCGCACAACCGCGCATGTAGCGTCCTAGGTGTTCGTTTTGCCTTTCCCCGGATCCAGCACCGGGGCGGTGGTCTCATCAACGTAAAGCCGCGTGCTTTCTGCCATTAATCGCTTGGCCATATGGTCGACAACGGGTGCGATCAGCGCGCCCGTCCGGCCCGTCCAGTCCGCCAGAACCGAGCGGTCGATCGGAACTCCATGCCGCGCCATCACCAGTGCCTGCCGGTTCAGAGGCATGAACTCGGAACGCTTGGACACCGCGATGTAGGCCAGCTGCCATCCAGGAGATGCGCAGGGGCTTTGGCTTGCACCACGCCTGTGCGCCCCTTGGGACAGGCATATTTGGGTCGGATCGTGACAATGACCTGGTAGCGCGCGGGGATGTAGTCCAGCCGCTCAGTCCGGTTTCCCCGATCCGGACCATGTCGCCGCAGCCAAGGGGCAGGTAACGCTCTCGGGCTCAACCACGCATTCCACGCGCGGGAGGCTTTCGGGCAGGGCACGGGCCTTGCGGGCGGCCCGCGGCTTGCGTTTTTCGGGATCGTGTTCGCTGGCGGCGATCTTTTCCTCGACGGCCGCGATCTGTGCCTGTGTCTCGGCGATGGCGGTTTCCAATCGGTTGGGGAAGGCTGGCTGATGGGGGCGATCACCGCAGCGATCCTCGGCGGGATGTCGCTGCGCGGTTGGCAGGGGGCGATTGTGGGCACTGTGTTGGGAGCGCTGCCGCTGACAGTGATGGCCAATGGAACCGTTCTGATGAACGTCTCCGGTTTCTGGCAAAGGGTGATCGTGGGCACAGTGGTTTTGATTGCAGTGCTGGTTGATCTCTTGCGCCGCCGATCAAACTGATCATTCTGGACTGTGGAGCGGAATGCCGACATTCCGGCCCAAAACACCCAAGCAAAGGCCCTGACCACCGTGACGACACCGGATATCAGCGAAGATTTGAAGACAAGGATTGCCTGGCTTTACTATGTCGAGGGGCGGACCCAAGACGAAGTGGCCAACAAGGTCGGCATCAACCGGTCACGCGTTCTTCGGATTTTGTCTGCAGCACGGCTGGATGGTACGGTTCAGATCCGCGTCACGACCCGCCTTTCGCGTTGTGTTGAACTGGAACGCGCGCTTGAGGAGCGCTGGGGCCTAACCCAAGCCATCGTTGTGCCCACACCACAGGATGAAAACCAACTGCGCCACATCATCGGTGCAGAAGTCGGCGCGTATATTTCCCAAGCAATCGCCGCCAACATGACAATTGGGCTTGGCTGGGGAAAAACACTCTCGGCCTCAGTGCCTGCAATCGTGCCGCGCAATCCGGATGGCATTCGTGTGATGTCCTTGCTGGGCGGCTTGACCCGGGTAAGCGACCTGAACCCGTCGGAATTCGCATGGCGTGTTGCAGCCCGACTGGGGGCCGAATGCTACATGTTGGCAGGTCCGGTATTCGCGCCTGACTCGACAACTCGCGATACTTTGGCCCGCCATACCGGGATGAGTGACATCTTTCTGCGCGCCCGTTCGCTCGACATGGCGGTCGTATCGGTCGGCGATCTGACACCGCATTCGGTCTTTCGGGAATACGGGCTGTTGACCAGCGAAGAAATGGCCTCGTTGGAGCGTGCAGGTGCCATTGGCGATCTGCTATGCCATTTTGTCGATGCCGAGGGTAACGTCGTCGATCACCCTGTTAACAAGCGGGTGTTGGCCGTCAATCCGTTGGACCTGCGCGGAACACGGAATATTGTGCTTGCATCAGGTGGTTGGCACAAGCTCGATATGATCCGAGCTGGCCTGAAGCTGCTGCAACCGACAGTCCTGATCGTCGATGAACTTGTGGCAGAGCGTCTTGCCGACGAGAATATCTAGTACAAACGGCCCCAGCAGGGTGCTGAAGAAGTCGGCTCTCGACCTGTTTTGCGGAACATGATTCACTCTTCGCACAGGTATGGCGGGTTTGATGATGCGCGGGACGGATGAGACGAGCGGGTCGTTGTTCAGCTATGCCGATCTGGGGGAACGCATCCCAGTGCGTCACCCGCTGCGCAAGATCCGGCAGGTGGTGAACGACGCGCTGGCCATACGTGACACAGTGATCCTGTATGGGCTGATGTTGGTCTTCGTGGGTCTTGGCATCGCACTGTGGCCTTGGTGGTGGTCAGCACCCTTCTGGCTCGCTTACGGTGTCCTTTAAGGCAGCGCCTCCGACAGTCGCTTGCACGAATGTGGCCACGGCACGGCCTTCCGCACTCCCTGGATGAATGATGCCGTCTATCAGATCGCCAGCTTCATGATCATGCGCAACTCCGCCACTTGGCGCAGGAGCCATGTTCGCCACCACTCGGAAACTTATATCGTTGGCTGCGACCCCGAAATCGCGATGATGCGCCCCACATAGATGGCCAAACTCATAGTTACCTTTTTCGGCATCCTTGACGTCCTGAAGTTCTTCGCGAAGCTTTTGCAGAACGCCCTAATGGGCCCCGGTGCCGCAGAGAAGACCTTTGTGCCACAGTCCGAATGGTCGACGGTTCAGCGCGTTGCACAGGCGCACCTGGCGATCTATTTGGTGACGATGGCTTTGGCTCTGCGGATGCAGTCCATTCTGCCCCTTATGGTGATTGGCTTGCCTCGAATCTTTGGTGCGTTGCACCATGTCTATGACGGGTCTTCTTCAACATGGCGGCCTCGCCGACAATGTCATCGATCACCGCTTGAACTCGCGAACGGTCTACATGAACCCCATCAGCCGCTTTATATACTGGAACATGAACTATCACGTCGAACATCACATGTTCCCGATGGTTTCCTACCATGCCCTCCCGCGCCTTCATGAGATCATCAAGGACGATCTTCCTGCACCAAATCGGTCTATTGCTGACGGCTTCCGCGAAATGTGGCCAGCCTTGAAGCGCCAGTTGGTCTATGAGGACTATTTTCTGAAACGCGATCTTCCTTCAACAGCCAAACCCTACCGCGAGGACTTCCACCGGTATGTTCCAAGCATGATGCCGCCAAACGATTCTAGAACACCTGTTCCGGGAGTCTGACCAGGTGCTTTTTGCTGCGTCAAGCAAGGGAAGCTTTCTCGACAACATTTTCATCGAGCGTCTCTAGTGGTCCTTGAAGTAGGAATGCGTCTACCTGCACGCTTGGGAGACCGGCTCACAGGCAAGAACCGGCATCGGGCGTTGGATCACCTTCTACAACCACTGCTGCCCACAGACTGCCCATGGCGGGCAACCGCCCGCCGTGGTCTACTTGAGAAAAGACCAAACTGATCAGCAGATCTAGGCAGCAAGTCAGACAGAAACCTGTCAAAGGATCGGGGAGTAGCTCAGGCCGACTTCCGTGACTATGCAACGACGTTGGATTTCATCCACAATGCCTCCCGGCTTGGCTTGGGTTTTTCGGCCAGCTAGGTTAGACTTGGACCCATCCCAAGGAGAGCCGATGACCAGTCTTTTTCAGCAACCGGACGTCCTTCCGCTGCGCGAAGCCCTGCGAGGCTTGCGCTTCCTGTTGCGGCGCGGCGGCGAGACCTTGGCGGAAACTCTAGGCGTCGAGAACCTGCCCGGCCCGGCCGGCGACCTCGCTGAGATCGCGGAAAAGGCATCGGAGCTGGCTTCGGGTGTTGTGCGCAGCGTACTGCCCCAGTTGCCTCCACCCCCGGAGCCTCTGGACCACCTGACACAAACCCAATTCGGCGCCGCAATCTATGTGGCCCTGCGAACGGTGCTGAAACGCCTTGGTGCGCCCGGGGTCTTGGTGTCGGAGACATCAGCGCGCGCCGCGTGGCAAGCCGACCCCGCCCGCTTGGCCCTATCGCTGGTCGAACACCGGGTCATCCGTGGCCTTCTGGCACATGCGGCGGAACAGGTTCCCGGGGGCGCGCTGGAGCCTGTTGCGATCTTTGCGGTCCTACTGTGGCTGCAGGCCGCAAGGTCGGATGCCGAAAACGAAGCCGTTCTCGATACGGCCACAGACCTGGCCCTCGCCAAGGCCCCCGAGATTGCGGCCGCCATGGCCAGCGCCGATCTGGCCCGGATCGAGGCGCTCTTTGCCCGGCTGGTGCCCCATGTCTGACGCACGGCTCCACCCCGACCAGCTCCCGCCCTCGAACGAGCCCCTGCGCATCGCAGTGCGCCGCTTGCGCTGGTTCAAATCTGCCTTCTTTAACTATGTCGAGACGAAAGGCCGCGAAATCGGCTGCAAATTCAGCGTCGACGACACCAAGCTGGCCGCCGCCTTCCTGCGCTGGCTGGAAGCGATTGAGCGGCAAAAGCCAGCCGACAAGAGCCAGCGCCGCGACTTCTTCGAATTCGCCGCCGCCCTGATGTTGCGCGAACTGACCGCCGACATGCCGGTGACGGCGCAATCAGCCCCCACCCGTGCGCACCGCGACTCAGCCGCGGCCTTTTGGCCCGAGGGCTATTGCTGCACGCTGTTTTGCCTGTCCGTCCATGCGGCTGCGATGCAGCAAGAGTTCCACGAAGCGACCGACCTCGATCCCGCCTTCGATGACCTGCGTCACTGGTGGTCGTTCAAGGAGAACACCCGCCAGGATGCGGGCTTTTCTTCGGGTTTCCTGCAAATGCTCTTGGGCCACGAGCCCAACTGGCTGATGCCGGACGTCTTCCGTTTGAGGCTGCAATCTGAACTTGGCTGAACTGTAAGTGGCGCTTTTGCCTGTGAGACCGTCCACTAGGCACAGGGCCGACCTTCAGTGCTCAGATGTTTTCACGTGTATATATTTGAAATGGTACGATCTTTGTGTGATTTACCCCATCGTTCGGGGATTGCGACGCTCGCACCATTCCCTTCACAAGCTCGTCCGCCAATTGGCGTAACGGGTGCGAGATGACAAGTGAGAGAGTTCGATCAAGCAAGCCAGCGCGAGTGCTTTCCATCAAGTCGTATCCAACCACAACCAATTCACCGGACCGTCCGGAGGAACGAAGTGCCGTCATCGCCCCGCTTATCCCCCCACCAGAAACAAAGAGCGACGAAAGGTCGGGGTGATCGACCAAAAGTTTCTCGGTCATTTCTTGAGCCACAGCGCTCGACTCGAAAGTCGATATCGGTTCCAGAAGGGTAAAATCCGGCGCGTGTTCGCGGAAGTAAGAACGAAACCCCACTTCATTCATTTCCTGGTTGCGATAGCGGGGGTTGCCCATCAAGATTCCGATCTTCCCCGGCTTTTTACACATGCTTTCAACGGCCCATGCCGAGGTGCGTCCAACTTTCCAGTTGTCGAGACCGACATAATGGACAAGCCCCGTCGCGGAGAGCTGTGCAACAAAAGCAAATACCGGAAGCCCACGGTTCTGCAGAGATTCGACCGCTTGAATTACAACCGGATGAACCGCTGAAGTGATACAAATCGAATCACAGCCTTCCCCCAAGGCGATCGCTCTAGCCGCGGTGTTTTGCGGCGACAGATCCTCGAGGAACTCAATGCGCACGTCGATATCGATGCCTGTCTCGGTCAAGGCTGCGGCTGCTTCACGGATCGCCGCCGCGCAATTCTGATAGAACTGCCGATTGGGTTGGAGCAAAATGAAGCCTAGACGATAGCGCGGTCGGGTAATGGCAACCTTCGCCTGAATCGTAGCCAGCCCATAAAATCCAATATTTTCAGCTGCTTCCTGAACCAGCAACTGAGTAGCCTTCCGGACCTTGTCCGAGCCAGCTAAGACCCGGTTCACAGTAGCGATCGATACACCCGCAGCCTTTGCGAGCTCAGAGATTGTCGGCCTCGGCATAGGTACCTCATGGCATTTCATATCATTCGTGACCCAATATTTGATACAATGAGACGAAATGGGCCGTGACACAACATCGCACCTTGATTCACATGACGTCAAGCTGGCAGTGTTTGGTCATGCCGAAGCATGTCGATTTGGGAGATCGATATCTACTTCGGGGAGAACTAACGGCGCTTAAAGAGCTGACAATAACTCCGGGATCGCATCTTGGAGACAGCCGGATCATGGCTTGTCTCATGAAGCGGCTCGGTAGGTTGGCGGCTCTCTACATTGTCCCGGCATGTTGCCGGAGCGAGGAACAAGATGGACGACCTGCAATTCGGCACGCGGAACAAGAGGGGTGATTGGGCGCCCAAAGAACCCCTTCAGATCGCCTCGAGCTGGGCCAAACCATTCAACCTGATGAAGTTCCTGCGGTTCATCCCGGAGTACCTCTTTCCCTGGAACGCCTTCCACATGGCGACGGCGCTTCTCTACTGGTTCTACGTCGTCCCGCCGGTCGAGACCCTGCAAACGCTGGCCTGGTCCTGGGCGCTCTGGCTTTACGCGGTCAATGCGGCGGCGATCTTCGTGATGTATGGCTCGGTCGAGCTCTTTTGGTACGTCAAGCGCAAGCAGGGCACGCGGTTCAAGTACAATGGCAAGTTCCCGGCCGATCAGCCCTCGGATGTCTTCTGGTTCAAGAGCCAGAACATCGACAACTTCCTGCGGTCGTTCTTCATCTCGATCCCGCTCTGGACCCTGGTCGAGGTGATCTTCCTTTACGCCTTCGCCAAGGGCTATGTCCCCTGGCTGACCTGGAGCGACAACCCCTGGTACCTTGCGGCCCTGGTGCTGCTCTGCCCGGTCATCCACGAGGTGCACTTCTTCTGCATCCACCGGCTGATCCACACCGACTTCCTGTACAAGTGGGTCCATTCCGTCCACCACAACTCGGTCAATCCCTCGCCCTGGTCGTCGCTGTCGATGCATCCGGTGGAAGGTTTCCTCTACCATGCCGTTGCGCTCTGGCACTTGGTCATCCCCTCCAATCCGATCGTGGCGATGTTTCAGCTGCATGTCGCGGGGTTCGGCGCGGTCAACGGCCATATCGGCTTCGACAAGCTGGAGATCACAGAGGATACGCCTTTGGAATCCCACGCTTACGCCCATTACTTGCATCACAAGTACTTCGAGGTGAACTACGGCGGCGATGGTCTGATCCCACTCGATAAGTGGTTCGGCTATTGGCACGACGGCACCAAGGAAGCCGAAGCCCGCATGGAAGCGCGCTTCGAGGCCAAGAAGGCGCGCGCCAACGCCAAGCGTGGCTGACCAATGGGGCGAGGAGGCCCCACCAGCTTTAAACCGCCGGAAATCGGCATTTGGGAGGAGAAGACTATGAAACTTGCTGCAACTTTGCTGAAGGCGGCCGCGCTGTCGGCGCTGATGACAACCTCGGCCTTGGCCGCGGACATCGCTGTGATCGGTGGTTCGACCGATGACGCCTTCTGGAACAAGATCAAGAAGGGACTGGACGATGCGACCCCGGCCGTCGAGGCTAATGGTGGCTCGGTCAACTACCTGCGCCTGGTAAACTACGACAACTTCGCCCCCGACGTGGTCCAGTTGATCCGCACCGCGATCAGCATGAAGGTCGATGGCCTGGTAATCCCGAACTGGGTGCCCGAAGCCGAAGATCCCGCGATCAAGGACGCCATCGCTGCAGGGATCACGGTGATCCTGATGAACGCGGGCGGCGCGGACAAGGCCAAGGAACTCGGCGCCATTAACTATGTCGGCAATGAGGAATATCCCGCTGGTGTCGCTGGCGGCGAATATTTCGCAGCCCATGGTCAGAAGAACGTCATGTGTGTGAACACCCTGCCGGGCACGGTCAACATTGAAGCGCGCTGCAAGGGCGTCGCCGATGCGATGGGAGCCAAGGGTGTGAAGTCGTTCCAGCTGCCTTTGCCCTCGACTTCGTTCGGTGACGCAACGGCCGTGGCCGAAGCCATTAAGGCCGAAATCCTGAAAGATGAGACCATCGACGGCGTGATCACCATCTCGGCGGGCGACGCAGATTCGGCAGCGATCGGGATTGACCAGTCGGGCCGTGCTGAAACGATTGCGCTGGCTTCGTTCGACATGAACGAAGCTGGGCTGCAACGGATCAAGGATGGCAAGCAGTCGTTCGCGATCGACCAGCAACCCTACCTGCAGGGTTACCTGTCGGTCGGTCTTCTTGCTTCGGCCATTGACTTCGGCACCTCGCTTCCCACGTTCCCGGTTCTGACCGGTCCGGGCATTGTGGACAGCTCGAACATCGACGCTACCCTTGCTGGTGTTCAGAAGGGCGCCCGCTAAGCCTTTGACTTCGGCCCGCCGTCAATGCGGCGGGCCTTTACCTCCGGGGGGAGACCTATGAACCGCAATTCCACCTTGGGCGGGCTTTTGCGCCGTCCAGAAGCCGGGGCTTTCCTTGGCCTCGTCGCCGTCTTGGCCTTCTTCGCCATCTTCGGCGGCGTCACTTTCCTGCAACCAGGCGGCATGGCCTCCTGGATGAACGTGGCCGCCAACCTAGGGCTCATCGCCATCCCGGTCGGTCTGCTGATGATCGCCGGAGAGCTGGACATTTCCGTGGGCGCCATGGTGCCCTTTGGTGCCATGACCGTGGCCGTGATCTCAGGCCACTATGGCCAATCGATCTGGCTCGGCGTCGCCGTGACGATGGCTTTCGGCGTCATTGTCGGCTTGATCAATGGATATATGGTGGTCAAGACCGCTGTGCCTTCGCTGATTGTGACGCTGGGCAGCCTCTTTGCGGTCCAGGGTGTGGTCCTGGGCCTGACCGTGCTGATCACCAAATCCACCTCAGTGGCCTTGAAGGTCGAGGGCTCGGCGAAATCGCTGTTCGGCGACTTCGTCCTGGGCGGCCAGGTTCAGGTCATGGTGATCTGGTGGCTTGCTATAACGGCGGCCTATATTCTCTTCGTCCACTTCTCGCGCTATGGGAACTGGATCTTCGCTATGGGCGGCGACAAGGTCAGCGCGCGCAATGCGGGCATCCCGACCGAGCGGATGACGATCCTTCTGTTTGTACTGTCCTCAACGTCGGCGGCTTTTGTCGGGATGTGCCAAGCAATCCTGTACAACTCGGCCCAGGTCGCTGGCGGGCAGAGCTTCATCTTCAACTCTATTATCTCGGTCGTCGTGGGCGGCGTGCTGCTGACCGGGGGCTTTGGGAGCGTGGTGGGGATATTCTTCGGCACGATCACATTCGCCATCGTGAACCAGGGTATCTATTACACCGACTTCGACCGCAACTGGTCGTCGCTGATCATCGGCGTGTTGCTCCTTTGCGCTGTCCTGATGAACAACACCTTCCGCAAGATGGCCCTGTCCTCGGCCCCCAAGAAAGGCACAAAGGCATGAGCGAAACGATCCTTTCCCTACAGGGCGTGAACAAGAGCTTCGGCCCCATCGACGTGTTGCATGACATCAATCTCGAGGTGAAAGCAGGCGAGGTACTTTGTCTCTTGGGCGACAATGGCGCGGGCAAATCCACGGTCATCCGGCTTCTGTCGGGCGTCCACCAGCCGACCTCGGGCCAAATGGTCATGGATGGCAAGCCAGTCCACTTCAAGAGCCCGCGAGAGGCTGCCGATCACGGCATCGCCACCGTCCACCAGTTCGGCGGGACCTTTCCGCTGATGTCGATCGGGCGCAGCTTCTTTGTCGGCCGCGAGCCCACCCGCTGGGTCGGCCCTTTCAAGATCTACGATCGCCGCCGCGCCAATGAGATTGCGGTCAAGGCCGTGCAGAACTTCGGCATTACCCGGATCGACGACGGTGACCGCCTGGTCGGTGGACTTTCGGGCGGCGAGCGTCAGGCGCTGGCGATTGCCCGCGCCGTCCACTTCGGCGCCCGCGTGCTGATCCTGGATGAGCCCACCGCCGCGCTTGGGGTCAAACAGGCCACCCATGTTTTGCGCATCGTGAACGAGGCGAAAAAGCGCGGCCTTGCCGTGATCTTCATCACCCACCAGGTCATGCATGCCATGGCCGTGGGTGACCACTTCGCCGTCCTGATCCGTGGCGCCGTCGCCGCCGATTTTCACAAAGGTCAGAAGACTCGCGAAGAGATCACTGACCTGATGGCCGGCGGAGCCTCGATGGCCAGCCTCGAGGCTGAGATCGAAAACCACATGAAGACACATGACGGTCACCCGCCACTAACAACACATTAACTCCCCCGGGGATGCGCGTCTCTCCTCCGCATCCCCGATCCGCCTTGATCTCCACTTCAAGGCGGCACAGCAGGCCGGGCCGGACTCAACTCCGGCCCGGCTGACCTGGAAACAGAAAGGACAGATACCGTGCCAACCTGGACCCACGCTTGCGCCACAGAAGATATTGATCTCGATGACTTGATTCGCTTCGATAGTGGCGCGCAGACCTTCATCATTGTCCGTTCCGAAGACGACACGTTTCATGCGCTCGATGGAATCTGCAGCCATGAGAAAGTGCATCTGTGTGATGGCCTCGTCATGGACGGCCGAGTGGAATGCCCGAAGCACAATGCGACCTTCGATTACAAGACCGGCGAGGCGAAACGTGCGCCAGCCTGCATCAACCTGAAGACCTTTCCCGTCAAAGTCGAGGATGGCCAAGTCTGGATCGAGATATGACCTTTCAACTAGCTGCTTGCGCCGAGATGCTGTGGCGTGACCGCGCCATCGCATGGCGCGCCTCTCGCCTGAAGGAGATGGGCTTCGGCGTCGGCCTGTGGAACTGGCCCGCCTGGGATCTGGCGGCGCTAGAGGCCACGGGGGCGACCTTCACCATCATGAACGGTTACCTCCAAGGCCGCCTGACCGACGCCGAGGGCTGCGAGATGCTTCTGGCCTCTGCGACCGAGACGGCCAAGGTCGGCAAGCGCCTCGGCGTCCACCGGCTTAACCTGCACGGCACCGGTCTCGGTGACATGGGCATCCCGATCCCGAAGATCGGCGCCTTCGCCCCGGGGATGGAGCAACGCGCCCGCGACACCCTGCACCGGATCTGTGACCTGGCCGAAAGCACGGGCCAGGTCTTCACGCTGGAGAACCTGAACCCGATCGACCACCCCGGCTGCCCCTTTGGCAGCACGGCCGCTGTCTTGGGTCTGGTCTCGGCGGTCAACCGGCCGCAACTGCGCATCAACCTCGATCTCTACCACACGCAAATCGGCGAGGGCGATCTGATCCGCTGGTGCGAAGCCTGCCTGCCGTGGATCGGTGAGGTCCAAGTAGCCGACAACCCCGGCCGCAGCGAGCCCGGGACCGGCGAGATCAATTACCCCGGCGTCGCCCGCGCGCTGAAAGCCATGGGCTACAGCGGCCCCGTCGGTCTCGAATCCTTCGCCCAGGGTACCGAAGAGGCAGCCCTGGAATCCTTCCGCCACGCATTCACGGTGTAAACATGGTCCATAAATCCAATCGCCCTTCTGTCCACGATATCCGCGCCATGAAGGCGCGTGGGCAAAAGATCTCGATGCTTTACGTCACGTCCGTTGAAGAGGCCGCGGCTGCCGATGCGGCGGGTATCGATATGCTGTCGATCGAAGCACGTTTCTTTTCGCCAGAAATGCGTGAGGCCGCAGGACGCTGCTTCGTTCAGGTGGGCCTGCCCTTCGGCCCGTTTGGGACGAATGTCACTGCGGAAGACTACCTGAGGGCAGCCTTCAAATTCACCGCTATGGGGGGCGATTGCTTCTATTGCGCAGCGAGCCTCGATATCCAGAAGGCGCTGTGCGACAACCACATGCCCGTCGTGGCCCATGTGGGGCTGATCCCGAGTTACATCACCTGGACCGGCTGGCGCGCCGTGGGCAAGACCGCTTCCGAGGCCCGCGCTGTCTGGGACCATGTGAAACGGCTGGAAGCCATCGGCTGCTTTGGTGCGGAACTCGAGGTCGTCCCGGATCGCCTCGGCGCCCTCATCAGCGCCAATACCCCCATGATCATGCTGGGCATGGGCGCAGGCCCCGGTGCCGATGCGCAATACCTTTTCGCCGAGGACGTTCTGGGCTGCACAGATGGCCACAAGCCGCGCCATGCCAAGACCTACCGCAACTTCGCCGCAGAATATGCTCGGCTGCAGGACGAGCGCATCGCGGCCTTCCGCGAATACATCGCCGATGTGAATTCGGGCGCCTATCCGCAACCGCAACACAACGTCCCCATGGCAGACGCGGACTATCAGTCCCTCTTGGCCGATCTGAACCTTGAAGGATAATCCCATGCTGAACACCGCTCTTCTCGGCGCTGGCCGTATCGCCGGCGTCCATGCCACCGCGATCTCGACCCATCCCGGCTCGCGCCTTGTGGCGGTGGCCGATATCAATGCCGAGGCGGCAACCAAGCTCGCCGCCCAATACGGCGCCGAGGCCAGGACGACCGAGGCGATCCTGGCCGACAAGGCCATCGATGCGGTCCTGATTGCCACCTCGACCGATACGCATTCTGACCTGATCGAGCGCGCCGTGGCCGCAGGCAAGGCGGTTCTGTGCGAAAAACCAGTCGATCTGTCGCTGGCGCGGGCGAAGGCTTGCCTCGCCAAAGTAGGTTCGGCCCCGGTGATGATCGGCTTCAATCGCCGCTTCGACCCGAACTTCGCGGGGCTGAAAGCCGCGTTGGATGCGGGCGAGATCGGCAAGGCGGAACTTCTCTCGATCACCTCCTTTGACCCGGCCCCGCCGCCGGTGGCCTATATCAAGGTCTCGGGCGGGATCTTCCGCGACATGATGATCCATGACTTCGACATGGCGAATTTCCTGATGGGTGCCGCGCCGGTTGCGGTCTCGGCCACCGGGTCCTCGATCGTCGATCCCGCCATTGGCGCGGCCGGAGACGTGGATACCACCGTCGTGACCTTGACCTATGCCGACGGCCGCATCGCGGTCATCAAGAACTCTCGCCGGGCGGTCTATGGCTATGACCAACGGGTCGAGCTACTGGGCTCGGAGGGGCTCTTGCAGGCGGGCAACATGCTGGAAAGCACCATAGTGAAATCGACCACTGGCGGTGTCACCAGCGCCAAGCCCACATATTTCTTCTTGGAACGCTACATGCCCGCCTACCGTGCCGAATGGGCAGCTTTCGTGGCCGCCCTCGACGCGGGCCAGGCGCTGCCCGTGGCGCTGCAGGACGGCGTCGCAGCGCTCGCCATGGCCGAAGCCGCGACCCTGTCGCTGGCGAAAAACCATCCAGTGAAGTTGCAGGATCTTGTGTAGGGAACGAAGACTGTTGTCAGAGGCAATGCAAAGCTCTCATCCGCAAAGTCATGTTTTCCGTCATTCCGTACATAGGCGTTTTGGCGGCTAACTGGCCATCACACCATCGCGGGCTAGCACCTTCAAATGAACCGCCCATCTTTACCTGAGGTGTAAAACTCTCGGAGACTTGCCCGTTATGGAACATGCACAAAAGAAGATGACCCCGAAGCCGTATTCATGGTCGTTGCCAAGAACAAGGCTGGCAGGTGAATCAATTCGCCGCACCAACTTGTGGATAACTGCAAGCTCCGGCGGATGCTTACGAGGAAAATGACCATGGTGCACAATTGTGCCCATTTCGAATCGCGACAGGCGGCGGGGCGCTGTGTCATACTGCGGGTCGCAGCAAACCCCTGCCGCTCCTTGAACCTGTAAATCCGAAGAACGGGCCGGGCATGGTGCTGCGGTCGAGGCGTCTGGCGCTTCCCGCAGGGCGGAGGCTCGGCCCGTTCTTCATTGGCAAGCGCCCCCTCCCTGACACCAAGGCCGGGAGTCCATTCGGCCATGGGCCATCGTTCACCTCTTGAT
>Ga0228703_1001218_pt1 | contig 16100 bp, 15 predicted proteins | sample McNCre217_Aug_MG_3_FD_178020 | JGI IMG/M metagenome (GOLD analysis project Ga0228703, IMG submission 178020) | Freshwater microbial communities from McNutts Creek, Athens, Georgia, United States - 29-17_Aug_MG | ecosystem: Environmental > Aquatic > Freshwater > Creek | place: USA: Georgia... | reverse complement strand
GACACCACCGGCGAAGCGATTTGCGCTTTCGTGGTGCTCAAGCGTGCCTTGCCCAGCGGTGACGAAGGCAAAGCCATTGCCAAGCAGTTGCGCGACCACATCGCCAAGGAAATCGGCCCGATCGCCAAGCCCAAGGACATCCGCTTCGGCGAGAACCTGCCCAAGACCCGTTCGGGCAAGATCATGCGCCGCCTGTTGCGTTCGCTGGCCAAGGGCGAGGAAATCACACAAGACACCTCGACCCTCGAGAACCCGCACATCCTGAGCCAGCTGGGTCAGGCTTACTGATCGGTCTCGATCTGTGCATTCGGCCGCGGGGGCGGCCTCCTACATCAAACGCTGTGTAGGAGGCCGCCCCCGCGGCCGAATGCTTTGACGGGGCCGATCAAGACTTCATGCCCAGACCCAGGCGCTCGATCACGCGCTTTTCCTTGACGTAGTTGGCCAGGATGAACTGGGTGTAGGCCTCGCTGTCCATGTAGATCACAGGCTGGTCGTATTTTTCAAAGGCGGCCAGCACGGCCGGATCGCTCAGCGTTTTCTTGAACGCGTCCTGCAGCTTGCGCACGACCTTCGGGTCCATGCCGCGCGGGCCGGCAATGCCAAACGGCGAATCGGACACGGTGTCGTAGCCCAGCTCATTGAGTGTGGGCACCTGGGGCCAGCGTTGGGTGCGTTTGCTGCCATAGGTGGCCAGCAGGCGCATGGTGCCCGCAGCCACATGCGGCGCCCAGCCGGTGGCGTCGCTGTGCGCGTCGATGTGCCCACCCAGCAGGGCTTGCAGCCCGTCTGAGCTGCCCTTGAAAGGGACATGGGTGAGCTGGATGCCGGCTTTGCTGGCAAATTCTTCCACCGCCAGGTGCGGGGTGGTGCCGTTGCCGGTCGAGCCGTAGCTGAATTTGCCCGGGTTGGCCTTGGCGTACTGCACCAGGTCCTGCACGGTCTTGATGGGCGAGTCGGCCTTGACCACGATGCCAAAGGTGTAGCCGGTCAGGCAGGCGATGTAGGTGAAGTCCTTGAGCGGGTCGAACTGCATCTTTTGCATGTGCGGCAGGCGGGCCACGCCGATCGTGACTTGCGACAGGGTGTAGCCGTCGGGCGCGGCCTTGACGAGTTCGTTGGGCCCCAACATGCCGCTGGCACCGGGCTTGTTCTCGATCACCACCTGTTGGCCCAGTGCCTTGCTGGCGCTGTCGGCCAGCGCGCGCATGACGATGTCGCTCGAGCCCCCGGCCGGCCAGGGGCAAATCAGCTTGATGGGCCGGGCAGGGTAGTTCTGTGCCTGGGCCAGCAGAGGCCAGGCCAGTGTGGCCGATGCCGCTGCAGCGGTCTGTACAAACAGGCGACGGTGGTGGTGGTGCTTCATGTTTCTCCTTGAATGCCCAAGCTGGCATTCAAGTCAAAGATGTGCCCACCGGCAAGCGGGTGAAACCCTGCCCGTTGTGGCGCAAAAAGTGGGCTCAGTCCCCCAGCACCACGCCTTCGCGGCGTGGATCGGCACCACCGAACCAGCCATTGGGGGTGCGCTCGATGGCCTGCAGCCCACTGGTCATTTCCATTTCGCGCACCTCGTGGCCACGCGCCTGCAAAGCGCTGACCATGCCCGGCGCAAATCGCCCGGCTTCGAGCAGGGTGGGGCCGTTGAGCGAGCCGAAGTTGGGCAGGCTGATGGCTTGCTGGGCATTGAGCCCGCCATGCAGCGTGCCTGCCAGCAGCTTGGCGGTGTAGTGGATGATGAGGGCGCCACCCGGGCTGCCACCGCTCATCACGAGTTGGCCGTTGGTTTTGTCGAACACCAGTGTGGGCGACATGGACGAGCGCGGACGTTTGCCGGGTTCCACCCGGTTGGCGATGGGGCGGCCCTGTGCGTCGGCTGGGGCGAAGCTGAAGTCGGTGAGCTCGTTGTTGAGCAAGAAACCACCGGGGCGTGAGGGGTCGGTGGTGACCATGCGGCGGGCACCAAAGGCGGCTTCGATGGTGGTGGTCATGGCCACAGCGTGGCCCCGGGCATCGACCACGCTGATGTGGCTGGTGCCGTATTCGGGCTGTGCCGGCATGGGGGCGAACGCGCTCGGGCGGCCGCCAGGCTGACCGGGTGCAGCGGTTTTCATGGACTGGGCGCCGATCAGGGTGCTGCGCGCGCGCAGGTACGGCGGCGCAAGCAGGCTCGTCCATTGGCCTGCGGGAGCGCTCACGAAGTCCGGGTCGGCCACGTATTGCGCCCGGTCGGCAAAAGCCAGGCGCGAGGCTTCGGTATAGCGGTGCACGAAGTCGACCGAGGGCAGGCCACCCACCCATTCGGGCCCTTGCGCCGGGGTGTGGGCCAGCAGACCCAGGATCTGCCCGATCGCGATCTGGCCAGAGGAGGGCGGCGGAAAGCCGCAGATGCTGTAGGTGCGCGCACGGGCGGTGTGGTCAAAACACAAGGCTTCGCGTTCGCGGGGCTGGTAGTTTTTCAGGTCCTGCAGGCTCAGCGAACCGGGGCGAGGCGCCTGTGCGGTGCGTGCCACGATGGCTTGCGCCACCGCGCCTTCATGCAGGGCGCGGCTGCCTTCGTTGGCCATGCGCCGCAGCACATGGGCGTATTCGGGGTTGCGCAGCACATGGCCCACCGGCCAGGCCTGGCCTTGGGCGTTGTAGAAGAAGCGGGCGGCCAGCGGGTCTTTTTTGAGGTGGGGCTCGGTTTGCAGCAAGGTGTGCAGGCGTGGGCTGACCGCAAAGCCCTGTTCAGCCAGGGTGATGGCTGGCGTGAACAGTTGCGCCCAGGGCAGGGTGCCATGTTGGCGGTGCGCGGTTTCGAGCATGCGCAGTGCGCCAGGCACGCCCACCGAATGGCCGCTGAGGACCGCATCGTCAAAGGACAGCGGTTTGCCGTCCTCACCCAGGAACTGCCTGGGCTGGGCCGCCGCGGGAGCGGTCTCGCGCCCGTCAAAGGCTTGCACCCGCCGACCGTCAAAGTGCAGCAGAAAAGCACCGCCGCCGATGCCGCTGGACTGCGGCTCCACCAGACCCAGCACCAGTTGCACGGCAATCGCCGCATCCAGTGCCGAGCCGCCAGCCCGCAGAACCTGGAGTCCAGCGTCGGTGGCCAGCGGGTTGGCCGCGGCCACAGCCTGGCGCGTGTAGGACCAGCCTGGTTTCTCGGTGTAACCACTGGCCGCTTCGGGTTGAACGGGGATGGTGTAGGACAAGCCAGAGGGCGTTCCCGAGGGCGGAGTGGTGCAGGAGGCCAGCAAGGCCAGGGTGAGCAGGCTCAGGGTTTTGTTCATGTCTCCTCCGTGGGCAGAGAGCCACATGCTAACCCGCCAAACGACAACAGGCCCCAAAGGGCCTGTTGAACTTGCGTGGGCTTGAGCTTACTTCGGTGCCAGACGGATGGCGCCGTCCAGACGAATGACCTCGCCATTGAGCATGTCGTTTTCGAAGATGTGTTTGGCCAGGCGGGCATAGTCCTGCGGGGTGCCCAGTCGGCTGGGGAAAGGTACGCCAGCGGCCAGGGCATCCTGCACTTCCTGGGGCATGCCGAACAGCATGGGGGTGCCGAAGATGCCGGGGGCAATGGTCATGTTGCGGATGCCGTTGCGTGCCAGATCGCGTGCAATGGGGAGTGTCATGCCGACCACGCCACCCTTGGAGGCCGCATAGGCGGCCTGGCCGATCTGGCCGTCGTAGGCGGCCACGCTGGCGGTGCTGATCAACACGCCGCGTTCGCCGGTGGCTTCGGGTTCGTTCTTGCACATGGCTTCGGCGGCCAGGCGGATCATGTTGAAGGTGCCGACCAGGTTGACCTGGATGGTCTTGGCGTAGACGGCCAGCGCATGGGCGCCGTTTTTGCCCACGGTTTTTTCAGCCGGGGCAATGCCCGCGCAGTTGACCAGGCCCATGAGCTTGCCCATGGCGACGGCTTTGGCCACCACGGCCTGGCCATCGGCTTCGCTGCTCACATCGCACTTGACGAAGGCGCCGCCGATTTCCTTGGCCACTGCCTCGCCTTTGTCGGCCTGCATGTCGGCAATCACCACCTTGCCGCCGTTGGCGGCCAGCATGCGTGCCGTGCCTTCGCCCAGGCCCGAAGCCCCGCCGGTCACGATGAAAACCTTGCCTTGAATGTCCATGTCTCGCTCCTGTGAGAACCTGTTGATGATTGACGTTACGTAAACGTCAATTATGCACAAACCAGACCGTGCTGGCCATTGCAGAGGCCAGGTTTGTGCTGGGGCGCTGGTACATTCGGGGCCGAATCCCTGTCTGGAAAGTGACCCATGCCTGTGCTCTCCCGTGTGTTCATGGCCCTGGGGGCCGTTTTTGCTGCGCTGTCGGTGGCTTTGTCGGCGGCTGCAGCGCATGTGCCGGTGTTGCAACAGGCGGGGGCGTCGTTCGCCGCTTCATTGGAGCAACAGCAGTTTCACGCCCTGGGGCTGGTGCTGGTGGGCTTGGCCATGGGGCGCCGGGCCAGTGTCTGGCTGGCGCTCTCGGGTGGATTGATGCTGGTGGGCCTGCTGCTGTTCTGTCTGAACATCGACGCCCGCATCCTGTGGGGATGGGATGCGGCGCGCGCCCTGGTGCCTGCGGGCGGCAGCGCTTTCATCCTGGCCTGGCTGGCCTTGGCGATCGGGGTGCTGTGGCCCGGGCGTTGACCCGCATTCGGCCGCAGGCGAGAGTCTGTGGGAGTGCGCCTCTGCGCGCGAAGACCCTGAGGTTCAGGAACGAATCAGGTGGTCAAAGGCGCTGAGCGCAGCCTTGGCCCCTTCACCAGCGGCAATCACGATTTGCTTGTAGGGCACCGTGGTGCAGTCGCCAGCGGCAAACACGCCGGGCACGTTGGTGTGACCCTTGGCGTCCACCACGATCTCGCCGAACTTTGAGAGTTCGACCGTGCCCCTGAGGAACTCGGTGTTGGGCACCAGGCCGATCTGCACGAACACACCTTCGAGCGGCACGTGGTGTTCGGCACCGCTGGCACGGTCCTTGAACGACAGACCGTTGACCTTGCTGCCGTCGCCGGTGATGGCGGTGGTCTGCGCGTTCACATGGATGGTGACGTTGGACAGGCTTTTGAGTTTGTCCACCAGCACGGCGTCGGCCTTGAGCTGGTCGGCAAATTCGACCAGCGTGACATGCGCCACGATGCCGGCCAGGTCGATGGCGGCTTCCACGCCGGAGTTGCCGCCACCGATCACGGCCACGCGCTTGCCCTTGAAGAGGGGGCCGTCGCAGTGCGGGCAGTAGGCCACGCCCTTGTTCTTGTACTCGGCTTCGCCAGGCACGTTCACGTTGCGCCAGCGCGCGCCGGTCGACAGGATCACGGTTTTGGCCTGGAGCGTGGCGCCGTTTTCCATTTGCACCTGCACCAGACCGCCCGCTTCGGCCGCGGGGATCAGTTGGCTGGCGCGCTGCAGGTTCATCACGTCCACGCCGTAGTGGCGCACCTGGGCTTCGAGTGCGGCGGCGAATTTGGGACCGTCGGTTTCGAGCACCGAGATGTAGTTTTCGATCGACATGGTGTCGTTCACCTGACCGCCCATGCGTTCGGCGGCCACGCCCACGCGGATGCCCTTGCGCGCAGCGTAAACGGCAGCTGCCGCACCGGCCGGGCCACCCCCCACGATCAGCACATCAAACGCGTCTTTGGCGTTGAGTTTGGCCGCGTCGCGGCTGGCGGCGCCGGTGTCGAGCTTGGCCACGATCTCTTCCACGCTCATGCGGCCCGAGGCGAAGACTTCACCATTGAGGAACACCATGGGCACGGCCATGATCTGGCGTTCTTCCACTTCCTTCTGGAAGGCCCCGCCCTCAATGACGGTGGTCTGGACCTTCGGGTTGAAGATGGCCATGAGCGACAGGGCCTGCACCACGTCCGGGCAGTTGTGGCAGGTCAGCGACATGTAGACCTCGAAGTGGAAGTCACCGTCGAGTGCCTTGATGCTGTCGATCACTTCAGGCTCGACCTTGGGCGGGTGGCCGCCGGTCCAGAGCAGGGCCAGCACCAGCGAAGTGAATTCATGGCCCAGCGGCAGGCCGGCAAAGCGCACACCCTGCGTTTCGCCCTCACGGGCCACCACGAAAGAAGGTTGGCGTGCATCCTGGCCGGTGGTGTCGAGCGTGACCTTGTCCGACAGACCCACGATGGTGTCGAGCAGCTGGCGCATGTCAGCGCCGGTTTCGCTGTCGTCCAGCGTGGCGATCAGGCGGATCGGCTGGCGCAGCAGGCCGAGGTATTGCTGAAGTTGGCTTTTGAGTGCGTCGTCGAGCATGGTGTTCTCCTGTTTCAGGGTGCAAACGTCCTGGGCCATGCGCTTGTGGCGCCGGCCCCATCGGATCTGGGGTAGGGGAGTCGTTGGGCAAAGCGCACGGGGCGGACCCCATGCGCTGCACTCAACGCCCTGCAGGGCAGGACTTGAACAAAGCTGAATTTGCAGGAGCGCGCCCCTGCGCGCGAAATCCTTCGGCCGCAGGGGCGGCCTCCTGCAGAAAACGGCTGATGATCAGATCTTGCCGACCAGGTCGATCGAGGGGGCCAGGGTCTTGGCGCCTTCTTTCCACTTGGCGGGGCAGACTTCGCCCGGATGAGCGGAGGTGTACTGGGCGGCCTGGAGCTTGCGCAGGGTTTCGGACACGTCACGGGCGATCTCGTTGGAATGCACTTCCATGGTCTTGATGATGCCGTCGGGGTTGACGATGAAGGTGCCGCGCAAGGCCAGGCCTTCTTCAGGAATGTGCACGCCAAAGGCGTTGGTCAGCTGGTGCGTCGGGTCGCCCACCAGCGGGAACTTGGCCTTGCCCACGGCGGGGGAGGTTTCGTGCCACACCTTGTGCGAGAAGTGGGTGTCGGTGGTCACGATGTAGACCTCGGCACCGGCTTTCTGGAAGGCGGCGTAGTTGTCGGCGGCGTCTTCGATTTCGGTCGGGCAGTTGAAGGTGAAAGCAGCCGGCATGAAGATCAGCACAGACCACTTGCCCTTGAGGCTGGCGTCGGTGACTTCGATGAACTTGCCGTTGTGGAAGGCCTGGGTCTTGAAGGGCTGGACTGGGGTGTTGATCAGGGACATGGTGATTTCCTCGTGGTTAGAAAGGGTGGCGACTTGTTTTGTCGACGGGATGAAGTTTAGATCGGGTTTTGCCTATTTTGTTGGCTGAACCGATTGGCATTTTTAATCTTCAAAATAGGGATGGGCAATTTCCGCGCGCCACCCTGGCCTCATTTGGTGAGGATCAGCTTGCCCTGGCGGGTAAGCTGCAGTCGGTACAGCTCACCCTGGTGGCGAATGTGCAGGCAAGTCTGGCCCTGCAACAGGGTCTGGCTGTCCACGATGGGCACGCTGCCGGCAGGCGTGCAATGCAGGGGAGCGGTAGCGCCCTGCGGTAGGTTGGCCTTCATGGCCGTGTGCCTTCGGTGACGAAACCGATCCTGGTCAGGCCGGCACGCTGTGCGGCAGTCATGGCCCGTGCGACATGTTCGTAAGGCACTTTCTTGTCGCCTCGGATGTAGAGCTGAGGCTGTGGCGCCTTGTCGGCATGCACGCGCAAAGCGTCTTCCAGCGCCTCGGCGGCAAGCACCTGTTTGCCCAGATAGAACAGGCCCTGTGCATCTACCGCGAGCTGCAGATTCTCGGGAGGGGGAGTGTCCCGGGTGCTGCTGGCGTGGGGCAGCTCAACCTTGACCGCATGTTGCACCACGGGAATGGTGATGATGAAGATGATGAGCAGCACCAGCATGACGTCGACCAGCGGCGTCATGTTGATCTCGTTCATCACCTCGTCGCTGTCGCTGACTTCAAAAGACATGGGAATTCCTTGGGCGCAGGCCGTTGCCGATCAGAGTCCGGTCTGTGCAGAAGGCGCCACGCGGGCGCCGGTCACGTAGTAGGCGTGCAGGTCGTGTGCAAAGCGGTTCATGCGGGCAATGATGAACTTGTTGCCACGCACCAGGGCGTTGTAGCCCAGCACCGCCGGAATGGCCACAGCCAGGCCCAGCGCGGTCATGATCAGCGTTTCGCCGATCGGACCAGCCACGGCTTCGATGCCTGCATTGCCATTCAAGCCGATGCTGACCAAGGCGTGGTAGATGCCCCAGACGGTGCCGAAAAGACCGACAAAGGGGGCCGTCGACCCGATCGAAGCCAGGATGGCCAGACCATTTTGAAGGCGCGTGGTGTGGTCGTCGATGGTATTGCGCAGGCAGCGCGTCACCCAGTCGCTGATGTCCAGACGGTCATGCAACTGCTTTTGTGCGGCCTGGTGGTGTTCGGTGGCTTCCTGACCGACCTGGGCCAGGGTGCGAAACAGGTTGTCCGGGCGTTGGCTGAGCACGGCCAGGCCTTCGGCCAGGCTAGTGGTGTGCCAGAACTGCTCGCTGCCCAGTGCACTTTGTTTGTGGCGCCAGACATCAAGCGCTTTGAGTACGATCACGACCCAGCTGAGGATCGACATGGTGATCAGGGCCAGCAGGATCAGGCGGGTGACGGTGTCACCCTGTGTCCAGATGTGGGACAGACCAAACGAGGCGGGCATAAGAAGTTCCTTGAAGTAGAGAGATCAGTCGAGCACAAAGCGCACGGGCACGTTGAACCACATGGCTTCGGCCACGCCGGCACGCTTGCCTGGCACATAGCGCCAGCGCCGGACGGTTTCGAGCGCCGTTTCGTCGAGCCGGGTGTAGCCGCTTGACGTTCGGACCTCGGCTTGCTCGGCGCGGCCCTCGGTGTTGATGAGGACGCGCAGCACCACCGTGCCTTGCTCGCCCATGCGGCGGCTCATGCGCGGATAGCTGGGTGGCGGGTTGTTCAGGTAATCGGCGTCGCTGGAAGGCAGGACCACGGCGGGCGGGGCTGGGCGTGCCGCTGTCTGGGCTGGCGCGGACATGGCGGTGGCGGGCGCAGGTGGGGCAGAGGACGCTTCGGCAGCCGTGGCGGTGGTCGCGGGTGAGTGGGCCGCAAACACTGCAGGGGTCGCCGACGGCCGCGGCAACGGCCGCTGCAGTGGCTGCGCCAGAAGCGGTGCAGAGAGCCGGGGAGGCTGTGCAGCTGGCACCGAGGTGGGCAGTTCAGACACCATGCTGGCCAGGATGATGTGCTCGGTCGGCTCGGACAGGAGGGGCGTGACCCGTGGGTGAAGTGCCAGCCAGATCAGTCCGGCATGCGCCAGCAGCACGGCTGCGGTCACTCCTGTGGCTTGTCGGTGCTGGCCAGGGCTCATGTGCTGGCCCATTGGCGCAAAAGGTTGTGGTACACGCCGGTCAGGGCGATGGTCTCTGCGGTTTCGCCAAGCTGGGCACGCAGCTTGAGCAGGTTCATGTCCAGATCGAACAGCAGGCGCCGCTGCTCGTCGCTGCGCACCATGCTTTCGATCCAGAAGAAGGCGGCCAGGCGCACACCTCGGGTGACGGGGGTGACCTCGTGCACGCTGGTGCCAGGGTAGAGCACCGCGTCGCCGGCAGCCAGCTTGACGCCTCGACTGCCGTAGGTGTCTTGCACGCACAATTCGCCACCGTCGTAGCCAGCCGGGTCGCTCAGGAACACGGTGCACGAGATGTCTGTGCGCACCCAGTCGCCGGTGCTGGCCGAATGCATCACTGCGCCGTCCACATGGGGGCCAAAGGTGTTGGTCTCGCCGCCATAGCGGTTGAACAGCGGGTTGTAGATGCGCCGGGGCAGGGCCGCCGACAGGAACAGCGGTTCGCGCCGCAGGGCCTGCAGCACAAGGGATTGCAGCTGACGCGAGGGCAGGCTGTCCTGGCTCAGCTGCTGGTTGTTTTTGCGGCTGCGGGCCTGGCTGCCGGCGCTGACGCGGCCGTCCAGCCAGGGGGCATCTTCACCCAGAAGTGAATTCGCCAGGGCAACCTCTTCTGTGGTCAGGACTTGTTTCAGCTGCAGCAGCATGGCGCTTGTCCTCAGAACAGGGTTTTCAGGCTCAGCTCGACGCGGCGAGGCAAACCAGGCACGTAAAACGAGGTGTAGACCTGGTCGATGTAGCGTTTGTTGGTGAGGTTGCTCACGTTGAGCTTGACGACGGTGCTGTCGCTCAGGGTGTGCTCAAGCATGGCGTCGATGGTGCTGAAGGCTGCGGTGGTGACGCCTGAGTTGGTCAGTGGGGTTTGTTTGCCGCGGTAGTTCAGGCCGGCACCGATGCGCCACATGGGGGCCAGCACATAGGTGCTCCACAGGCTGGCGCTGTGCACGGGCGTCAAACCTGGGCGGTCGCCTTGCTTCATGTTGCCGGTGGCCGAGCTCACGTCGATGCGGGCTTCAGGAATCCAGGTGTGGTTGTAGAACACTTCCCAGGCCGGGGTGATGCGACCGGCCAGGTTGAACTCCATGCCGGTCGCGTGGCGCTTGCCCGACAGCAGGAACTGGTTGGTCGCCGTGTCGACGTCGGTGTTGCGCTCGTTGTATTTCCCGGAGTGGAAAGCGGCCACGCCCAGCAGGGTTTTGCCTTCGAACAATTCGAACTTGCTGCCGATTTCAAAGTTCTGGCTTTTTTCGGGCGCCGTGTTGAGCGTGGTCAGGTTGCTGCCCGTCAGGTTGGTGCCCACGCCATACAGGTAGGTGTCGCCCGAGGTGTTGTAGGAGGTGCCCCAGGAGCCGTAATGAGTGGTGCTGGCATCGGGCTGCCAGATGGCACCCAGGCGGGGGCTTGGCAGGGTCCGGGTGTAGCCGGCCGTGTTGCCCAGGGCGTCCTGGTAGGTGGCCGTGAAATGTTCCACACGCACGCCAGCCTGGAGCTTGAGTTGCTCGGTCAGTTGCACCGTGTCTTGTACATAGGCGCCGAGGTTTTGCGATTGGAAGGACATGGTTGGCGCCCAGGGCCGGGTGTCGACGATGCCGATGCCATCGTTGGGCGTGCCGACGGTGGTGCTCGCGTAAGGTGTGGGCAGACCGGCGGTGGCGCTGTTGTTGCGACGGGCCGACTCGTGGTTGGCGTACAGACCGGCCAGCAGGCTGTGGCGATGTCCCAGCCACTTGAAGTCGCCGGTGTAATCGCTTTGCACTTGCAGCACATCGCTGTCACCGTAGCGGGCCTTGGAGTTGCGGCTCAGCACGGTGGCGTCACCCAGTTGGGCCAACGAGGTCAGGCTCAGGAAGCGGACCTGGGTGCCCAGCAAATCTCGCTGGTAGTGGCCGTAGCGCAGCGTGGTCTTGAGTTCGCTGCTTTGGTCAAAGCGGTGCTTGTGGCTGACAGTGCCGTAGGTGGTGTCGGTGTTCAGATGATCGCTGGCCATGCCATAGAAATTCTGTGCGTTCAGCACCGGCACCAGGGTGCCGCGGGTGTTGGCGCCTGTGCCGCCATTGACAGATGTGCCGTTGTCCACCATCCAGGGCTGGCTGTAGAGTGGCCGACCCTGGGTTTCCAGGTGGTACAGGCCCACCGAGTATTCATCTCGTTCGCCAATGCCCCAGCGGTAGGTGGGTGCGATGCCTTTCTTTTCGACGCTGGCGCCCCAGTTGTCTGCGGTGTGGACCATGGCATTGATGCGCAGTGCCGAGTCCTCGCCGGTTGGCTTGTTGAAGTCGCCGGTGAGTCGGCGGGTATTGCCGCTGCCCACCGTGAGGTTGACCTCGCTCTGATCCATCAGAAAAGGTTGCTTGTTGACCTGGTTGACGACGCCGCCAGTGGAGCCTTTGCCAAACAGCATGGAGGCAGAGCCTTTGAGCACTTCCACGCGGTCGAGGTTGAACGTGTCGCGCTCGATCAAGGGGGCATCGCGCAGACCGTCCACATAAATGTCTCCGGCCTGTTGCAGTGAAAAACCACGCATGCGAACGTCTTCCTCTCCGGTCTCACCGGCCAGAAAAGTCACTCCCGCCGTGGCTTTGAGCACTTTGCGAAAGTCGTCCATGTTCTGATCGTTCATCAATTTTTCGGTCAGCACCGTCACGGTCTGAGGGATGTCCTTGATGTCCTGGTTGCCTTTGGCGATGCCGGTTTTCTTGACCAGCAGGCTGTCCTTGGCGACGGGCGCTGCATCCTGTGAGTCCCGCACCGTCACCGTCCTGAGGGTTGTTTCTGTGCTGTCCTGCGCTTGTGCCTGCGCAGGGGCGCCGAGCGAGCTGGCCAGCATCATGGCGGCCAAGGGCAGCAGTTTGTGAGAGGTCGACGTGGTGTTCATGTGGGGCGATGGCCTTTAAAAGATGAGCAAGCCGTTGCGCAAAGAACGCAGCGAAAGCGGGCAAAGGCTGGCCATCACCCCCTGCCGACAGGCGGGGCGAATGGCTTGCGGGTAAGAAGTGGCGGGCAGAAGGCCCACCACAGGAATGGACTGGCCGGGGGCTTTACTTGAAGCCGACGCGGTCGAGCATTTGCTGGACCTTGATCTGGTTCATGCCCACGGCACTGATGGGGATCAGCTCGCTCTTGAAGCTGCCGCCGGTCATGGCCTTGAGCGCGGGGTTGTCAAAGCTCACGCCCTTGGCCACGGGCCACTCGTTGTTGCCGTTGGCAAAGTGGTTCTGGGCCGAGGGGCTGGCCAGGTATTCGAGGAACTTGACCGCGTTGTCCACGTTTTTGGCGTTTTTGGCCACGGCGCCGCCGGCAATGTTCACATGCGTGCCCCAGCTGGACTGGTTGGGGAAGACCACGCCGATTTTCTCGGTCACAGCGCGGTCGGCCGGGTTGGTCGAGCGCATCATGCGTGCCAGGTAGTAGGTGTTGGTCAGGGCGACACCACATTCGCCTGCGGCCACCGCCTTGATCTGGTCGGTGTCGCCGCCTTTGGGTGGGCGGGCCATGTTGTCTACCAGGCCCTTGAGCCAGGCTTCGGTTTTTTGCGGACCCAGGTGCTCGGTCATGGCCCCAAACAGGCTCAGGTTATAGGGGTGCGAGCCCGAACGCACACAGAATTCGCCTTTGAATTTGGGGTCGGCCAGCTTCTCGTAGCTGTCGAAATCGGCTTTGCTGTACTTGATCTTGTCGAAAACGACCACACGTGCACGGGTGGACAGGCCAAACCAGGGGGTGCCACCGTTGTCGGCCGGTTTGGCGCGCAAGTTGGCCGGTATGGCGTCTTCCAGCACTTTCGATTTGACGGGCAGGAACAGGCCATCGACTTCGGCGCGCCACAGCCGTGAAGCATCCACCAGCAGGATCACATCGGCGGGTGATGCGGCGCCCTCGGCCTTCAGGCGAGCGAGAATACCGGCATCGTCCGCGTCCACGCGGTTGATCTTGATGCCAGTGGCCTTGGTGAAATCGCTGTACAGCGCTTCATCCGTTGGGTAGTGGCGGGCCGAATAGATGTTCAGGACCTTGTCCTGGGCCATGACCGGAGCGGCCAGAGCCAGGGTGGCGAGCAGGGCGGTGAGTCGAGTGCGCAGCATGGTGTGGACGGTGTTTTGGTTGCGATGGGGGAAGTATAAACTAAATGCGAATGATTATCAATAACCGGGTGAAAGCCCTGTCAGTTCTTCTGGCGTGTGCCTTGATGGCGGCCTGCACGTCAACGTCGGTGGTTCCGCCTTCCATCGGTCAAAGTGGCAGCACGCCCGACAAACCGCAGACTGCCCCTGCGCAGCCACTGCGTCAGGCGCACATCGGCCTGGCGCTGGGCGGTGGCGCGGCGCGCGGTTTTGCCCATGTGGGGGTGATCCAGGTGCTCGAAGAGGCCGGTTTGCACCCGCAGCTGGTGACCGGCACCTCGGCAGGCAGTCTGGTGGCAGCCCTGTACGCCAGCGGCAAGACCAGCCAGGAACTGCGCCGTGTGGCCGAGACCATGGAAGAGGCCGAGATCACCGACTGGATGATGCCCATCCTCAACCGGGGGGCCTTGCGTGGCGAGGCCTTGGCCAAGTATGTGAATGCCCAGGTGGGCGGCAAAAGCATCGAGCAGATGAAGATTCCGTTGGGCATCGTGGCCACCGACTTGCGCAACGGCGAGGTGGTGACCTTCCGGCGTGGCAACACGGGCTCGGCCGTGCGGGCGTCGAGTGCCGTGCCGGCGGTGTTCCAGCCGGTGCGCATTGGCGATCGCGAGTATGTGGATGGCGGCCTGGTGGCGCCGGTGCCCGTCAAACAGGCGCGCGAGATGGGCGCGAATTTTGTGATCGCGGTGGACATCTCCAGCGACCCCGAGGGCAACCCGGCCAGCGACACTTTTCAGATCCTGATGCAGACCTTTGCCATCATGGGCAAGAGCATCAACACCCTGGCCCTGCGCGAGGCCGAATTTGTGGTGCGGCCACCGCTCTCCGGTGTCAAAAGTGCCGACTTTGGCGCTCGCCGCCGTTCCATCGAAGCGGGACGCAGTGCCATGCTGGCCATGCTGCCCCAGCTCAAGACCCGGATCGCCGCCTTCGAGCGGGGCGAATGACCTTTTGTGGGCGCTGGCTCCCACATGAACACCCGCGGGACAAAAAAAGAGGGCTGATCTTGCGATCAGCCCTTCAAGGGATCCCTGAATCTCTGCGATGTCGAAAGGATCCGAGGAGACAACTCGAAATTCGGGTTGATCAGGCCTTTTTCAAGGCCTGACGGATTCAGCGCTTGCGGCTGGACTTGGCTGCGGGAGCCGCGCCAGTCACGTTCTGGGCCATGGCGTTGAAGTTGGATTCGGCCAGGTCAGAAGCTTGCTTGACGGCTTTTTGCACCGACTCGAAAGCGTTGTTGGCAGCAACCACGGCACCCTTCATCATGGCCACAGCGGACTCGGAGCCGGCGGGAGCATTCTGGGTGGCGTTGTCCAGCAGGCTGGCGAATTGCTTCTGGGCCAGAGCGGCCTGGGCTTCGAAAGCCTTGGTGAAGTCGCCGCCGGTGCCGGTGGCGATGTCGTACAGCTGGCGGCTGTAAGCGGTGGCTTTCTCGGCCAGAGGCTGGAACAGGTTGGCCTGCAGGGCCAGCAGTTCCTGGGCGTCTTTCACGCTCAGAGCAGTCTGGGTGTTCTCGGCGGATTCGCTCAGGGCGGCCTTGGCGGCTGCCATGTTCAGCTCGACGAGTTTTTCCACGCCTTCAAAGGCTTTGGCGGTCAGACCAAACAGGGTCTCGACATTGGCTTTGTGCGAAGCAACGATTTGTTCAGCGGTCATCATGAAAATCTCCAATTTGAAAGTTCAAGGGTGGACTGCGCTGAAACTGACCCTGGGGCCGATACAGCATGTTGCAGTGCAGCATGGGATGAAGTATGCGGGTTGTCCCGGGGACTGACAAGGGGTTGAGGGCCTGTTTAGAGTGCATTTTCTAGAATCCAGGCCTGCCATGCATGCTTTCTACGCCGACCACTTCGTTCTGCCCCTGCCCGAAGGCCACCGCTTTCCGATGCGCAAATACAGCCGCCTGCGTGACCGCCTGTCGGCCGAGTGCCCTGGCGTGCACTTTGCCGAGGCCCCGGCCGCCAGTGACGGCGAACTGGCCTTGGTGCACACACCGGCCTACATTCGGGGCATCGCCGAGGGCACGCTGGATGCGGCGGTGTACCGCGAGATCGGCTTTCCGTGGAGCCTGGCCATGGCGGAGCGGGCCAGGCGCTCGGTGGGCGCCTCGGTGGCGGCGGCGCGGGTGGCCTTGCGTGAAGGGCTGGCCGGCAACCTTGCCGGGGGCACGCACCACGCCTATGCCGACAAGGGCGGTGGGTTCTGTGTTTTCAATGACATTGCCGTCACCGCCCGCCTGATGCAGGCCGAGGTCGGCCGCCAGCGCAAACAGCCTTTCCGGGTGGCGGTGGTCGACCTGGACGTGCACCAGGGCAACGGCACCGCCCGCATCTTTGCCAACGACCCCAGCGTGTTCACCCTGTCTTTGCACGGTGAAAAGAATTTTCCCTTTCGCAAGGAACCCAGCGACCTGGACGTGGGCTTGCCGGACGGTTGTACCGACGAGCCCTATCTGCAGGCCTTGCACCAGGCCTTGGCCGAGCTGGAGGGACGCTTTGCGCCGGACATGCTGATTTACCAGGCCGGGGCCGATGCCCATGAGGGCGACAGGCTCGGACGCCTGAAACTGTCGATGGACGGCATGGCCGCGCGCGACCGGGTGGTGTTCGACTGGGCCGCTCAGCGGGGTTTGCCGGTGGTCCTGTGCATGGGCGGTGGCTATGGCCACGACATCGAGGCCACGGTGGCGGTGCAACTGCAGACTTGGACCATCGCGCTGGCGTACTGGCAGCGCTGGCACAA
>Ga0228703_1001217_pt1 | contig 16103 bp, 15 predicted proteins | sample McNCre217_Aug_MG_3_FD_178020 | JGI IMG/M metagenome (GOLD analysis project Ga0228703, IMG submission 178020) | Freshwater microbial communities from McNutts Creek, Athens, Georgia, United States - 29-17_Aug_MG | ecosystem: Environmental > Aquatic > Freshwater > Creek | place: USA: Georgia... | reverse complement strand
AACTCCAGAGGAGCAAGCAAACATTATTTCTTTTTTAAAGACTTTGACAGACAGGGAGTTTTTAACTAATCCCAAATTTGCAGGAAACTAAGATGAAAAAACTACTCATTTTTCTATTGTTTGCGTACCCATCAGTCGGATGTGATCTTTGCGGTTGTGCAAATAGTAATGCCTTTTTAGGTTTAATGCCGGCTTCAAACCGTGGATTTATGGGTGTGCGTTATCGGTACCAAAACTTTAGCTCACATATAGCGAGTAACGTATTAAAAACGGAAGAATCCTTTCAAACGACGGAAGTTTGGGGCCGTTTTTATCCCATTAATAAGATTCAAGTGATGGGGATTTTGCCTTATGCGATTCACACCCAAAAGCAAATCGCGCAAGAGCAATCTATCCAAATTAATGGAATGGCAGACCCCTCCTTGTTTGTGCATTACAGCTTAGTTAATACGTTGTTAGACTCTACTTTGCATGTGGTGAATCAATCATTATTAGTAGGGGGTGGATTAAAGCCAGCTTTGGGGAAATTTAGATACGAAGAATTTAATCCAAATCAGGTCGCAAATGCTAATTTTCAATTGGGCACTGGCAGTACAGATTGGATGTTAAGTGCGCAGTATAATGTGCGTTATGCTGCTTGGGGTATTAATACAGATGCACAGCACCGATTCACGGGTGAAAATCCGGATTTGTATCATTTTGGTGCGCGAAGCAGTTTAGCCATGACGCTATTTTATGCCCATGGGAGAGGACACAAAATTACCTTGATGCCTTACATAAATTCGACAATAGAATATGCCTCACGTGATTCACGCGCAGGGAATACTATAGCAAATACAGGTGGTGGGATCCATTGGCTGGGGGCTGGACTAGAAACCTATTCAAAACATTTTGTACTTGGCCTTAATTTTGCAAAGCCAGTAGCTCAAAACCTTTCAAATGGAGACCTGCAGGCAATCGATAGATTTTCTTTTCATATCAGTTATTTGTTCTAGGTCTGTAGTTATCTTTGGTTTTATGAGGAAATACTGGCAGGTGTTTTTATTGTTTTGTTGTGTATTCGAAATGAAAGCGCAGCAGATTTCCTTTGATCAAACCAGTAGCTTCCCCGTTTCTGGTTTGAAAAACCCCTGGGCTGGGGGATTCAATTCCGTGCAATTTTTCCCTGTCGATTTAGATGGCGACGCGCGTGAAGACCTCGTCGTTTTTGACCGAAGTGCCCAGCACTTGAAGACCTTTCTTAAGAATGCTTCTGGAGGGTTTACGTATTCTCCGGCTTACCAAAAGCGCTTCCCGCTCATCGAAAATTGGATGAATCTATTGGATTATGATGGGGATGGAGACAAAGACCTATTCACATCTACGCCTGGCGGGATTCAGGTTTATCCTAACCTGGGAAATACTTTTCCTAAGTCGCTTGGTACGCTTAAATCCACTGGTCTTAATGGACTGATTAATATCTATGTAAGCACGTCAGACATTCCCGCCATCTCAGATGTGGATGGGGATGGCGATTTGGATATTTTGGCATTTGAATCAGCGGGACACTATATCACCTATTATGAAAATGTAGGGGATCTGAAGTATACGACGAAGTCCATGAATTGGGGGAATTTCTATTTGAATGACTGCCAAGACATTTCGTTTAATGTTGTTCCTGAGTCGATGAAGCAAATGCAATCCACCGCCGCAGTGCAACATGCAGGTAATACGTTAGCATTATGGGATCCGGACAAAAACGGCATTTTAGATTTGATCATTGGTCATGTGGGCTGTTCGGGATTTATCTATATGAAAAATGAGGGCACGCGCGATAAACCGAAGTTCCGCAATGCGGATTATAATTTCCCTGCCGGTACGCCACATACCGTTCCCTCGCTAGCGAGTGGATCTCCGATTGATTTGGATGGAGATGGGGCATTGGATTTACTCGCCTCGTCTAACTTGCCTGATGTAAATTCAGCTTTGGAAACAGCCTCTTATTATCGGTCTGAAAATGGGCAATTAGTGCTAAAAACGAAAGCCTTCCTCCAAGAAGAAATGATCGACGTGGGAGATCATGCCTCACCCGTTTTCTTTGATGTGGAGGGGGATGGCGACTTGGATTTGCTGATCGGAAGCAGCACGGTCACGCTATTTGAAAACCAAAACGGAACGCTTGCATTTAAAACGCGTGATTTTCTGCCTTTGACAGGTGTTGCCTATATTCAATTGCAAGTAGTCAATGGCCGTTTGTTGCTGTATTATGCAAAAGATTCAGCGGTGTATTTTCGGGACTATTTCGGGGGCCAACTAGGTGAAGAAAAGCCGTTGAATGTAGTGAGTCTTCATGAAACGCCGCGCTTCTATGATGTAAATCAGGACGGCACACTTGAACTGGTGGTATTAGATTATTTAGGGGCTACGCGGGTGTATGATGGGTCGGATTTGTCCAAACCCTACCAGCGAATCGAAACGACCTTTAGGGGAATCGCCTACGCGGATATAACGGGAGATGGCAACGCAGAGCAAATCACGCTAGATCCCTCTGGCTACCTCTATGTGTCTGGCTTAGGCCTTGAAATGCAACGTTTACCTTTTCAGGTAGGCCAAAATGCTCAAATCACTACCGCTGATTTTAACCGAGATGGGAAAGTCGACATCATTGTAGGGCTGGCTTCTGGAGGAGTTCAGTTGTTTCAAAATACTTCAGATATTTTAATCCCATCAGAAGCTTTGTATGTTTGGCCTAACCCGGCTTCCTCACTCGTCAATGTAAGGGTAAAATCTTCCGGCACATTACATTGGTTTGACCTTTCGGGGCGTGTATTGGGTCCATTGATTCCTGTGGAGGCTGGGGAAACCTTGCGGGTTCCGGCGCCTTTACCCGGACCAGGGAATTATCTGTTGAAATATGAATCGACACAAGGTTCTGTGACTCAGAAGGTTTTGATTTTGCCTTAATTTGGCTAAATTCAAAAAACTAAACCTATAAAACCCGATGAATCGTCAAGAATTCTTACAGAAATCTAGCCTTTTTGCGCTAGGAACCACTATTTTATCTTTCAGTAGTTCATTCAAAACGCCCGATACTGGCCTGACAAACTGGGCAGGCAATCTACGTTATTCAGCCAAAAATGTAGTCTATCCTACAACCGTCGAAGAATTGCGTGTAGAAGTTTTGAAAATAAAAGGAGGGAAAGCCTTGGGCTCCCAGCATTCATTTAATACCGTGGCTGATACGACGGAGACCTTGATTTCTACCTCGAAGTTAAATAAGGTCTTGTCGATTGATAAGGATAAAATGTGGGTTTGGGTAGAAGGGGGGATTAAATACGGGACTCTCGGATTATACATTGACCAGCGCGGTTATGCGATTCATAATTTGGCTTCTTTGCCTCATATTTCAGTAGCAGGAGCTTGTGCGACGGCAACCCATGGTTCAGGCGGTAAAACAGGAAACCTTTCCTCTGCGGTTCGAGCGATTGAAATCATGAAAGCTGATGGAACCTTGGTTCAGTGGGATATATCGCATCCAGAATTCTATGGTGCGGTGGTCAATATTGGGGCATTGGGCATTGTGACTAAGCTTGCCTTAGCCATAGAACCTACTTTCCAAGTTACGCAAGAAGTATATGAAAATTTGCCAATGAGTGCTTTGGAGCATCATTTCGATGAGATTTATTCCGCGGGTTATAGCGTGAGTATGTTTACTCACTGGCTGGATAAGAACATCAATCAGGTCTGGGTAAAGAAAAAAGTAGGGGTTCCAGTGCCTAAAACAAATTTTTATGGGGCGACACCTGCGACCACTAATTTACACCCGATTAAGGTGAATTCTCCTGTGAATTGTACGGACCAAATGGGCGTTCCGGGGCCTTGGTATGAGCGTTTACCTCACTTTAAGATGGGTTTTACGCCGAGTAATGGTGCGGAATTGCAGACGGAGTTTTTCGTCCCACGTGAAAATGCTTACAAGGCGATTATGGCTGTTGAAAGTTTACATTCTATTGTTTCACCGGTTTTGTTTGTGACAGAAGTGCGCAGCATTGCCGCTGATGAATTGTGGTTAAGCCCCGCCTATAAAAAGGATGTTATCGCCATTCACTTTACCTGGAAGCAAGAAGTGGAGAAAGTGATGCAGGTTATTCCTCAGGTTGAAGCGAAATTACGGCCTTTGGGAGCGATGCCACATTGGGGAAAAATCTTCACCATGCCCGCTGCAGAAGTTCAAAGTCGCTACCCTAAATTCAAAGATTTCCTAGCCCTTGCGAAAAAGATGGATCCACAAGGCAAATGGAAAAATGCCTTCTTAACCAGAAACATTTATAGCTAGTTGTTAGTTATAGGGCTATGATGAAAAATGTCCTATTATTACTGTTATTTTCCTTTTCGGTTTTGGGCCAAAACAACGGTCGCATCGCTGGAAAAATTGTCGATCAACTTACACAGAAACCCATTGCAGGGGTTTCTGTTACCTTAGAGGGGTCTACTAAAGGGGTAAATGCAGATGATAAAGGGACATTTCGTTTCACTGGTTTGGCGCTAAAGACCTATAATATTCATTTTTCTGCGGTGGGTTATTCTTCTTATACTGCCTTTAATGTAATCATCAATGCGGGTAACGAAAACTACCTAAACATTGAATTATTGCCCTCTAATCAAGAATTAACAGAGGTGCTGGTCTCCCAAAACCGCCGCACCGCAAAAGCAGCCACTTTAGAATCTCCCTTAAGTGTTCAGCGCTTGACCTCAGAGGAAATCAAGAGTAATCCTGGGGGAAATTTTGACGTTAGCAAAGTAGTCCAAACGTTACCAGGCGTAGGCGGAGGACCGCAAGGGGGCGGTTTTAGAAATGACATCATTATCCGCGGAGGTGGACCTAATGAAAACGTCTATTACCTAGATGGGATTGAAATTCCCGTTTTAAACCACTTCCAAACGCAAGGCAGCAGCGGAGGACCACAAGGCCTACTCAATGTGTCCTTTATTGAAGATGTAAAACTGAGTTCATCGGCCTTTGATGCGCGCTATGATAATGCCTTAAGTTCTGTTTTTCAATTCAAGCAACGCACGGGAAATCCGAATAAATTCCAAGGGAATGCCCGCCTGAGTGCAACGGAGTTTGCTTTGACGACGGAAGGGCCTTTGTCCAAATCCGGAAAGACTACCTTTCTAGCCTCTGTTCGTCGCTCTTATTTACAATTCCTTTTCCAGGCTTTGGATATTCCGATTCGTCCCAATTTCTGGGATGCGCAGTTCAAAATCACCAAGCAGCTTAATTCCACTACCACTCTTTCCATGATGGGCTTGGGGGCGATTGATGACTTCTCTTTTGGCACGTTGAAAAAAGCCACGCCGGAGAAATTGTATATCTATAATTCGAATCCGCTGATTAATCAGTGGAATTATACCTTAGGGGTATCATTGAAGAAATTACTCGACAAGGGCTATTTCAACGTGGCGCTTTCACGAAATGTGTTTGACAATAATTTCTTGCGCTATGAGGATAATTTAAAGAAAAACCCGGCTGAACTTAACTTTGATTATGCCTCGCGTGAGACAGAAAACAAATTGCGTCTAGATGTGAACACCAATGCGAATGGCTGGAAGTTCAATTATGGCCTTTCTGCTCAGTTTGTAGAATATGCGAACAGCACGTACCAAGTACTTAATAATACTGATGCAAGCCCTGCTATTCGTTTAGCTTATCCTACGACCTCTATTTCGTACAAGAGCCCTTTGAACTCTCTTTGGAAATACGGTGCTTTTGCGCAGGTTTCGAAGACGTTTTTTGACGCCAAATTAGGGCTAAGTGCCGGTCTTCGCACCGATATGAACAGCTTTACCACTACCGGAATGGACCCTATGGAAACCATTTCACCTCGTATTTCTGCCAGCTACATTCTATCAGAGAAATGGACGGCCAATGCCTCCGTCGGACGTTATTTTAAATTAGCACCTTATACGATATTAGGTTATGCGAGTGTGCCTCCATTCTATTCGATTCAGTATAATTTCGCTTACATGCCGCCTCAATTAGTGAATCAGGATGCGAAATACCAGCAAAGTGATCATTATGTCGCTGGGCTTGAATATTTGTACGACGAATCGCTACGTTTTACGGCAGAGGCCTTTGTAAAGGAATATGCCCATGTTCCTATTTCGGATCGCAGGGGAATTTCTTTGGCGAATTTAGGAGGGGATTTTAACATTCTTGGTAATGAAGATGTCAGCACTTCTGGAAAAGGTCGTGCGTATGGATTTGAATTATTTGCCCAAAAGAAACTGACTGACAAGTTTTTTGGCATTCTTTCTTATACCTATTACCGCAGTATGTACAGTGGATTTGATGGAAATCTGATTGCCTCTAGCTGGGATAATCAACATTTGCTGAGCCTTACTTGGGGCTACAAATTTCCGCGGAACTGGGAATTAGGACTCCGCTTCCGCTACCAAGGCGGGGCTCCTTACACGCCTTATGATGAATCTGCCTCCAAGGCTAGTTATTTGACTTTAGGACAAGGAACTTTTGATTATGCTCGTTTGAATACACAGCGTTTGCCAAACTATCATTCCAGTGACGTCCGGATCGATAAAAAATACAATTTGAAGAAAACGACGATCGATTTATTCCTTGATGTGACTAATTGGTATATCGCGGTGAATCCAGGAATTCCGACTTATACCTTTAAGCGATTAGAGGACAATTCAGCTTTTGCGACGACGAATGGCTTTCCTATTGCCAAAGACGGCAGCAACGCCATTCCTACCCAATTCTTAAACGATAAGGCACAAGTGACGCCCACGATTGGATTTATCGTTGAGTTTTAGGGCTTAGGAGTGCATCGCTTTTAGCGCCTTCGCGAATTCCAAAGCATGTGGGCCGTCACCGTGAATACACCAGGTGTCGGCCTTTATTTTTTTTACCTGATCTAGCACTTCTTGCACCTTTGTGAAGCAGGCGCTTGGCTGATTGCGAGGAGTTAATGAGCCATCACTTTCGTATTTACGATCCGCGAAAGCCTCTTCTGAAGCTTCTAATCCAATTTCTTTTGCTGCCTTGATAGAAACACTATTTTTTAATCCAAAAAGAATTAAACCTGGATCGATATCTTTCACAGCCCTTGCAATGGCCATCGCGACTTCCAGATTTTTTGCCGAAGTATTGTACAAAGCCCCATGCGGTTTAACGTGGTGTAAGGTTCCTCCTGCTGTTTTTACGATTTGATTCAGCGTTTCGATCTGTTTTTGGACTAGCTCATAGATTTCGTCAGCACTTAGCTGGATCTCACTTCTCCCAAAGTTTTCTCGATCTAAATAAGACGGATGTGCCCCTATTTTCACGCCGTATTGTAGACACAGGTTAACCGTCGCTTGCATCGTTAAAGCATCCCCTGCGTGAAATCCACAAGCAATATTGGCTTCATCGATGTAGGGCATGAGTTCGGCATCATTTCCGATGCCCTCGCCAAGGTCGCAGTTAATAGTCATAGTAGTCGTCGCTTCGCGATTTAGTCGCGGCGGAGCCGCTCAGTCACGACTTTGTCGTTTAGTCATCGCTTCGCGATTTAGTCGTATTTATCAATTTACTGTTACAATAATAGGTAAAAATCGTGTAATCTTGTTTAACTATGAAATTATATCACTTTGAAGAAATCGAGGCCTGGAAAAAGTCTCAAGTCGTCGCGATAAGGATTTAAAAATTCTTCAAGAAAATGTGGACTACGGATTTAAAAATCAAATCCAACGTGCAGCTATCTCCATTTCTAATAACATAGCAGAAGGATTTGAAAGAGGATCTGACACTGATTTTCGACGCTTTTTGTTTATCTCATTAGGGTCTTTCAGTGAAGTAAAATCGATGATTTATATCGCTCATCAATTAAATTATGTAACGCAAGAGGAGGCAAAACAATTACAAAGTGATTTAATGGAAATTTCCCTAATGATTAAGGGCTTTATAAGGGTGCTGGACAAAAGTGGATATCGAATGAATTGATATATAGTAAAAAGCTCATCCGGCTATCCGAATGAGCTTTTTACTATTGACTAAGACGAAGTCGACTAAGCAACGCAGTTGCGACTCTTTGACTAAGCGGCTTTGCCGCGACTAAACGACGCAGTCGTGACTAAGTCACGCAGTGACGATTACTCCTCCACAAACGGATAATTTTCTTCAACATACACATCTCTATATGCTTCAGATTTATCTGGGAACGGTGATGTTTCTGCAAAATCAACAGATTCTTGAACTTGAACTTTGATTTTAGCATCGATCTCATCTAATTCTGCTTGCGTTAAGATGTTATGAGTTAAGATCGTATGTTTTACTTGCTCGATTGGATCGCGGTCTTTGTACGCCTCTACCTCTTCTTTCGAGCGGTATTTTTGTGGGTCAGACATCGAGTGACCTCTGTAACGATAGGTTCTGAATTCCAAGAAAGTAGGACCTTCGCCTGCACGTGCGCGCGCTGCAGCACGAGATACGGCTTCGTGAACAGCCTCTACGTTCATCGCATCAACGGGCTCAGATGGCATGTCGTATGCTTCACCGATTTTGTATAATTCAGTTACATTGGAGGTACGAGCTACGGAAGTACCCATGGCGTATCCGTTGTTTTCTACAACGAAAATCGCAGGTAATTTCCAGGTCATTGCCATGTTAAAGGCCTCGTGAAGAGCCCCTTGGCGAGTAGCACCGTCACCAAAATAAGTGATAGAAACATTCCCCGTTTTCTTGTATTTTTCTGCAAATGCAAGGCCTGCTCCCATTGGGATTTGTGCCCCTACGATACCATGACCTCCTACGAAGCCAACTTCTTTATCGAAGATGTGCATGGAGCCACCTTTTCCTTTTGAAGCACCCGTAATTTTGCCATATAATTCTGCCATAATTGCGTTAGGAGAGGTTCCTAAGGCCAAAGGAATACCATGGTCACGGTATGCCGTGATGTATTTATCACCTTCAATTAGGGCAGATTTCGAACCTGAAGAACAAGCCTCTTGTCCAATATATAAGTGACAGAAGCCTTTTATTTTCTGCATTCCGTACAACTGACCGCATTTCTCTTCGAACTTGCGTTGCAATTGCATGGATTCGTACCAATATTTGTAAGTCTCTTTAGAATACTTGGGCGCGTCTGCGTTTTTCTTTGCCATCTTCTTGATAGAATATATTTAAAGCGGTAAGCCGGTTTAATTCCGGGTCTAATCCCTGCAAAATTAGTACAAAATCTTTATTTTTACACGCTTTTAATCGCATTCCTATTTCCATGCATCTCAAATCTCTTCAGGTGAATCAGTTTAAATCCTATGAGGAGGCTAGATTTAGCTTTATTTCAGAAATAAATTGCATTGTAGGAGAGAATGGGATCGGTAAAACGAATCTTTTGGACGCCATCCATTTTTTGTCGATGACCAAAAGCGCGAGGGGAATTTCGGATCAACTCTGTGTTAAGCATACGCAAGATTTTTTCCGAGTGCAAGGTGATTTTGTTGATACCCAAGACAGAGAAACGCAGATTACTTGCGTTTTCCAAAAGGGAGCTAAAAAGCAATTCCTTCGAGATGACAAGCCTTATCTTCGTTTAGCAGATCATATTGGTCATTTTCCTGTCGTTTTAATGGATCCACATGACACGGATTTAGTGCGAGAAGGAAGTGAAGAACGCCGCCGTTTCTTTGATGGCATGATGTCTCAGTTGGATCGCAATTTTCTTGACCAATTATTACGGTACAATCGCATCGTCCAGCAGCGGAATGTATTGTTAAAACAATTCGCAGAACGCGGCCAGGTCGATCGTTTGCATTTGGATAGTTACCACGCGCCGCTTGTTGAACTTGGTGAAGCCTTGGCAAAAGCCCGGAAGGAATTTCTCGAGGTATTTTTGCCCAGCTTTAAATTTCATTATTCGAAACTGTCTGACGACCGCGAAGAGGTCGATATTCAGTTAGATTCAACTTTTGAAGCGGGTGGCTTTGACGCGGCGCTTCGCGCCGCGGAACCGCTGGATTTGTCCGCGCAGCGGACATCCATTGGAATTCATCGCGATGAATTTGACTTTCAAATTAATGGCTATTCCTTGCGCAAGTTTGGTTCTCAAGGCCAGCAAAAATCGTTTGTAGTAGCGCTAAAACTAGCACAATTCGACTCCCTCGTAGCAGCTAAACCGCGTAAACCCCTATTGCTCCTTGACGATATCTTTGACAAACTGGACGATCGCCGCATTCAGCGTTTAGTTCAGATGATGGCTGAAGAACACTTTGGCCAAGTTTTTATCACGGACGCACGTCCAGAAAGAACGAAGAAATTGTTGAAGGATTTGAAGGGGAATATACATTACATCTCCTTGTAGGGAAGCTTTCGAAAAATGATAAATGGTAAGAGATGAATGGTAAAAGTGCACCTCTGGCGCAACTTCAAATAGCAACGCTTAGAAAGATTCATTTATCATTCACCACTTACCATTATTTCCCTATATTTACCGAAACCTATTCAAACTCATGATATCCCTATTTGCCCAAGCTGAGAAGCACCTGGAAAAGACTGCCATTATTTCGGAAGGAACTCAGTATACTTATTCACAGCTTTTAGATTCCTCGAAAGCCTTTGCTTTTACTTTATTAGATAAAAATGCGGACCTAAATGAAGCCCGAGTAGCCTATATGGTGAACCCTGGTTTTGACTATGTTCGTGTGCAATGGGGGATTTGGCGTGCTGGCGGAGTGGCTGTTCCACTTTGTTTGACCTATCCATTGCCCTCTTTGCGTTACACGATAGAGAATTCAGGTTCGAGCATCGTGGTCGTATCCCCAGAATTCGAGGACCTTTTGAAACCTTTATGCGAAGAGCTAAATCTTCGTCTACTAACGACTAGCGACTCTCGACTAGTAACTAGCGACTCCCTTCCTGATTTTCCCTCTTCCCGCCGCGCCATGATGCTTTACACCTCAGGCACGACGAATTTACCTAAAGGTGTGGTGTCCACTCATGCCAATTTGAATGCGCAAATTTCCACTTTGATAGATGCTTGGCGTTGGACCTCTGCCGATTATTCGATCTGTATTTTACCCTTACACCACATTCATGGAGTAATTAATATTGTTTCTTGCTCTCTTTGGGCAGGGGCAACTTGTCAGTTCTTGCCTAGTTTTTCTGCCGAGGCCTTATTTGAGATTTTCAAAGAAGGTAAGCTGAATGTTTTTATGGCTGTTCCTACAATTTATTATAAGCTGATTACGCATTGGGAATCGTTGCCGGAAGTGGACCAAAAAAAGATGACCCGCATCATGTCCAAATTCAGGCTCATGATCTCGGGTTCTGCCGCGTTGCCGGTTTCTGTGATGGAGCGCTGGAAGACCATTAGCGAACATAGTTTGTTAGAGCGTTATGGGATGACTGAAATTGGGATGGCCTTGAGTAATCCGTACGATGGTCCGCGCGTTCCAGGGCACGTGGGTTATCCATTGCCTGGAGTCCAAGTGCGTTTAGCGGATGAACAAGATAAGGTCATTCCAGGTACTGAGATAGGGGAGATTCAGGTCAAAGGGCCAAATGTCTTCCATGAGTACTGGCAAAAACCAGAGTCTACTGCGGAGTCGTTTACCAAGGATGGTTTCTTCAAAACGGGTGACATCGCCACCATGGATGAACTGGGAGGTTACCGGATTTTGGGTCGAAATTCGGTGGATATTATTAAATCAGGAGGCTATAAAATTTCGGCTTTGGAAATCGAAGAAGTCCTGCGCACCTACCCAGGAATCGATGATTGTTGCGTTGTAGGAGTAGAAAATGACGAATGGGGAGAGCTTGTAAGTGCTGCGATTGTCTGTAAAGAAGAACTAGATACAAAAGCTTTAAATGCTTGGATGCGGGAACAAATGCCTGCTTATAAAACACCACGGGCGTACCATCGGTTGGCAGAATTGCCTCGAAACGCCATGGGGAAAGTTACCAAAAAAGAGGTTATTAATCTAATTAAATAATTATGCTGTTACGCGGAGTTGCCTTATTAGCCGCCTGTTTCGTTGCAGGCCAAATTCTGGGAGAAACCCTCGGTCGCCTTCTGGGAATTCAAGCAAACGTGGGGGGAGTTGGATTTGCTATGCTTTTTCTGATTTTGGCTCAAAACGAGCTCGAAAAGCGCGGTATCTTTCATCTCGAAATGGGAGAGGGCGTGCATTTTTGGTCTAAAATGTACATCCCCATCATCGTGGCGATGTCATCAGTCCAAAACGTTCGTGTGGCTTTTTCAAATGGGGTTTTAGCCCTTTTAGCAGGGGTCATTCCAGTACTAGCTTGCCTTGCATTAATGCCCCTATTATCTAAACTAGCGCCCAAAGACTAATGGAATATATCATCACCTTTCTCGACAAAAACGGCCTGGTTTTTGCTTTTTTAGTAACTGGAATCATTATGTATTTTTCCGAAGTAATCTCCAAAACCTTGACTCGTGGCAAAATCCCAGGTTCTGCCATCTCCATCTTTATGGGCTTAGTTTTAGCCTATTTCGCAGGCCTTGAAACACTTGGAAAAAAAGGAATGGCCGATCTTCCCGGATTTGCCGGGTTCGAACTCATGGGCGGCCCTATGTTCCGCGATTTTGCCATCGTCTCAACTGCGATGGGTGCCAGCTTTGCCATTATTAAAAAGACTGGCCCCATTGGAATTGTATCCCTATTCTTAGGGGTTATCATTTCTTTCACTGTAGGTGCGATTATTTCTTATGCCTTAGGAATCACGGATGTCGAAAGTATGACCACAATCGGCGCAGGGGCTTGTACATTTGTGGTAGGTCCTGTCACGGGAACTGCTTTAGGAGCAAGTTCCGATATTATCGCTATTAGCATTGCAGCAGGTGTGGTTAAATCGATTTTAGTAACGATAGGAACGCCCCTAATTGCTCCTTATATTGGCTTAAAGACACCTCAATCGGCCATGATTTTTGGGGGTTTAATGGGAACCACAAGTGGAACAGCAGCAGGATTAGCTGCCACAGACCCGACATTAGTTCCTTATGGTGCTATGACGGCAACCTTTTACACCGGCTTAGGTTGTTTGATGTGTCCGTCGGTGTTGTATTTTTTGATGCGCGCGATTCTTTAAAAATAGCATAAAGTTGACATCTGATATTTGCCATTTAAGTCTAAGGTATTTTAATTATAAGTAGTTTTAGTTACTCTCAATACAGTCGAAATAGATTTTAAATTTATAGTTTTTTATTTTTATCAGGATATGGGTTTGCTATATACTCAAATAGCCAATTCTAATGCTGTTTATTCTTAGCATGGTTTATATTTAATTACTGATTAGGTTATTAGATTGTTTGCTAATTGTCCTATCTTTAGTTTGCAATTATTGTTGCAGTAATAAAACACTGATAAAATATTTTGTTTTCTATTAAATTGATATTACATTTGTTCAGTAATCAAACACTGATGCAAATAAGACTTAATAAATTGGCAGATATTTTCACGGGGCAAACATTTCGCACTAAGGTGGATAATAATCCGGATGGCGAAGTTTGGGTAATTCAAATGAAAGACCTTAACAAAAACTACACAGGTATTTCAGGTCAGCCTAACACAATTACTTACGACGATGTTTCAAGAAATCAGTTGCTTAGGAAGGGGGATATTTTATTGCTTGCAAAAGGTAATAATAATGTAGCATTCAAATATGACTCTGATCAACCTGCGGTTGCGGTATCTCTCTTTTTTGTAATTCGAGTAAAATCGTCTAAGATCATTCCTGATTACTTAATTTGGTTTATAAACAATCATAATACTCAAAACTACCTTGCAACAATGAGAGAAGGGGCATCTGTTTCAAGTATTAAAAAATCAATTTTTGAAGAGTTGTGCATTGAGATTCCTGAAATTAGGAAGCAGGAGCTTATTGCCAATGTTTACAGGCTTTCGATTTGTGAGGAAGAGCTTATGCGAAAACTCATTGAAGAAAAGCAACAGTTTATTCAAAACGCCTTAGCTAAACAATTATGACTCTTGGAGTAAGATTTTGTAGGGCTAATCTTGACTACAGTTAAGACTATGCGGACTTTCATAATCTGGACAAAGGATGTACGTCGTGCTCAAAATTTGATTGGTGAGGGGAGAGTAATGTACATTGCATAGAAAGCGTATTAGTTGGAGTCAGTGCATTGAGCCGAACAAAACGCAATACCAAAACGAATTAAAATAGAAACGATGACAATACAAGAATTTTTAAAAGACTATGATATCCGCTACTGGAGAAATTCAACAGGTATGGGTTGGCTTATTTCGAATAAGCAAACAGGTGAAGCAAGAGGATTTGGGTTTAACACGTATACGTCCGATGCTGAATTTAAATTTTATACTGGGAGAGAATTAAGGGAAGAGGCAGCTGAATACCTGTGGCCATTCATACAACAACAATATAATATTCAAATCGATGATGAACAATAACAAACCAACCCAAGAACAAATCAACAAGTCACTATGGGCAGCATGTGACACCTTCAGAGGAACACTGGATTCCTCCGAGTACAAGAACTACATCCTCGTATTCATGTTTCTGAAATACCTTTCAGATGTATGGAAGGATCATTATGAAGAGTACAAGAAACAATATGGAGATGATGAAGAACTCATTATGCGCAAGTTGAAACGCGAACGATTCGTGTTGCCTGATGATTGCACCTTCGACTACATTTATGAGAACCGTAATGCGGATAATATCGGTGAAATCATTGACAAAGTCCTGGCCAAGATCGAAGATCAAAACATGGAGAAACTGGAAGGAGTATTTCGAAATATCTCCTACAACTCTGAGAAGTTGGGCCAAACCAAGGATAGAAATCGTCGATTGAAAGATTTAATAAACGACTTTGCCAATCCAGTTTTAGACTTTAGGCCATCGCTCTTAGGTAGTACGGAAGATATCCTGGGTAATGGTTACATGTTCCTGCTTGAGCGCTTTGCTTCAGGTGCAGGGAAAAAAGGCGGGGAATTTTATACCCCTCATGAAGTATCTGTTTTGTTGGCTAAATTGGTTAATCCGCAACCAGGAAACCGCATATGCGACCCTGCTTGTGGATCTACTTCCTTGTTGAATGCAGCGGCGGATGAAGTGAGAAATCCGGATGGAACTCCCTCAAACGATTATTCTTTATACGGGCAAGAAAGCAATGGTGACACCTGGGCATTGGGTAAATTAAATATGTTCTTGCATGGGCGCGATTCTGCACGTCTGGAATGGGGTGATACGATCAACAACCCAAAGTTGTTGGAGCATGAAAGCTTGATGAAGTTCGACATCATAGTGGAAAATCCCCCGTTCAGTCTCGATAAATGGGGCTATGAACATGCAGAAACAGATCCACACAAGCGTTTCTTGAGAGGGCTTCCGCCACAATCCAAAGGGGATTATGCTTTTATATTGCACACAGTTGAAACACTTTTACCGACAGGTCGTGCGGGATTAATTGTTCCTCATGGTGTTTTGTTCCGTGGAAGCTCCGAAGGCAAAATCCGCCAGGCACTTTTGGAAGAGAACTTGATTGATGCAGTGATCGGTCTCCCATCCAACTTGTTCTTCGGAACGGGAATTCCAGCAGCGATCGTGATCATTAACAAAGCCAAGAAAAGCAAAGATGTATTGTTCATCGATGCAAGTAATGAATACGAAGAAGGTAAGAAGCAGAACAAACTACGTGATTCTGACCTTGAAAAGATTGTTTCTACCTACCGTAACCGCGCCGTAATTGACAAATACAGTGCATTAGCTACACTCGAAAACATCAGGGAAAACGATTACAACTTGAACATCCCGCGCTATGTCGACACCTTCGAAGAGGAAGAACCGGTCGATATCGCAGCGGTGCAACAAAACATCAAAGCACTTGAAACGGAATTGGCGGAAGTACGCAAGGAGATGGATTTTTACCTCAAAGAATTGGGACTATGAAATGGGGTGACAAGTTCTACAGTGAGATAGAAACTACAATTGAAAAGGGAGCAATTGAAGCCTACGAGGACAATATTTTCATGGTTTTCAGACATTCCGATTTCGAATCAAGAATGATTGAATCATTAATTGTGGTCAATGTAGCTAAGTTACTTCTCAAATGGGCTCTTCCTAA
>Ga0228703_1001216_pt1 | contig 16108 bp, 12 predicted proteins | sample McNCre217_Aug_MG_3_FD_178020 | JGI IMG/M metagenome (GOLD analysis project Ga0228703, IMG submission 178020) | Freshwater microbial communities from McNutts Creek, Athens, Georgia, United States - 29-17_Aug_MG | ecosystem: Environmental > Aquatic > Freshwater > Creek | place: USA: Georgia... | reverse complement strand
CAGAGTTAGGTTCAGTCTAATCAAAGATCGCGATGTGCTCCGGGTATCTTTAGCTGCAAACCGGGTGTTGCATCGTTGGTAATACCCGCGCGGCAATGGTCGATGAAGGCTTGCACGGTTAAGGAAACGCCCGCACCTTCCGCAACAACAAGCCCCAAGCGCATTGGGCGCACCGGGCCAGTCAGAGGAATGTAGCGCAAACGGCGGCCATCGGGTGCGGTGTCGGTCAGTGGGCGGATGTTGGCGATGGAATAGCCAAATCCATTCGCCACCATCGACCGCATCACGCCAATATCACGGGTGCGCTCGGCGATGTTGGGGCGTTGCCGCAGGCCTTGGAAAAAGCCCAGAAAGTAATCAGCCGAAAGCGGCAGATCCAGCAGCACCATCGGGTAGGCCGCGAGTTCTGCCGGACTAACACTTTCGCGCTGCGCCAAATCATGGTCAGGGGCCATAACCGCGTAGGGGGGCAACGACACCAGGGGGATGAATTGCAGATCTGATGGAATATCAAGATCATAGGTCAGGGCCACGTCAAGGCTGGCGGCGCGCAGACCCTGAAAGATTTCGACTTGATTCAGTTCAAGTTGCGTAACCGTTACCTCGGGGAACAGATCGCAAAAGCTGCGCCGCAGTTGCGGCAGCACCATTTGCGCGAAGGTTACCAAGCAGCCGACCGAAAGCGGGCCACGCACCTTGCCGGTGATCTGGTTGGCAAGTTCGTTCAACTTGCCTGCTTCGCTTAGAACCTGCTTTGCCTGCGCCATAAATTGCTTACCGCCTTGGGTCAGCGACAGGCCATGCGCGTGCTTGCGGACAAACAGCGCCAAGCCAAATTCGGCCTCTAGCTGCGAAATCGCCGCCGAGATGGACGGGCTGGAGACATTAACCTTTTCGGCGGCCAAGGCGATGGAGCCACATTCGCCAACGGCCACCAAATATTCCAGATGACGCAGGGTAAAGCGTAGGGGCATGGCTGCTACCTTCGGCTGTTTGGTTAGGTATATCCTAACTTATGCCGCGATGCCATGGCTATTCATCGCCCGGCACGCCGTAAGAAGGCGCCTGCGTCGGGTCGATGGCGCGCTGCACATATGCGGCCATTTGCGGCCGATACACTTGCCATGCTGCAGCCAGATCGGTGATCGGGTTGTCGGACCAGTCGATGCGAAGATCGACCAAGGGCCAGTCCAGTTTGTCGGCGATCTTCATCCCGGCGGAATGAACGGGGCCAGCCTCGCCCCCGGCGCGAAGCCCGGCTTGCAGGGCTGCGATCAGACGGTCGCCCAAATGGCCGGTTGCCGTTTCGAAAGCGGTGATCATTGCCTGCGGAATGTTGTGATTTGCCAAAAGGTTGCCACCCGCTGCGCAGTCTTTGCCCTGTGCTTCGCCCCAGCTCCCTAGCACCTGACGGCCAGAGTGAATGGCGGTGTTGCCCTTGGCATCGACCAGCAAAAGCTGACGATAATCAATGTATTGCCGACCGTTAGTGATGGATTGCAAGGCATCGCTTGCGGTCTTGCCGGTTGCCAGTTCATCCAACAATAGCGGGCCAAGCCCGGGGTCGGTGACGTTTTGGCTGGCGACCACGCCAACGCCTGCGCGGGTATGGGCGCAGCGCGCGGCAACGGCGGGCGATGACGATGAAATCACCATGCCAAATTGGCCGGTTTTGGCGCAGCGTGCAACGAGAGAGAAGGTCATGTCAGGTCTTTCAGTGCCAAGGTCGGGGGCGTCGCGTTGCCCCCGAACCCCAAGAGGTTTTGCGAACTGCAGTGGCGACTAATCGGGGATCACGGCGGTTGCGTCAATTTCCACCAGCCAGTCGGGGCGCGCAAGGGCCACCACGGTCAGGCCGGTGCACACCGGGTGCACACCTTTGATGTATTCGCCCATGGTCCGATAGACTGCTTCGCGGTGACGCACGTCTGTCAGATACACCACCAGCTTGACAAGATGTTCCATCCGCCCGCCGGCTTCTTCCAGCAACTCTTTGATATTCTGCATGACTTTGTGGGTCTGCTCGGCCGGATCATGGCTGCCAAGGTTGACGGCGCTGTCGATGTCTTGCGGGCAAGCGCCACGGAAATACAACGTCGTGCCTGGGCGCGTGGCCACCAGATGGCAAAGGTCGTTATCAAGGTTCTGCTCGGGGTAGGTGACCTTGGTGTTGAACTTGCGGTAGCGTTTATGCGGATCGGCCATAGGGTCCTCTGGTTTAACTAGATTGGGTCGGATTTGGGCGTGGTTCAGCCATCAGTGCCAAAATGATCGCGGCAGAACCAGACCAAACGCCTTGTCGCGGGCGAAAGCGTGGTATCCTTGCAGCGTGAGCCGCCTGTGGGGCAATTCAGCCAAAGCATGGCTTTCTGGCAGCAAGACGCTGGCGACAAAATCAAGAAACATCATGCTGCGGTGCCGTCACGCAGGGATCCGTCGCGCAAGGTATTGCGCGAATTCAAAATTCGGACGTTCAAGATGCGACAGGGGGCCGGGTTCGCCGATTTCAGACAGCAGGCCGGTGTAGACCTTTTCGGTGCAGCCTTTGTCTTCGACGTTCACGTCGTCAAGCAAGGCTTTCACCTTGGCCAGGTGTTCTGCGGCATCGGGGTCAGCCATCCAATCGGCCGAAAGTCCGCCGCCGAACATCACGTTCACGCGGCCCGGCCCGTCGGGGGTCAGCGACAGATACCAGAAATACCCCGGCGTCAGGGTGATCAGCAGCGACGGATAGATCGCAATCAGCCATGTCTTGCGCCGCTCATCCCCTTGCAGGGTGGTGTTGGTGGGGTGTGCCAAGGCCAGCGGCACGGTATCATTTTTCAAAATCCAGTGATAGTTGAAGGCGTCGGTGCCTTCGGGGCAGATCATTTCATCAAGCTTTGACGCGCCGCCAATGGTGCCTGCGTGGCACATTGGCAGATGGTAGGATTCCATGAAGTTTTCGGCCAGGACCTTCCAGTTGGTTGCCCAGTTGAAATCTTCTCGGAAGGTTTCGGTATAAGTCGACATATCCAGATAGGGGATCAGGTCGCGGATGCCCTGTAGTGCCACAGAGGGGCTTGGCGCATCGGGATTTAGCGTCACCATGATCCAGCCTTGCCAAACTTCACAGCGAATGGCGGGCAGGGCGATGTTTTCTTTGCAGAAGCCTTCGTTCTGCGACATTGCTGCCGCCCCGCGCAGGCTGCCGTCCAAATTGTAGGTCCAGGCGTGATAGGGGCAGACGATGCTGCGCGCGTGGCCGCGCCCCTGCAGCAAGGTCGACATCCGGTGACGGCAGACGTTCGACATCGCCCGAATATCCCCATCGCGGTCGCGCAAAACGATGACCGGTTCGGCGGCGATGGTCAGGGTCAGATAATCGCCGGGGTTGGGCAGGGTTTCGGCGCGTCCGGCGCAGAGCCAGTCTTTGCCGAAAATATGCTGCTGTTCTTGCTGCAAAAATTCGGCACTGGTGTAGACCGATTTCGGCATAGCACGCGCCTGAGCGAACGGCACGGACACATTGGCATGCAGTTCTTGCGCCGGCGTCAGGCTAAGGTGTTTGTTCATCGCGGCCTCTGTTCTTGGGGTTCGGGCTGTATCTGTGCTGAGTAAAATCGGACCAAGCCGCCGTGTAGGATGCAAGGTTCAAGCGTAGCATATTGGGTGCGTGGTTTGGCAGCAGTTGTTGGCCGCCAAACCCAAAGTTGTTGCCATAGGGCGGGCACGCACCGCACGTTGTGTTTTGAGTTTTTGCATTATTGCCCCGGCCTTCATCGCTTTGGGTGCAAACTGTGACAATTTGACTTCGGCGGAAAGCATCAGATTTTGCAGCGGTGATTAGGCATAGGCTAACATGAGCATTCCACTTTGCTGCAAAAGCCAGCCGCCAGCGCGTGTTTTGGCGCTGGCGGCTGATTTGCTTTGATCTTGGTGTCAGGCCACCAGTTTGCGCTGTTCGGCCAAAGCCATCGAGATCAGCAGCGGGTTTTCCGCCTGCAGGGTTTGGAAATCGGCCTTGTTTGCCATGCCTCGCCAGCCCGCCAAAATCAGCGCTTGCGCGGTGGCGCCGCCCAAGGAGGTGCCGGGGCCCGCGATGATGAAATAATCGGGGGCAAATTCACGCGCGGCCGTGCGGATGGCGGCGGTGAAATCATAGCTTTCGGTCACCTGATGGCCCAATGTGTAGTCGTAAAGCGCGGGGGCATCGGTGGCGCCGGGCCACCAGATCGCGCCGCGTCCGTCAATCAGCGGCGTTTGCGGCGGATTGAACAGCGTGGTGGGCAGGCGCGCGCGGCCTGCTTCGGCCACCGGGGCCTGAAGTGCGGTGTGAAAGGCGGCATGGTTGGCAAGCCGCATTGGAAAGCGGCCTTGCACTGGTGGAACCGCTGCTTCGAAGTCTTTCAGACCCGCTTCGTCGCCCGCAATCACCAGCATGCCGCCAAGGTCAATCGACAGTGCCAGCGTGTGGCGGGTGGCAATTTCGGCAATGATACCAAGCAGCTGGGCTTTGTGGCCGGGGTTGGGGGCCCAGCTTTCATCCATGAACGGATAGATCAACTGGCCACCGATCAGGCGGTCTTGCATCAAGGTGCCCATGGTGTTGACCACCTCGAACCCGTTTTCGGGCGACAGCGCCCCGGCGCAGGCTAGCGCTGAATACCAACCCATTGAATTGCCGGTAACGGCGGTGATTTTGACGTTCGAAAGGCTAAGCGCGTCGCCGAGCGTGCAGGCATAGATCAGCGCCGACGCATTGTCGCCACGGGTATGCTTTGCCACCGTGTAGCTGGCGGCAGAATCCAGCGCGGTCAGGGTTTCTTGCCCTTTGGCAGCGCGCCGCTTATCAAAATCTGCCAACAGCGCAGGGTTAGGAAAGCCGCGCAGGCTGCCTAGTTCGGTTTTGGTATAGGTGCCGCGGCCGGGGCAAATCAGAACAGCGGTTTTCATTTGCACAACTCCACGGCGGCAGCGGTGATGCTGGCGGCGCTTGGCATGGTGGCGGCATAGGCCGGGCCGGTGGCGATAAAGCTGTCTTGCGCCGTCAGACGGGCGAGTTTTGCCGGGCTGGACTCATGGAAATGCGCCATCAACGCTTCGGCGACGCCGCCGGAATGGCGGGTTTCATCAACGATCAGGATATGCTTGCAGCCCGCCGTTGCAGCGGTCAGCGCCTGTTTCGGCAGCGGTGAAAGCCAACGGGTGTCGATGATGCGGGCCTTGATCCCGGCGGTTTCAATTGCGGGAAGTGCTTGATGCGACAGATAGGTGCCGTTGCCAAAGGTAACGATGGCCAGATCGGCGCCTGTGCCGTGCACGCCCACTTCGCCCAAGGCGATTGTTTCGTCCGGGGCCGGGTAACGCTGCATCCAAGCGCCATCTTTGTCGGCGTGCAGATCGCGCATCGGGTAAAGCGCGATGGGCTCCAGAAACACCACCAACCGCTGTTCTTCGCGCGCCAAGCGGACACATTCGCGCAGCATCTTTGCCGCATCGGCCCCGTTTGACGGCACCGCCAAAATCAACCCCGGAATGTCGCGCAACACCGCAACCGAGTTATCGTTATGGAAATGGCCGCCAAAGCCCTTTTGATAGCCCAAGCCCGCAATCCGCAGCACCATCGGGTTGGTATATTGGCCGTTGGAAAAGAACGGCAGGGTCGCGGCTTCGCCACGCAACTGGTCTTCGGCGTTGTGCAGATAGGCCAAAAACTGAATTTCCGGCATCGGGATAAAACCGTTCTGCGCCATGCCAATGGCAAGACCCAGAATGGATTGTTCGTCCAGCAAGGTATCGATCATGCGGGCCTGACCAAAGCGCTGCGTCAGCTTTTGTGTCACGCCGTAAACACCGCCCTTTCGGCCAACATCTTCGCCCATCATCACGATTTCATTATGCGCCAGCATCAGATCGGTCAGCGCCCAATTGATCAGGCGCGACATGATTTGCGGCTCTTCCATCGCTTTCAAATCGCTGCCAAAGGCGGCGGCGCGCGCTTCTGGAGTAGGGCCGTTGGTGGGCTTGCAGGCGCGTTTGGGTGGGATCAGCGACGCCATCACATCTTCGGCGGTTTTCAGGCGGGGGCGGGTGACAGCCTCTGCCGCAATGCGTGCGACGCGGGCATTGGTTTCTTCATAGATCGCAAGCGCTTGCACGGCTGGCAGGGCGCCGGATTGATCCAACAGGCGCACCGAATGCAGCAGCGGATCATGGGCTTCCTCTGCCTCGACTTCTTCGCGCGGCAGGTAGGTGGTGGGCATGTCTGCGCCAGCGTGGCCGTAAAGCCGGATGGTTTTAACGTGCAAAAACGCAGGCTTGCGGCGGGTGCGCACGTAGTCGGCAGCCTCTTGCGCGACGCGGTAGGTTTCGTAAAGGTCAAGCCCGTTGGCGTAGAAGTATTTCAGGCCCGGGCGATGTTTGAACGAATTGGCAATCCAGCCCGTAGGCGTTTTGGTCGAAATGCCGATGCCGTTGTCTTCGCAGACAAACAGCAGCGGCAAGGGCAGCGACTGATAGCTGGTCCAACCGGCGGCATTGAAGGCCCCTTGCGCGGTGGAATGGTTGGCCGACGCATCGCCAAACGAACAGTAGACGATGGCATCATCGGGAAGTTCGGCATGCTCTGGCCGATTTTTCCGCGCGGCGCCAATGGCATAGGCCGCGCCCACCGCTTTGGGCAAATGACTGGCAATCGTCGAGGTTTGCGGTGGGATAGTCAGGGCCTTTGACCCCAAAACCTTGTGACGCCCGCCCGAGATCGGGTCTTCGGACGACGCCGCAAACGACAGCAGCATATCATAGGCAATGGTTTGCCCCGGCACCTGATCTGCTCGCGCGATTTGAAATGCGGCGTCGCGGTAATGCAGGAAGGCCATGTCGGTGGGGCGCAGCGCCGCCGCGACCGCAGCCAAACCTTCGTGGCCAGACGACCCGATGGTGTAAAAGCCTTGCCCGGCGCGCTGCATCTCACGCGAGGTGCGGTCAAGGGCGCGGCTTAGGCAGGCGGCGCGGAAAAGCGACACCGCAAGCGTGGGGGCCAGAGGGCCAGAGGGCGGCGCACCCGGCGGAAAATCGCGGGCGGCGACGCGGCGCAGAAAGTTTTCGTGAACGATGACTGAACGGCCCATGATGCTCCCCTTTTGCAAAAGTGCTAGCCGATTGCAGCGCGTCGCGGAACCGATATAGTGGCCATGATGTATTCCAAAAAGGAATAGGTGAAACATGGCGCAGGCGCGGCGTTTGCTGCCCTCGATGGGGCAGTTGGCGGCATTCGAGGCGGTCTGCCGCACCGGATCAACCTTGGCTGCCGCTGGGGATTTAAGTCTGACGCAGGGTGCTGTTTCCAAGCTGGTGCATGGGTTGGAGGCGCAGCTTGGCGTGGCCTTGTTCTTGCGCGAAGGCCGCGCCCTTGTTCCAACCGAAGCCGCGCAGGCCTTCGCGCGTGATGTGGCGCGGGCGCTGGATCTGGTTAGCCGCGGGGCGTTGCGCGCCCGATCCACCACCAGCGGCGGCACGCTGGCGCTGGCGGTGCTGCCGGGGTTTGGCACGCGCTGGCTTGCGCCGCGACTGCCCGCGTTTCTGGCGTCACATCAAGGTGTTACCATCAACATGGGCACAAGGCTTGAACCTTTCGACCTAGAGGCCGAGGGCTTTGACGCCGCGATCCATTTCGGCACCGAAAGCTGGCCCAACGCCGAACACCTGAAACTGTTTGACGAAGAACTGGTGGTCTGTGCCGCCCCCGATTTGATGGTTTCGGGGCTGGCGGAGCTGGCCCGCAAACCCCTGCTGCAATTGGAAACCCGCCCTGCCGCTTGGCGTGATTGGTTCGCGCGGGCGGGCTATGTTGGGCCGCTGCCGCAGGGCATGTTGTTTGACCAATTTGCCCCGCTGATCGAAGCCGCCGTTCATGGGTTGGGCGTGGCTTTGGTGCCGGATTTTCTGGTGCGGCCCGAACTGGCCGAAGGCCGCCTTGTGGCATTTGCCGCCGCAAAGCCGGGCGTCGGCGCCTATTATCTGGTCTGGCCGCGCGGGCGCGAATGGTATCCGCCGCTGCAGGCATTTCGGGCTTGGATAGAACGGCTTGGCCGTTGAATAACCTTGCTTGGCTTCTGGTCTTATCGGCCCGCCGCGTCTGGACGTAAGAGGTTTGCCCGCTATCCCGGAATATGCCGCCAGAATTGCGGGCGGCATCGGGCGCGCCCTTTCAAGATAGAGGTTCGGCCATGGAAGGCTTTGCATCCGCCAATGACATCAGCGCAATCGTCGCCGCTGATAAAGCGCACGTCTGGCACCACCTAAGCCAGCACAAGGGCTATGAGCAGCCAGAGGTTGACCCGCGCATCATCGTGGAAGGCAAGGGCCTGCGGGTGTGGGACGCACGCGGCAAAGAGTATATCGACGCGGTTTCTGGTGCGGTCTGGACGGTTAACGTCGGCTATGGCCGTGAATCCATCGCCAATGCCGTGCGCGACACGCTGTTGAAAATGAACTACTTCGCCGGCGTTGGCGGGTCTATTCCGGGTGCGCTGTTTGCCGAAAAGCTGATTTCGAAAATGCCGGGGATGTCACGGGTTTACTATTCGAACTCGGGGTCGGAAGCGAACGAGAAGGTCTACAAGATGGTGCGCCAGATCGCGCACAAACATCACGGCGGCAAGAAGTGGAAGATTCTGTACCGTGAGCGTGACTATCACGGCACCACCATCGGCGCGCTTGCAACCTCGGGTCAGGCGGAACGGGCGATGCAATACGGCCCCTATCCTGACGGTTTCGTCATGGTGCCGCACTGCCTTGAATACCGCAAGCAGTGGGATGTTGAAAACTACGGCGAACGTGCCGCTGATGCCATCGAAGAAGTGATCTTGCGCGAAGGCCCGGATACCGTTGGCGCGATTGTTCTGGAACCGGTGACCGCAGGCGGTGGCGTGATCGTTCCGCCGGCTGGCTATTGGGAGCGTGTGCAGGAAATCTGCAAGAAATATAATGTCTTGCTGCACATTGATGAAGTGGTTTGCGGTGTTGGCCGCACCGGCACCTGGTTTGGCTATCAGCACTACGGTATCAAGCCCGACTTCGTGACGATGGCCAAAGGTGTGGCATCTGGCTATGCGGCGATCTCTTGCACCGTGACCACGGAAGAAGTGTTCTCGATGTTCAAGGATGCGGGCGATCCGATGAGCTATTTCCGCGATATCTCGACCTTCGGCGGCTGCACGGCTGGCCCGGCGGCAGCGCTGGAAAACATGCGCATCATCGAAGATGAAGGCTTGTTGGACAACACCCTGAAGATGGGCGCGCGGGTGCTTGATAACCTGAACGCCTTGATGGAAAAGCACAAAGTCATTGGCGATGTGCGCGGCAAGGGCCTGTTCTGCGGCGCTGAACTGGTGGCTGACCGCAAGACCAAAGAGCCGATGGACGAAAAGAAAGTCGCTGCTGTGGTGGCAGAGTGCAACGCGCAGGGCGTCATTATCGGCATGACCAACCGCAGCTTGCCGGGTCTGAACAACACGCTCTGCCTGTCGCCCGCCTTGATCGCGACGCCCGATGACATTGACCAGATCACCGGTGCCATCGACAAGGCACTGACCAAAGTTTTCGGCTAACACGGTCAAACGGTTATTAGATTGTGCCGCCGGTCCCTAATGGGTCCGGCGGCATTTCTTTTTTCTCGCCTGCGCGGCTTCGCGCTTCGGCTCGTGGATGTGAGTATTTAAGAAAGAGCAAATCCATGGTCATTGCTCTTTCTTAAATACTCCCGCCGGAGGCATCCGACTTGGCAGCATGGCTTGACTTTGGTGATTTAGCATTGGCCTATAAGTCCAGCTTGATGCTGTGATGAGGCCAGAATGTCGATCCCTGCCGAAGCCTTTGTTTTGCCGCCCGCCGGGCGCGGCACGCTGCAGCAGCGGATCCGGCAGATGGTGACGGAAGGCGTGTTGTCGGGGCGGTTCCGACCGGGGCAGAAAATGCCATCGTCGCGGGGGCTGGCCGAATATCTGGGGATCAGCCGGATCACGGTGACGCTGTCTTACGCCGAGTTGGTGAGTGCTGATTACCTGATGGCGCGCGGGCGGTCGGGATATTTTGTTTCGGAAAACGCGCCGCGGGCGCCGGAACTGCCGGCGCGGGCACCGCGGGCGGAGGGCGTGGATTTCGCCCGCCTTACCGGAGAGCGGTTTTCGGGGTTGGCTACGGTGAAGCGGCCGTTGGATTGGGAGAATTATCCCTATCCGTTCATCTATGGTCAGGCGGATGCCAGCCTGTTTGATCATCAAAACTGGCGGCTTTGTGCGTTGCGGGCTTTGGGGCGGAAGGATTTTGCGGCGCTTACCTCGGATATGTATGACCGCGACGACCCGCTGCTGATTGAACATCTGTTGCGGTCGATCTTGCCGCGGCGGGGGATTGCGGCGCGCGAGGACGAGGTTTTGCTGACGCTCGGGGCGCAAAACGCGTTGTGGATCACGGTGGCGACTTTGCTGGGGCCGGGGCGGCGGGCTGTGGTGGAAAATCCGGGCTATTCTGGCTTGCGCGGAATTTTGGAACCCTCCGGCACCGAGGTGCATTCGGTGGACGTGGATGCCGATGGTTTGCCGCCGGATGCGGTGCCTAAAGGCGTGGATGTGGTGTTCACCACGGCCAGCCATCAATGCCCGACCAACGCGACGATGCCGCTGGAGCGGCGGTTGGCGTTGTTGGAGGCGGCGGCGCGGGAGGATTTCGTGATTGTCGAGGATGATTACGAATTCGAGATGTCGTTCCTGAAGCCGGTGTCGCCCGCCTTGAAGTCTTTGGACAGCGAGGGGCGGGTTATCTATGCCGGGTCGTTTTCGAAGTCGGTGTTTCCGGGGATGCGGCTGGGCTATCTGGTGGGGCCCGCCAGCTTTATCCGAGAGGCGCGGGCGTTGCGGTTGATGCTGTTGCGGCACCCGCCGGGGCATATCCAGCGGACCGTCGCGTATTTTCTAAGCCTTGGCCACTATGATGCGTTGATCAATCGGATGCGAAACGCGTATCGGCGGCGGCGACAGGTGATGGAGGAGGCGATCCGCGAGAATGGTTTGACGGTGGCCGGGCAGGGCGGTTTTGGCGGATCCAGCTTTTGGATGCGCGCCCCTGCCGGGGTGGATACCGAGGTTTTGGCGGAACGGTTGCGGGGCGAGGGCGTGCTGATCGAACCGGGGCGGGCGTTTTTTGACCCCGCGCAGGCCCCGCGGAATTTTTATCGGCTGGGCTACTCTTCGATTTCGCCAGCAAAGATCCCGGAGGGGATCGCGCGGATCGGCCGGATGATCCGCGCCGGATAGTGTCGCACAGTGCGACACCGGTATTTGTTATAAGAAATCAATATGTTGACTGGAGGCGATTTACCTTGAGTTAACTTTTGCGCCTGCGCTCGCCTTGTGACTAGATGGGCTTGCAGCGGCTTGGCAGGGGCCTGTGCACGGCGCAATTGCTCTGGACTTACCACGGTTTTGCGTCTGGCCCTATGGGCTTTGCGGGCGCGGGGTAGAACAGCGCTAACAACTGATCTGCCTTAGGAGCGCCCCCATGCGGATGACCACCGAAGAAGCTTTCGTCAAAACCCTGCAAATGCACGGCATCGAACATGCCTTTGGCATCATCGGGTCGGCGTTCATGCCGATTTCTGATTTGTTCCCACGTGCGGGCATCCATTTTTGGGACTGCGCACATGAAGGGTCGGGCGGCATGATGGCCGACGGGTTTACCCGCGCTTCTGGCAAGATGAGCATGATGATCGCGCAGAACGGCCCCGGCATCACTAACTTTGTGACCGCCGTCAAAACTGCCTATTGGAACCACACGCCGCTTTTGTTGGTGACGCCGCAGGCGGCCAACAAGACCATCGGTCAGGGTGGTTTTCAGGAAGTCGAACAGATGGCGCTGTTCAAGGATATGGTCTGCTATCAGGAAGAAGTGCGCGACCCGTCGCGCGTGGCTGAAGTGTTGAACCGCGTGATCATGAACGCCAAGCGCCATTCGGCCCCGGCGCAGATCAACTTCCCGCGTGATTATTTCACCCAAGTCATCGACATTGATATGCCCGCGGTTGTGGAATTCGAGCGGCCTTCGGGCGGTGAAGCGGCACTGAGCGAAGCGGCGGCGCTGCTGTCTTCGGCAAAATTTCCGGTGATCTTGAACGGTGCGGGCGTGGTGCTTGGCGGCGCAATTCCGGCGTCGATGGCGCTGGCGGAGCGGCTGGATGCGCCGGTGTGCGTGGGCTATCAGCACAATGACGCCTTCCCCGGCAGCCACCCGCTGTTTGCAGGGCCGTTGGGCTATAACGGGTCGAAGGCCGGGATGGAGCTGATTTCGCAGGCCGATGTGGTGCTGTGCCTTGGCACCCGTTTGAACCCGTTTTCGACGCTGCCGGGCTATGGCCTGGATTACTGGCCGAAGCAGGCCAAGATCATTCAGGTGGATATCAACCCGGCGCGCATCGGTCTGACCAAGCGGGTTTCGGTGGGCATCGTGGGCGACGCCAAGAAAGTCGCCGAGGGTATTCTTTCGCGGTTGGGAGCGGCGGCGGGCGATGCGGGTCGCGCCGAGCGCAAGGCCAAGATCGCGCAGACCAAATCGGCTTGGGCACAGGCGCTGTCGTCGATGGATCACGAAGATGATGACGTGGGCACCACCTGGAACGCCCGCGCCCGCGCTGACAAGCCCGAATGGATGAGCCCGCGCATGGCATGGCGCGCGATTCAGTCGGCGCTGCCGAAAGAGGCGATCATTTCCAGCGATATCGGCAACAACTGCGCGATCGGCAACGCTTATCCGACCTTTGAAGCGGGCCGGAAATATCTGGCACCCGGTCTGTTTGGGCCGTGTGGCTATGGTTTGCCTGCGGTGGTGGGGGCCAAGATTGCCTGCCCGGATGTGCCGGTGGTGGGTTTTTCGGGCGACGGTGCGTTCGGCATCGCGGTGACCGAACTGACCGCGATTGGTCGGGGCGAATGGCCGGCGATCACGCAAGTGGTGTTCCGCAACTATCAATGGGGCGCGGAAAAGCGCAACTCGACGCTGTGGTATGACGACAACTTCGTTGGCACGGAATTGGATACGCAGGTGTCTTACGCCGGAATTGCCAAGGCTTGCGGCTTGCAAGGTGTTGTGGCGCGCACCATGGAAGAGCTGCGCGAGGCGCTGACCAAGGCGATTGCCGATCAGAAAGAGGGCAAGACCACGCTGATCGAAGCGATGATCAACCAGGAACTTGGCGAACCCTTCCGCCGGGATGCGATGAAAAAGCCGGTGGCGGTGGCGGGGATTTCCGCCGCTGATATGCAGCCGCAGCAAGTATGACGCTGCCTTTTGACATGGGACCGGGGGCTGCCGCCTTTATGGCGGTGGCCGTGCTGGTGGCTGCCTTTGTCCGGGGATATTCGGGCTTTGGCTTTTCGGCGCTGGTGATCGCGGCTTCGGGGATCGTGGCCAATCCGCTGCATTTCGTGGCGGTGGTGGTGATCTGCGAGGCGGTGATGACGTTGCAGGCGTGGTCGGGGTTAAGCGGCGACGTTGATTGGCGCCGCGTTGGCGCGCTGATGCTGGGGGCGGCGGTGGGAATGCCGCTTGGGCTTTGGGCGCTGACCTCGATTTCCGAGGATGCCGCGCGGGCGGTGATTTCGGGCTATGTGCTGCTGATGTGTCTGGTGTTGCTGGCCGGATGGACCCTGCGCGCCGAGGTGGGTGGTGTGCCAACGACGGTGGTTGGCGTGGTTTCCGGGCTGGCGAATGCGCCGGGGATGGGCGGATTGCCGGTGGCGGCGTTCTTTGCGGCGCAGCCGATGGCGGCATCGGTGTTTCGCGCCACTTTGGTCGCGTATTTCCCGATCTTGGACCTTTATTCGGCACCCTTGTATTTCTGGCATGGCATGATCAGTTGGGACACGCTTTGGGCCAGTTTGCTGACGCTGCCGATGGTGTTCTTGGGCAATTGGCTGGGCGGGCGGCATTTCTTTAACACCGATCCGCAGGATTTTCGGCGCTTTGCCATTTTGCTTTTGGCCGGATTGGCGGGGATGGGTTTGCTGAAGGCGGTGCTATAGTGCTGTTGGTGGTGAATGCGGGGTCGAGCTCGATCAAGCTGGCGGTGTTCGACGCGGATCTGCGGCAGGTGTTGGCGGGGTCTGTGACCGAAATCGGGGCGGCGGGGCGGCTGCGCTTGGGGGCGGTTGCGCGCGATGTGGCGGCGGCAGACCATCAGGCGGCGCTGGCGCTGTGTTTGCAGGCGATGGCGGCGCAAGGGGTGGCGGTTGCCGATCTAACGGCTGCGGCGCATCGGGTGGTGCATGGCGGGGCGGATTTGGTGGCGTCATGCCGGGTGACGCCTGCGGTGATCGACGGGATCGAAGCGTGCGTGCCGCTGGCACCGCTGCACAACCCGGCAAACCTGACGGCCATTCGGGCGCTGGCGGCGCTGATGCCGGATTTGGCGCAATATGTCAGCTTTGACACCGCGTTTCATGCGACGAACCCCGAGGTTGCCGTGACTTACGCGCTGCCTTTGGCAGAACGGGCGCGCGGTATCCGGCGCTATGGCTTTCACGGCATCAGCTATGCCGGTCTGGTGCGCAGTGTGACAGAGTTGGCGGGCGTGCCGCAGCGGCTGTTGGCGCTGCATCTGGGCAATGGCGCTTCGCTGTGTGCCATTCGGGATGGCGTGTCGGTGGCGACCACCATGGGGTATTCGCCGCTGGATGGCATCACCATGGGCACACGCTGTGGCGGGATCGACGGCAATGCGGTGCTGCGCTTGGCCGAGGTGCATGGCGTGGCGGGGGCTGCGCGGATCTTGAACCGGGAAAGCGGGTTGTTGGGCTTGGGCGGCAGTAGCGACATGCGCGCCTTGCAAGAGAGCGACAGCACCGAGGCGGCTTTTGCGCGCCAGCACTTTTGCTATTGGGCCGTGCGCCATGCGGGCAGCATGATTGCGGCGATGGGCGGGCTGGATGCGATCGCCTTTACCGGAGGCATTGGCGAGAATGATGCGCAGGTGCGCGATGCCATCGTGGCAGGGTTGCGCTGGGCGGGTGAGGTGCCGGTCTGGGTGATCGCCGCCGAAGAAGAGCGCAGCATCGCAGCCGAAGCTTTGGCCCTGCAGGCGCAGGGTCTGTAAGATGCACGCGTGGAAAGAAAACTTTCCAATTACGCGCGGTTGGCGGAAGAAATTCTGCGTTTTGCCCCAGATTTGTGACGTTGTGTCACTATCGGGCTTGTTCGGCGAAAAGCTTCCGTCCAGATTGATCCTATCCGCCGCAAGGCGCGTTTCGAGGCCAGCATGACCCATCAGCCCAAGATCAACTTATCGCCTGAAGTCTCTGACGAGATTAGGAAAACCACTTGTTACATGTGCGCCTGCCGCTGTGGCATCAATGTGCATCTGACCAGTGGCAAGGTGAGTTACATCGAGGGCAACCGCGACCATCCGATCAACAAGGGGGTGTTGTGCGCCAAAGGCGCGAGCGGCATCATGCAAGTCACGGCCCCGAGCCGACTGCGCGCGCCGCTAAAGCGGGTGGGGCCGCGCGGATCGGGCGCGTTTGAAGAAATCTCGTGGGATGAGGCGTTGGAGCTGGCGGTTTCGTGGATGAAACCGCTGCGCGAAACCGCGCCGGAAAAGCTGGCGTTTTTCACTGGCCGTGATCAGTCGCAGTCTTTCACCGGATGGTGGGCGCAGGCCTTTGGCACGCCGAATTATGCCGCCCATGGCGGGTTTTGTTCGGTCAACATGGCGGCGGGCGGAATTTACACCATTGGCGGTGCGTTTTGGGAATTTGGTCAGCCCGATTGGGAGCGCACCAAGCTGTTCGTGCTGTTTGGCGTGGCCGAAGACCATGACAGCAACCCGATCAAGATTGGCCTTGGTAAGCTAAAGGCGCGCGGCGCGCGGGTGATTGGGGTGAACCCCATTCGCACCGGCTATAACGCGGTGGCGGATGATTGGTATGGCATTACCCCCGGCACCGATGGCTTGCTGATCTTGTCGATCATTCACTGCCTGTTGGCGGCGGGCAAGATTGATCTGGAGTATCTGGCCAAGTTTACCAATGCGCCGTTGCTGGTGGTTGAGGACGGCCCGGAAAAGGGCATGATCCTG
>Ga0228703_1001211_pt1 | contig 16177 bp, 18 predicted proteins | sample McNCre217_Aug_MG_3_FD_178020 | JGI IMG/M metagenome (GOLD analysis project Ga0228703, IMG submission 178020) | Freshwater microbial communities from McNutts Creek, Athens, Georgia, United States - 29-17_Aug_MG | ecosystem: Environmental > Aquatic > Freshwater > Creek | place: USA: Georgia... | reverse complement strand
CCTCTGTCGAATACATCATGCGCGATGTGCCATGGGGCTGGTTGATCCGCTACATGCACTCGACAGGCGCTTCTGCGTTCTTCGTGGTGGTGTATTTGCACATGTACCGTGGTCTGATTTACGGTTCATACCGTCAGCCACGTGAATTGGTGTGGGTGTTTGGCTGTGCCATCTTCTTGGCATTGATGGCTGAAGCCTTCATGGGTTACTTGTTGCCTTGGGGCCAAATGTCCTACTGGGGCGCACAAGTGATCGTGAACTTGTTTGCTGCTGTGCCTTTCGTTGGCCCCGACTTAGCTTTGCTGATTCGTGGTGACTATGTGGTGAGCGATGCCACCTTGAACCGTTTCTTCAGCTTCCACGTGATTGCTGTGCCACTCGTCCTGTTGGGCTTGGTGGTTGCACACATCATTGCGTTGCACGAAGTGGGTTCTAACAACCCAGACGGCGTTGAAATCAAAGGCCCGAACGCACCTAAAGATGCCAACGGTCATCCACTCGACGGCGTGCCTTTCCACCCTTACTACACCGTGCACGACATCTTGGGCGTGAGCGGTTTCTTGTTGGTGTTCAGTGCTGTGATCTTCTTCGCACCTGAGTTCGGTGGTTACTTCCTCGAATACAACAACTTCATTCCTGCAGACCCCTTGAAGACACCGTTGCACATTGCGCCAGTGTGGTACTTCACGCCCTTCTATTCGATGTTGCGTGCGATCACCAGCGAAATGATGTATGTCTTGATCGCTTGCGTCTTGGCTGGTGCCTACTTCGGCGCAGTCAAAACCAACTTGCCAAAAGTGCTCAAAGCTGGCGTGGTTGGTGCGGCTGTGTTCGTCTCCTTACTCATGCTCTCGATCGACGCCAAATTCTGGGGTGTGGTCGTGATGGGTGGTGCGGTTGTGATTCTGTTCTTCTTGCCATGGTTGGATAACTGTGCAGTGAAGTCCATTCGCTACCGTCCTGATTGGCACAAGTACATGTACGGCGTGTTCGTGGTGAACTTTGTTGTCTTGGCTTACTTGGGCGTGCAGCCACCATCACCTATCGGTGAGCGTGTGTCGCAATTGGGCACCTTGTTCTACTTTGGCTTCTTCTTGTTGATGCCAATCTGGAGCCGCATCGGCGATACCAAGCCAGTGCCAGACCGCGTTACTTTCACGCCTCACTGAGATTCACGGAGAACATAACCATGAAAAAAATCATTCTCAGCTTGGCATTGGCTCTCGGTGTGGTGGCAGGTGCGCAAGCATCTGGCGACAGCATCGCTTGGGACAAAGCACCTAACAAAATCAACGATCAAGCCGCTTTGCAAAATGGCGCCAAGATCTTTGTGAACCACTGCTTGAACTGTCACTCAGCTGCATTCATGCGCTACAACCGTTTGAAAGACATCGGTTTGACTGAGCAGCAGATCAAGGACAACTTGTTGTTCACGACTGAAAAAGTCGGCGACACCATGAAATCCAACATTGACCCTAAACAGGCCAAAGAGTGGTTCGGTGCAACGCCCCCTGACTTGACCGTGATTGCACGTTCACGCGCTGGTCACAACGGCACAGGTGCAGACTACCTCTACACCTACATGCGCAGCTTCTACCGTGACGAAACCAAAGCCACTGGCTGGAACAACTTGGTGTTCCCGAACGTGGGCATGCCTCACGTGTTGTGGGAATTGCAAGGCGAGCGTCGCGCTGTGTTTGAGTCACACGATGGCCCACAAGTGTTCAAAGGCTGGGAGCAAATCAAGCCAGGCAAGATGTCTGAGCAAGAGTACGACCAAGCCATGGCTGACCTCGTGGGTTACCTCACATGGATGGCTGAGCCAGCACAAACCACACGTACACGTTTGGGTGTGTTTGTGTTGCTGTTCTTGGCTGGCTTTATGTTCATCGCATGGCGCTTGAATGCTTCCTACTGGAAAGACATCAAGTAATTTGCGCAAATTCGGCAGCGGGCCTTGTGCCCGTTGTCACCTCACGGAGTGACAGGTTTGCCTGCCACTCTTTTTGATTTTTAGGAGCTGCCCATCATGATGGTGCTTTATTCGGGAACTACGTGTCCCTACTCACATCGCTGCCGTTTTGTCTTGTTTGAAAAAGGCATGGACTTTGAAATTCGCGATGTTGATCTTTACAACAAGCCCGAAGACATCAATGTGATGAACCCATACGGTCAAGTGCCAATCTTGGTTGAGCGCGATTTGATCTTGTATGAATCCAACATCATCAACGAGTACATCGACGAGCGTTTCCCACATCCACAGCTGATGCCTGGTGACCCTGTTGAGCGCGCTCGTGTGCGTTTGTTCTTGTTGAACTTCGAAAAAGAGTTGTTCACACACGTGTCCACTTTGGAATCCCGTGCTGCCAAGTCCAACGACAAAGCCTTAGAAAAAGCACGCGCTCACATCCGTGACCGTTTGACCCAGTTGGCCCCTGTGTTCTTGAAGAACAAGTACATGTTGGGTGAAAACTTCTCTATGCTCGACGTGGCCATTGCACCGTTGCTGTGGCGCTTGGATCACTACGGCATCGACTTGTCGAAGAATGCAGCACCTTTGCTCAAGTACGCTGAGCGCATCTTCTCGCGTCCAGCCTACATCGAGGCGTTGACGCCTTCTGAAAAGGTCATGCGCAAGTAATTCGTATGTTGAACGCTCCAGACGCATCTTCAACCCGTCCTTATCTGCTGCGTGCTTTGCACGAGTGGTGCACGGACAGTGGGTTCACGCCTTATGTGGCAGTCTTGGTTGACGAGACGGTGCAAGTGCCGATGGAGTACGTCAAAAACGGTGAGATCGTGTTGAACGTGGGCTATGACGCCACGGCAGGTATGACGCTGGGCAATGAGTACATTGAATTCAAAGCCCGTTTCGGTGGCGTGCCACGTGACATCATCATCCCCATCAACCGAGTGATGGCGATTTACGCGCGCGAAAATGGGCAAGGCATGTCTTTCCCTATGAGCGCTGCATCAGATGCTGTAACACCACCGAAAAAAGCTGCGCCTGTGCGTCCTGTGTTGAGTGCGGTGGAAACTCCGCATGCAGAAGGTGGTTCAGATGATGAACCACCCACACCCTCCACACCTTCAGGTCGTCCTGCGCTCACGCGTGTGAAATAAAGAGAAGAAGTTAGGTTACAATATTGCCTGCGCCGCTTTAGCTCAGTTGGTAGAGCACCCGCCTTGTAAGCGGTAGGTCGTCAGTTCGATTCCGACAAGCGGCACCAAAACAAAACCCGTTACGCCTTTGGCGTAGCGGGTTTTTCTTTTGTCGCGACGATTTAGTTTCAGCGGGATCCACTGACTTTCACGCGAATGGTGTTCACATTCCAACCCCTGGTGCGCAAATGCGCGCACAAAGCGGGGAGGGTTTGGCGCAGTTTGGCCGCCACGGCGCTGTTGGGTACCAACAAGCACCACGCATCGTCTTCTACGCCACCCGATTGCACCAAAGGGCGCAACGACGCAGGCAGCAAAGGCGCGATGGCTTTGAGTCGATTTTGAGTGTCGCGAGCCACTGCCGAGAATTGGGCCAAACCAGGTGCAGAGTCCACCACTTGTTCTAAGGTTTGCGATCTGCCACGCACCGACACCTTGGCTTTAGGGGGCGTGCTGTAACCTAAAGCGCGGTAGGCCGCGAGGGTGTCTGGATGGGGCGTGGAGCGAGTAGCCATGCAGCAATTATGGGGCTGCAGACGGTTAAAATTCGCAGCTTCTATTACGCCTTTCAAAAAGGATTTTGCGAACCAAGTTTTCAAGCGAAAACAAGGCCCTCGCAGTGCTCGCATGGCTCTATCTTTCCTGACTCATATTTTTGGTAGCCGCAATGAGCGCCTACTCAAGCAATACCGCAAAACCGTCGCGCAGATCAATGCGTTAGAGCCATCGTTGGAGAAGCTCAGCGACGAGGCCTTGCGTGCCAAAACCGACGAATTCAAATCGCGTGTCGCTCATGGCGAAACTTTGGATGCATTACTGCCAGAAGCTTATGCCGTGGTCCGTGAAGCATCGAAGCGCGTGATGAAAATGCGTCACTTCGATGTGCAGTTGTTGGGCGGTATCGCTTTGCACCAAGGCAAGATTTCTGAAATGCGAACAGGTGAAGGTAAAACCCTCACCGCCACCTTGCCTGTATACCTCAATGCCCTCACTGGCAATGGCGTGCATGTGGTAACCGTGAACGATTACTTGGCCAGCCGTGACGCGCAATGGATGTCACGCCTATACAACTGGCTGGGTTTGTCGGTGGGCATCAACTTGCCACAAATGCCACGCGAAGAAAAGCAAGCGGCTTACCGTGCTGACATCACCTACGGCACGAACAACGAGTACGGCTTTGACTATTTGCGCGACAACATGGTTTACGAAGCCGCAGACCGCGTGCAACGCAAACTCAACTACGCCATCGTGGACGAGGTGGACTCCATTCTGATTGACGAAGCGCGCACGCCTCTCATCATCAGCGGTCAAGCCGAAGACCACACAGCGCAGTACGTGGCCATCAACCGCATCGTGCCATTGCTCAAACGCCAAATTGGTGAAGAAGATCCACGCACAGGCGAGGGCATCATCGAAGCCGGTGATTTCACTGTGGACGAAAAATCGCATCAAGTGTTCATGACCGAGCAAGGCCATGAAAACGCCGAGCGCATTTTGAGCGCCAATGGTTTGTTGCCCGAAGGCGCATCCTTGTACGACCCTGCCAACATCAGTTTGATGCATCACTTGTACGCTGCTTTGCGTGCCAATCATCTGTACCACCGTGATCAGCACTACGTGGTGCAAAACGGTGAAATCACCATCGTGGATGAGTTCACGGGTCGCTTAATGTCGGGCCGCCGTTGGAGCGATGGTTTGCACCAAGCGGTGGAAGCCAAAGAAGGCGTGGAGATTCAAGCCGAGAACCAAACACTCGCTTCCATCACGTTCCAAAATTATTTCCGTCTGTACAACAAGCTCGGTGGTATGACCGGTACGGCCGACACCGAAGCCTACGAGTTTCAAGAAATTTACGGTTTGGAAACTGTGGTCATTCCACCCAATCGGGTCAGCAAACGCGAAGACCAGTTGGATCGCGTTTACAAAACCACCGCTGAAAAATACAAAGCAGCGATTGATGACATTCGTGAATGCTATGAGCGTGGTCAACCTGTATTGGTTGGGACAACATCGATTGAAAACTCTGAGCTGATTGCTGAGATGTTGGAGAAGGCCAAGTTGCCTCACCAAGTGCTCAACGCCAAGCAGCACGCCAGCGAAGCGACCATCATTGCGCAAGCCGGTCGCGCCAAGATGATCACCATCGCTACCAATATGGCCGGTCGTGGTACCGACATTGTGTTGGGTGGTAACGTTGAAAAAGCCATTGCAGACGTGGAAGCTGACGAATCGTTAGACGCTGCAACGAAGCAAAAACAAATTGACGCTTTGCGCGTGCAATGGACCAAAGACCACGACTACGTGAAGTCGTTGGGTGGCTTGCGCATCATTGCGACAGAGCGCCATGAGTCTCGCCGCATTGACAACCAATTGCGTGGCCGCTCAGGCCGCCAAGGTGATCCAGGTTCATCTCGCTTTTACTTGAGCTTGGACGACTCGCTCATGCGCATTTTTGCGGGCGAGCGTGTCAAGGCCATCATGGACCGTTTGAAAATGCCAGAAGGCGAAGCCATTGAAGCTGGCATCGTCACCCGCAGCATCGAAAGCGCACAACGCAAAGTCGAAGCGCGTAACTTTGACATTCGCAAGCAATTGCTGGAATACGACGATGTGTCCAACGACCAGCGCCGTGTGATTTACCAACAGCGCAACGACATCTTGGATGCCACCGATTTGACCGCTCAAATCGCCAGCTTGCGCGAAGGCAGCTTTACCGACTTGGTGCGTCAATACGTGCCTGAAGAATCGGTGGAAGAGCAGTGGGACATTGCAGGCTTGGAGCGTGCGTTGTTGAATGAGTGGCTGATTGAGTTGCCACTGCAAAACATCGTGCAACAAGCCTCAGCCATCACCGATGAAGAAATTTTGGCGCAAGTGATTGAGGTGGCGCATGCCGCCTTCCAGGCCAAGCTGGATCGCGTGGGCATTGAGCAGTTCACACCGTTCATGCGCGTGGTCTTGCTGCAAAACATTGACAGCCATTGGCGCGAGCATTTGGCTGCGTTGGACTATTTGCGCCAAGGTATCCACTTGCGCGGCTATGCGCAAAAGCAACCCAAGCAAGAGTACAAGCGCGAAGCGTTTGAGTTGTTTGGTCAATTGCTCGACTTGGTGAAGAACGAAGTCACCCGTGTGTTGATGACGGTCAAGATTGAATCGAATGAGCAAATCGAACAAGCTGCTCACGAGTTGGAAGACCGTGCAGAGAACTTGCACAACGTCACCTACACCGCGCCTGATGAATCAGGTCAAGCGGTGACGACAGCGGATGAGGCTACGTTTGCCGCGCAAATGCCACCGGTTGGTCGCAACGATCCCTGCCCATGCGGCAGCGGTAAGAAATACAAGCAATGCCACGGTAAGTTGGCTTAATTCACATGGCAGTTCATCTCACCCCTCCCAATCCCGCAGATTTGCACGCCATTGCTGGCGTGCGCATTGGTGTCACGCAAGCGGGCATTCGTAAAGCTGACCGCAAAGATTTGACCGTTGTCTTGATTGACGAAGGTGCCTCTGTCAGCGGTGTGTTCACACAAAACCGTTTTTGCGCAGCACCCGTGCAAGTGTGCCGCGAGCATTTGGACTCAGGTCAAAGCATTCGTGCCATGGTGGTCAACACTGGCAATGCCAACGCAGGCACAGGTGAAGATGGTTTGAAACGTGCGCGCGAAACCTGTGTGGCTTTGGCTGAAGCTTTGCACATTTCGCCTAACCAAGTGTTGCCGTTTTCAACCGGTGTGATCATGGAGCCTCTGCCCCATGACCGCATCATCGCGGGCATCCCTGCAGCGATTGCTGCTGCGGGTCATGCAGGCAGTGCCCAGCAATGGGCCGATGCCGCTGAAGGCATCATGACCACCGACACCGTGCCTAAAGCCGCCAGCACGCAAGTGCAAATTGGCACCGCCACGGTCAGCGTGACCGGCATCAGCAAAGGTGCTGGCATGATTCGCCCCAACATGGCCACCATGCTCGGCTATGTAGCCACCGACGCGTGCGTAGCCCCTGTGTTGATGAAAGAACTGTCTTTGGCATTGGCCGAAGGTTCGTTCAACCGTATCACGGTCGACGGTGACACCTCGACCAACGATTCGTTCGTGGTGATTGCCACCAACAAGGCGCAGCACGCGCCCATCACCAGCTTGCAAAGCGCAGAAGGCCAAGCCTTGCTGCAAGCCATGTTGCAAGTGGCGCGCCAGTTGGCGCAAGCCATCGTGCGTGACGGTGAAGGCGCAACTAAGTTCATCACCGTGCGTGTGGAAGGTGGCAACACCAGCGCGGAGTGTCGTCAAGTGGCCTACGCCATTGCGCATTCACCCTTGGTAAAAACTGCCTTTTTTGCCAGCGATCCCAACTTAGGTCGAATCTTGGCCGCTGTGGGTTATGCCGGTATCACCGACCTTGATCAAACAGGCATCGATTTGTATTTGGACGATGTGCATGTCGCCATTCAAGGTGGCCGTCATCCTGAGTACCGCGAAGAAGACGGGCAGCGCGTGATGAAGCAATCTGAAATCACCGTGCGCGTTGTCTTGGGTCGCGGCACGGCCAGTGACACTGTGTGGACCTGTGACCTGAGCCACGACTACGTCAGCATCAACGCCGACTACCGTAGCTGATGACAGACGTTCTTCACCCCCTTGAACGCTTGGTGCAACGCGCTGAGGCGTTGATGACGCGTATCGAACAAGTGCTGCCGCAACCTATGGCAGAGCCAGACTGGTCAGCCAGCGTGGCCTTTCGCTACCGCAAGCGCAACAACGGTCGTGGTGGATTAGAGCCTGTGCGTCATGTGGCCAAGCTTGGTTTGGCTGACCTTCAAGAGATTGACGGTCAAAAAGAAAAAATCCAACGCAACACCGAACAGTTCGTGAAGGGCTTGCCTGCCAACAACGTGTTGCTCACGGGCGCGCGGGGCACGGGTAAGTCGTCGCTCATCAAAGCGTGTTTGAACGAGTACGGCTCACAAGGTTTGCGTTTGATCGAGGTCGACAAAGATGACCTCACTGATTTGCCCGACATCATTGAGTTGGTGTCTGAGCGCCCTGAAAAGTTCATGATTTTTTGTGATGACTTGAGCTTTGAAGACGGCGAGCCTGGCTACAAAGCGCTCAAATCCATCTTGGATGGTTCGATTGCGGCAGCCACGCCCAATGTGTTGATTTACGCCACCAGCAACCGCCGTCATTTGTTGCCCGAGTACATGAAGGAAAACCTCACGTACACGCACACCGACGATGGCGAAGTCCATCCAGGTGAGGGCGTGGAAGAAAAAATTTCTTTGTCTGAGCGTTTTGGTTTGTGGGTGAGCTTTTACCCGTTTAGCCAAGACGAGTACCTGACCATCGCGGCGCAATGGTTGTCGTCGTTTGGTTTCAAACCTGCCGAGATTGAGGCTGCCAAGCCTGAAGCTTTGGTGTGGGCGCTAGAGCGCGCGTCCCGCAGTGGCCGTGTGGCGTATCAGTTTGCACGCGACTATGCGGGCAAGCACGCTGCGTAACTCACACGCGCCAACGATATGACTGAAACCATTGTGCGTGTGGTCGATGCGGACCAACCGCGCTCCGCTGATCGCAGCTTGGTTCAGGTCGCTGTTGGCGTTTTGGTGCGTGACGACGATTCCTTCTTATTGACCAGTCGCCCCGAAGGCAAAGCCTATGCAGGCTATTGGGAGTTTCCGGGTGGCAAGCTAGAAGCTGGCGAGACGGTTGTACAAGCTTTGCGCCGAGAGTTGCAAGAAGAAATTGGCATCACCATTCAAGACTGCACCTTATGGAAGACCGAGCGTATTGACTATCCGCATGCCTTGGTTCAGCTGAATTTTTGCAAGGTCACTCAGTGGACCGGCGAGTTGCAAATGTTGGAGTCTCAGTCGTTTGCGTGGCAGCAATTGCCAGTGGTTGTGACACCTGTATTGCCCGGCACTGTGCCTGTGTTGCAGTGGTTTGCGCAAGAGCGTGGGTTTGTGGGCGAGACGCACAACACCGAAGCCTGAGCATGGATTTTTAGCCATAAAAAAAGCGCCTTTGATTAGGCGCTTTTTTATTGCAAAGGTGTGTTCTCGAAGTCCGCGTCGTCTTGCGGTGTTTGGTCGGGTAAGCGATGCTCTTCGTTAGCCCAAGCGCCTAAGTCAATATTGCGGCAGCGTTCGCCACAGAAGGGGCGGTATTTGTTGGCGCTCTCATAGCGGCTAGGGCCACCACATTGCGGGCACACAACGATGCGAACCTCAGCGTCGTTCATGGTTTAGACGCAAAGAGCCATTTCAAAAGGCACATCGTCCGTGCTGTGCTGCAAACGGCCATCACCGTCTTGGCGCATCATGCGCACCCAAATCATCAAACGGTTACCGCTGATTTCTGGAATGAATCCGAGTGAAGGGTCGATGGCTACACGCATGAGTTGGAACTTACCTTGCGCCAGCGATTGTTGGAATTGGCCGCCCATGGCCATCATCTTTTGTGTCGTGCCTGTGTCGCGCATGAGCGAGAGCAACAGGTTGACAGAGTCTTTCATCGGTTGGAACACTTCAAACCAACGCAAGATATCTGCGCGACGTACATCTGGGCTTTGTTGCTGCCACGCATGGTAGGCAGGCAAGTCAAAGCAGCAAGTGCCACCCGGAATGGCTGCACGGTTGCGCAAGGCGGAGAGCCATTCGTTTTCGGTGATGTTTTGACCAATTTTTCCCACTGCACCGTTGAGTCCGCTGTAGCAATGATCAATGTTGTCTAGCAGCTGCTGCAGTGCCGTTTCAGACACGGAAGGATTGCCACGCAGTGAGTTGAATTGCTGTTTGTGGCGCTCTAAGTCTTTGAGCACATCGGTTTTGAGGTCAGTGCGACCGCCTGCTTCTACCAATTCAAACAGGGTCGTGAGTGCAAAGTGGTTGTCCACCGCATGATTGCGTGAAGTCAGTTCTTCAAAGCGTTGGAATAGGTGTTCCAAACGCAGGTACGTGCGCACACGTTCATTGAAGGGATGTTCGTACAGAATCACGCGAAAACAGGGTCAGAGGTGGACTTTGGTAATTGTGAGGATCATACCCGTTCACAGACTGTTTTCTTTTGAATTAAGTCGTTGAAATCGGCAGTTGCGCGACTTGATCGCGCAGTGTTTGCAGCGTGAGTTTTTCATTGTGGATGACCCAGTCTGCAGCGGCCAGTTTTTGGGCGCGTGATGCTTGTGCAGAGATGATGTTTTGGATGGTTTCGCGGCTCAAACCATTGCGTGCCACAACGCGTTCAATTTGAGTGGTTTCGGCGCAATCGACCACCAAGACGCGGTCGACCTGTGTGCGCCAGCGTGTGCCAGATTCGACCAATAGCGGGACATCGAACACCAAAGTTCGAAAGCCTTGGTCGATGGCTGCTTGGGCTTGCCGTTGGGTCTCTTGGGTGACCAAGGGGTGGATGATGGCTTCGAGTGCTTGCTTGGCCGATGGTTCTTTGAACACGTGGGCACGCATGCGCTCACGGTCAAGTGCGCCATCGGTTGTGATGAAGTCCTCTCCAAAAGTTTGTGCAATGGCTGGCATTGCCGCTCCGTTTGGGGCGGTCACGCTGCGAGCAATGGCATCGGCATCGATGATGGCTGCCCCGCGTGCGTGCAGCATTTGTGCGACTGTGCTTTTGCCACTGCCAATGCCGCCGGTCAAACCAATGCGAAGTGGGAATGGTCGGGATGTCATGGGATCGAGTCTATGCAAAAAATCACCAACCTAGGCTGATGCCGATGACCTCAATGCCGATCACGGCCACCGTGATGCCTGCGATGGCTAAGAAAGGGCCGAACGGTACATAGCCGTCGTCAGACAGACGATTTGTAAATTTGAGAAATAAACCCACGCAAGCCCCTCCGATACTGGCCAACATCACCACAGGTAAGAGTGCCAGTGGCCCAAGCCAAGCGCCTAAACCTGCAAGCAATTTGAAATCGCCTGCGCCCATGCCCTGCTTGCCGGTGATGCGTTCAAACGTGGTGGCAATGGTCCAAAGTGATGCATACCCCACGACCGCGCCCCAAACGGCGTGCGAAAGTGGCAGTGCGAGCCAGCCCATCGATGAGGCCAGTAAGCCACTCCAGACCAAAGTTTGCGTGAGGTCGTCTGGTAGCAATGTGGTTTGCCAATCGATCACAGACAAGGCCAGCAGCACAGTCGTAAATCCAGCCCAGCAATAGCCTGTGGTGTTCAAGCCCCAGTGCCACGTGCAAGCCAACCAAATGAAGGCGGTGATCACTTCGATGAGCAGGTATTGCATGCCAATGCTGTGCTGGCAAAAGGCACAACGACCCTTAAGCCATAGATAGCTCACCACAGGTATGTTGTGCCAGATCTTGAGGGGAGTTTGGCAATGTGGGCAATGTGATGCGGGCATGCACAAGTCGTAGCGTGGTGTGGCGTGTTCGGCCATGACCATACGTGGCAAGCGGTGAATCAGTACATTCACAAAACTACCGATCAGCAAACCCAGCCCAAAGATCAGGGCCATATCCCATGTCATACCACTTGCCCCAGTTGAAAGATTGGCAGATACAAGGCCATGACCAACCCGCCAATCAGTACACCCAGCACCACCATGATGAAAGGTTCTAAGAGTGTAGACAGTCTGGCAACAGTGCTGTCGACTTCGCGTTCATAGTGTTCTGCTGTTTTTTGCAGCATGTGGTCGAGCGCCCCTGATTCTTCACCAATGGCACACATTTGCACCACCATACTTGGAAACAAACCTTGCGTATTTTCTAGGGCAGATGACAACGCATGGCCTTGAACAAGTTGGATTTGGATGTCTTGTGTGGCTGCTTGAAAAAGCAGATTCCCTGTGACATCCTGAATGGCTTCCAAAGCCTCGGTCAGTGGCACGCCTGCTGCAAACAGTGTGGCTAAAGTGCGTGTCCATCGAGCAGTACAGGCCTGCTGCGTCAGTGTGCCGACAATGGGTAGGCGCAACACAAGGCTGTGCACATAACGCTGCCAGTGCGTCCGTTGTCCCACTGCCCGCTTTAATGCCAACGTGCTGATGAGGGCAACTAACGCAAGCCAAATTCCATAGCTTTGAACGCCTTCGCTCAGCGCAATCACGCCTTGGGTGAGCCATGGCAATTCTGCGCCAAATGAAGCAAAGATGTTTTGAAAAGCAGGCACTACGAAAAGCAAAATCAAAACCAATACAGCGACTGCAATACACAAGACTGTGATGGGATAAACCAATGCCGATCGAACAGTGGCGCGCAAGTGTTCAGATTTTTCAAGGTGGTGTGCCAATCGTTCAAGCATGGTATCTAGCATGCCAGCCAACTCGCCAGCGGCCACAAGGTTGCAATAGAAAACATCAAAGGCGACGTGTTGGCGCAAGGCGTGGTTCAGTGCCATGCCGGCTTCAATGTTCTGATGCAGTGCTTGGATGGTCGTTTGAAGTGTCTTTTTGTTTTCGCCACGCCTCAAAATTTCCAATGCTTGCAGCAATGGAACGCCTGCATGCAGCAGTGTGGCCAATTGCCGTGTAAAGGCCGTGATGTCGCGTGCAGATAAGCGTTCCTTGGTTGCGTCATTCAGCCAAGCTGGCCACGCCAACTGACGTTGTATGCGAGTGGCGCGGATGCGTTGTTGGCGTAACTGCTGCGCAACGTCCTCGCGTTGATCTGATGATGCATAGCCTGTTACGACCTTGCCTTGCCGATCAATGCCACGCCAGCTGTAGCGGTATTTAGCCATGGCGGGTCAGTGCCATCACTTCTTCGAACGAGGTGATGCCTTGCAAGACTTTGAGCCAACCCGCTTGACGCAAGGTACGCACACCTTCACTTGCAGCGTGTGTCGCAAGTGCTTGGCTGTCACTGTCGCGCATGATCAGCGCTTGCATGGCCTCGCTCACAGGCATCACTTGATACACGCCTATACGTCCCTTGTAACCTTGATCGCAATGCTCGCAACCGACCGCTCGATAGGGCGTTGCTTGTGCATGCATGTGTGACGCAATGGCTTGGCTGTCGGATTGACTTAGGTGGCGAAAGAAAAAATCAATCTGTTCGTCACCCATAGGTTGTTTGCAGTGTTCGCATAAGCGACGCACCAAGCGTTGCGCAGTGATCAAACGCATACTTGCCGCAACATTGAAAGCAGCCACACCCATGTGGCGTAAGCGCGCCAAGGTCCCGGGCGCATCATTGGTGTGCAGTGTGGATAAAACCAAATGTCCAGTTTGTGCGGCTTGGATGGCGATTTCTGCTGTTTCTAAGTCGCGAATTTCCCCCACCATGATCACGTCTGGATCTTGGCGCAGCAATGCCCGTAGGCTGGCAGCAAATGTCAGTCCTGCGCGTTCGTTGAGTGTGACTTGGTTGGCGCCTGGTAGATGAATTTCGCACGGGTCTTCAACCGTTGAAATATTGACTTCCGTACGGTTGAGTAATTCAAGGCAGCTGTACAGCGACAAGGTTTTGCCAGAGCCCGTGGGGCCAGTCATCAAGATCAACCCATGGGGCTGGCCAAGGGCTTGCACGAGTTTGGCGCGGTCGTCTGGCTCGTAGCCTAAGGCGGCTAAGCCCGGGCGTTCGCGACTGAAATTCAAAATGCGAATCACAATTTTTTCGCCATACAGGGTGGGTAATGAGCTGACGCGTAAGTCAATGACTTGATCAAGATGCGGATATTGAATTCGCCCATCTTGTGGCAAGCGCTTTTCGGCAATATCCATGCGTGCCAATACTTTGATGCGTGAAACGATGGCATCACGCAAGGTCAGTGGTGGCGTTGCCGCTATGCGCAGCAATCCGTCAATGCGAAAGCGCGTGCGAAAAAAGCTTTCTCCACTTTCGAAATGCACATCAGATGCGCCGAGTTTCAAGGCTTCATGCAGCAAATCATCCAGTGTTTGCGTGGCGGTGTCGGCAGATGTCGCCATGACGATCCTCTCTGGTGTAAGAGCGGAATTCTTTGTGTTCTTTGAGCGATTAGGGGAGGGTGCGCGTTACAAAAAGCGTGTCGCCTTCCGAGGTGACTTTGGGTTAAATACGCCAATTGGCGTATTTATTTTTTAAGCAATTTAAGTAAACTGTTCAAATCAGCATTGCTGATAACCAAATTAACAATAGGAACAAGAACGTGAACAAGACCGAACTGATTGAACACATCGCAAGTAAATCTGACATCTCTAAAGCAGCCGCCACACGCGCTCTCGCTTCCATCATTGAGGCCGTCAAAAAGACCCTCAAAAAAGGCGACACCGTGACTTTGGTTGGTTTTGGTACTTTCAGCGTTAGCAAGCGCGCTGCACGTACGGGTCGTAATCCTCGCACCGGTGCGGCTTTGAAGATCAAGGCAGCCAAAGTGCCACGTTTCAAGCCAGGTAAAGGCTTGAAGGATGCTTTGAATTAATATTAAATTCAAATCAATTTAATAAAAGCCCGCTTTATGCGGGCTTTTTAATTCCTAAGAATATGTTTAGAATAACTCTGCTTTCATTAAACATATTAAATAGGAATATCTCATGGCACGTACCACTGTCGAAAATCAACTCGCCGCTATTCGTAAACAGCGCGAATTGCTCGATAAAAAAGAACAAGCTTTAAAAGCTAAGTCACACGACAAAGTTTTGGCAAAAATCGTCGCTTTGGCGAAAGATGCTGGTTTGACAGCTGCTGACATCACCAAAGCGTTGAACTCAGGCAAGCCAGCGAAAGCCGGTAAGGCACCCAAGGCAGCTAAAAAAGGAGCTTTAGCTGGTAAAAAAGTGGCGCCTAAATATCGCAATCCTGCCAACCCGGAGCAAACTTGGACTGGCCGCGGCGTCTCTCCAACGTGGGTACAGGCTTTGAAAACTGCAGGCACTTTGGATTCAGCTTTGATTCCTCAAGCCGCAGCCGTTTAATTCAATATTGCCTGAGGACTAAATCATGAATCGTTTGAAATCCTTGGTTTATGCCTTCGCGCTCGTTGGTGTGGCTGCTTTTGCAAAACCAATTGGCCCTTACCCTTCCATTCATTTGAGTGAACTGCCTGATCCTTTGCGCTCCGTGTGGAAAGAGCTCAAACCAGAAATGAACGAGAACAGCCATTGCGCCACAGCTTTTGACAGTCATTCTGATGGCGAAAAGATGGCATTTCGCTGTTCGATTCACATCAAAATGTCTGCTGAGGGCGAGCGCCGTGCCATGCGCTATTGCGAAGAAAAACGCGAAGAAAAAGGCATCAAAATGCCTTGTAAGTTAGTCGAAGAATAAATTTTGGTGCGCTGTGTCTAGCGCACCAAATTTAATTTTTGCATGATTTGCTGCGTCGCTTGAATAATGGGAGCCGCAGCATGCGCCAAAAGATCTGCATCATTTGACTGGTGTGCCCATTGGTCGGCTCGGTCCAAAATCAAATAAAAGTCCTTCATATCCCCAATTTCGAATGTTTCGTCTTTGGCTTTCATGATTTCTAGCAGCGTGACATAGCCTAGAAAATACAAGGCGAACATCAGAGAAATGGACGCATTTTGTGAAAGTTCATGATCGTCCACGATCTCTGCGAACATTTCGCGAATCGTATCAATCGTGATAATTTCATTGGGGTCGAATTTGAATTCGGCTTTGAAGCAATCGCAGGCGATATCCCATTGCTGAATGCTGTCGGTATAGGGCTTGTCTAAATCGTGCATTCTGTGGATTAAATTTAATTACGGCGATCGAGTAGTTGTGCGGCTAAGGCGTGCATAGCGTCGCGATAAGGACTGCTTGGCAAGATATTCAAAGCAGCAATGGCTCGCTCTGCTTCTGCGCTGGCTGCAGCTCGGGTTGCTTCAAGTGCGCCAGTGCTGCGCACAATGTCAACAATTTCGGCCAAGGCATCCATTTCGCCGTTTTCAATGGCGCTTTGGATAGTCTGGCGTTGTGCAGGCGTGCCGCGCTGCATCGCAATGATGAGCGGCAAGGTGTTTTTACCTTCACGCAAATCATCGCCCAGGTTTTTGCCCAGTTCTTTGGCATCGCCGTCATAGTCGAGCACATCGTCAATCACTTGGAACGCTGTGCC
>Ga0228703_1001209_pt1 | contig 16189 bp, 20 predicted proteins | sample McNCre217_Aug_MG_3_FD_178020 | JGI IMG/M metagenome (GOLD analysis project Ga0228703, IMG submission 178020) | Freshwater microbial communities from McNutts Creek, Athens, Georgia, United States - 29-17_Aug_MG | ecosystem: Environmental > Aquatic > Freshwater > Creek | place: USA: Georgia... | reverse complement strand
TCCAGCACGGACTTGCAGCTTCGGAGCGCTACACCAACATCTCTGTGATGCTCCCGGACCGTCCAGGTCAGCTGGTTCGCACCGCGGAGGCCATTGCTGCTGCCGGTGGAAACGTGATTGAGGTCTTGCACACACGTCACGGCAACGCCCTACAGATTAGCGCAGTTGAACTGAACGTGAGTGTAGAGACCGGCGGTCACGAGCACCGTTTGCAGGTGCTCAAGGCTCTGCGTGAGGCCGGCCTAAAGCCGCACCTCAACGAAGCGCGAATGGAATAACGAGCCGGATTGGGCGCAAGCGCCGCAAACCTTAAAGACTGAAGCTACGAACCTCGAGGATCTTTACTTCAATAGCCTTGCCGTTTGGCGCAAAGTAGTTCACGGTGTCTCCCACGCTCTTGCCCATGATGGCCGAGCCAATTGGGCTGCTAGGGGAGTACACGGTCATGTCGGTGCCTTCTGCAATCTCGGCCGAACCCAGCAGGAACTCGGTTTCATCGCCGCGCAACAAAACCTTCACAACCACGCCCTGCTCAACCACGCCGTGGGAAGCCGGAGCCACACCCACCGTTGCAGTGGCAAGAATGTTCTCAATGCGATCAATGCGGGACTCAATCTTGCCCTGCTCTTCTTTGGCCGCGTGGTAACCGCCGTTCTCCTTGAGGTCACCCTCCTCGCGCGCTTCCTGAATCTTGCGGGCAATGTCGTTGCGCGCCACTGTGAGCAGGTACTCCAGCTCGCTGGAAAGGCGGTCGTAAGCCTCCTGGGTCAGCCAGGTGGACTGTTCAGCGGTTGACACAATTCACTCCAATAAAAGTAAGCGCCCAGCGCTCAGGCTGGGCTTGCGGTCTGGTTAAAGTTTACTTTGCGAGCCAAAAACCCGCACATTTAGCGGCAGAAATCCACCTGTGCCTGAGTGGCGGGTTCCACGGTGTTCACGCGAATCACCATCGATGTTTGACCCGGCTCCAACACGAATTGCTTGGTGCCAACGGCCGACCCAACCGAGTTGAGTGCGCTGACTGTGCAGGTGACTCGGCGACCATCGGTGTGCTTGAAAGTCACCGTCACGGTTGCTTGCTTGGCGGAATCTGCGTGGAACACGGCAACCTCGCCACTCGCGGCAGCTTGGCCGCCAAACACCGCGTAACCAATCCAAAGCAGCAAAAGCGCACCGATGAGCGCCCCACCCCAAACCACCAAGCGGCGGTCGCGAACTCTGCGCGCACCGCGGCCGTAACGCTGCTCCATAACGGAGGCGTTGGGCGTGCTTGGGTTGTTGTTACTCATGGCTTAAGTCTAGGTAGCGAATGGCTCGGGTTGGAGGTTGCCGGCGGTTGGGCTTGCCATACTTAAACCATGAAGATTGCTTTGCACTTGCTGTTGCTTGCCGGCGACCCACTTAACCCGGACCCAAGCCAGAGCGCCGACCCGGCGAACACTTTTTACAGCCCCGGAATTGTTGGATTTGCGGGAACATTCTTGGTTGTGATTGGCGCCATTGCGTTGATCTTTGACATGGTGCGTCGTATTCGCAGGGTTCGGTATCGCGCAGAGATTCAGGAGCGCCTTGCCGCCGAGCAGGTTGCCGCCGAGTCGGCCCCTAAAACCGAGCGCACTCGTCCGGCTGCCCCACCCAAGCCAAACCGTCCGGCGGCGCCACCAAAACCAAAGCGCGACTAGCGGCGCCTAAGGCATCTGAGCTACCTACACCCCAAAGCTTCCGGCTGCGGGGTGAAGTGCTATCAGGAGTATTCCGGTCCAGTGGCACAGGAATGCGGCCACGGTGAACGCGTGGAAAATCTCGTGGAAACCAAAGTGGCGTTTGCTTGGGTTTGGCCATTTGAATCCATAGCAGGCGGCACCAAGACTGTAGCAAAGCCCGCCGCTCAGAATGAGGATCATCATTGGTGCATTTGCGGTCATGAAGTCAACCACAAAGGCCAACGCCACCCAACCCATTGCCACATAGATGGGCACGTAGAGCCAGCGCGGTGCGCCAATCCAGAACACCCGGAAACCAATGCCCAACAGCGCGGTTCCCCAGATGATGCAAATCAGCAGCAGCGCCTTGTCACGTTGCAGGGCGAGCATGGTGATTGGGGTATACGAACCTGCAATGAGCAAGAAGATGTTGGCGTGATCGATGCGCTTGAGCACCTTTTTGGCACGCGGCTTCCAGTTGAATCGGTGGTAGATGGCCGAGTTACCAAACAGAAGCACGGAACTGGCAAAGAAGATGGAGGTAACGGCTTTGGCAACGGGGCCGTTTGCCAGCACAATCAACACAATTCCGGCGGCAATCACAATGGGGAGTGCACCGGCGTGAATCCAGCCGCGCCAGGTTGGCTTTTCTTCAATCACATCCACCGGACGCGTGCTGAAGTCCGAAAGTGGCAGGTGCGGCAGAGTGGGCTCTTTGCTCATACTCTCAGACTACTCCCGCGGGCTTTGCCCCTAGCCGTGTGAAAACTGTGCCCACTCTCAGGAAAAGCCCCCGCAGGCTTCGGTAGCATTTGGTTATGCGCAACCCGTTGTATTGGCTCTATGAGAGCCGCCTAGAAGCCTCGGTGTTGCGCCCTGCCGTTCGCGGCAACCTGCCCCAGCACATTGCTGTGATGCTGGATGGCAACCGCCGCTGGGCCAAAAGTCGCGGCAACAGCAACGTGGCTTCGGGTCACGCAGCCGGGGCCCAAAAGATCTTTGAGTTCCTGGGCTGGTGCGACGAACTCGAAATCAACGTGGTCACGCTCTACCTGCTGAGCATTGACAACCTCAACAACCGCAACAAGGGCGAACTAGAGGATCTGCTGGGAATCATCGGTGGATTGGCCGGTGACCTGGCCGCAACTCATCGATGGAAGTTGCGTCTGATGGGCGACCGCGACAGCCTCCCCGCCGAGCTGCTCAACACTCTGGAAGCGGCCGAGGCGGCAACCGCGGATTACACCGGCACTCAGGTGAACCTGGCTGTTGGCTACGGCGGCCGCAACGAGATTGCCGAAGCCATGCGATCTATTCTCAAGGAACACGCAACCGCCGGAACCTCCATTGATGAGTTGGCCAACCTGCTTGACCCCGAGCTAATCAGCAAGCACCTCTACACGGGTGGGCAACCCGACCCTGACCTGATCATTCGCACCAGTGGCGAACAGCGTTTGAGCGGGTTCCTGCTTTGGCAGAGCGCCAGCAGCGAGCTCTACTTTGAAGAGGCGCTGTGGCCCGATTTCCGCAAGGTTGACTTCTTGCGTGCGCTGCGTGCGTTTGAGTCGCGGCACCGTAGGTTTGGCGCGTAAGCCACGGCTCACGCGGCAAGTTTTGGCGCGTACGGCACTCCAAAAGTCACGTAAAGATTAACGTTCCCTTGGTCGGGCGTGTCGCTCAACCAATTCCAAAAGGCACCCTTATACCTTCAACCTAAGGTTGATGTTTAAGGGAGAACTAAATGCCTAAAGCTAGCTCAAAGATTGTTTCCGAAGGGCTGGCTACGAGCCAGCAGGTTCGCACCTTCATTCTGGATACCAGCGTTCTGCTGAGCGATCCACGAGCCATGTTTAGGTTTGCCGAACATTCGGTTGTGATCCCCATCATTGTGATCAACGAGCTAGAGAAAAAGCGCCACGACCCCGAGATCGGTTACTTTGCCCGCCAGGCACTGCGCCACCTGGACCAGCTGCGCGAAGAACATGAACGCCTGGACTTTCCAATCTCTGTGGGCGAAGCCGGTGGCACGCTCCGCGTGGAACTGAATCACATCAACCAAGACACCTTGCCATCGGGTTTTCAGTTGGGCGACAACGACAGCCGCATCCTTGCCTGCGCGTTCAATTTGCGCAACGAGGGTCTAGATGTGACCGTGGTGAGTAAAGACCTGCCAATGCGAGTCAAGGCCAGCGCCCTAGGCATGGGCGCGGAGGAGTACCGCCACGAACTGGCTCGCGACGCCGGTTACACCGGAGTGGTTGAGATTGGCCTGAGTGCCGAGCAGATGAGCGAGCTCTACGACGCCGAGATTCTGATTCATGCCGACGCCGCGCTGCATCCCGTAAACACCGGTGTAATTCTGAGTTCGGCTCGTGGGGGAGCTCTCGGTCGCATTGCGGCCAACAGCGAGATTCGCCTGGTCAAGGGTTACAGCGAGGTCTTTGGTGTTCACGGACGTTCGGCCGAGCAGCGCCTGGCAATCGACCTGTTGCTAGACCCAGAAGTGGGCATTGTGAGCCTCGGTGGTCGTGCCGGAACCGGAAAGAGTGCATTGGCCCTGGCCGCCGCACTGGAGTCGGTGCTTGAACGCCGCCAGCAGAAGAAGATCCTGGTGTTCCGTCCGCTCTACGCGGTTGGCGGACAGGAGCTGGGCTACTTGCCGGGCAGCGAAAACGAGAAGATGAATCCCTGGGGTCAAGCCGTGTTCGACACACTTAGCGCCATCTGCAGCAAGGAGGTTGTGGAGCACGTGCAAGATCGTGGCATCCTGGAGATTTTGCCGCTCACGCACATCCGTGGCCGTTCGTTGCACGACAGCTTTGTGATTGTGGATGAAGCCCAAAGCTTAGAACGTAACGTGCTTCTCAGCATGCTTAGCCGCATTGGACAGAACAGCCGCGTTGTTCTCACGCACGACGTTGCCCAGCGCGATAACCTGCGAGTTGGCCGCCACGACGGAATCGCAGCCGTGATCGAGGCGCTAAAAGGCCAGTCGCTCTTTGGGCACGTTACGCTCACTCGTTCGGAGCGCTCGGCCATTGCAGATCTGGTGACCACGCTGCTAGACGTTTAGTAGGTGTTGGCAGTCGGCGCTGCGTTAGGCTTCTGCCATGACTCGTAAAGACGTGGTGGAAATCACCGATGCTGGTATTGCCGAACTCATCAACAACTACTTTGAGGTCATTTGGGCTCAAGACCTAGACCTGTTTGACAAGGTGTTCCACAAGAACGCTTGCCTTTACTCCAGCCAGACTGGCGAACTGGTGGTTCGTCCGTATCAGGTCTATCGCGACCAGGTTGAGGGTCGAGTTGCTCCCGCGGACACCGAGGGTAATGTTCGCGCCGATTCCGTGCTTGACTTTGACCAGGTTTCCCCAACCCTCGCTTGGGTGCGCGTGCAGCTGCAGATGTTTGGCGGCGTGATGCAGGACTACCTGAACCTCTGCTTTGTTGATGGCCAGTGGTGGATTGTGGCCAAAATGTACGAGCGCGTTGGAGACGCGGCGTAACGTAAAAGCGGCCGTGCTCTTGGGTGTTCTCCCAAGGCACCTGTGCATAACTTGCATCGATGAATGATGCCGCCGCCATAGTTTGGCTGCATGTTATGGAACTCAACCTTTAGTGATCTGCCCGCGCTCGCGGGCGTTGTGTATCTCGTGGTGGTGGCATGGCCACTCGCCAAAACCGATTGGCGCGAACACCGCCTGCCCAACAATCTGGTTCTGCCGGCAATTCCTATAGCGCTGGTGGGGCAGTTGGCGGCGGTGGCTCTAGGTGCCGGTTGGTATCACATTGCCGAATCGTTAGGCATGGCACTGTTTGCCTTTGGACTCGGGCTCGCTCTGAATCGCTGGGCCGGTTTGGGCATGGGCGACGTGAAACTAATTGCGGTACTGGCACTTGCACTCGGCTGGTGGGGCATTAGCGGGGTGATTTGGGCGCTCATACTCGCGTTCGGTTTCGCGGGACTAGCCGTTGGTGTGCTGTTCCTGCTGGGCAAGGTCAAGCCGGAGTCCCGCTCAAAGTTCCTCGTTGGTCAGGCGCTCGGGCTACCGCTAGGGCTGAGGTCTAGCATTCCGTTGGGCCCGTACCTGCTGATTGGCTTTGTGGTCGCCTTGGCCATTGCGTGACTGGTGTTCGCGCAAGCAAGAAACCCACCTCCAACGAGGTGGGTTTCTCTATGCTTAGGTGTTTATAGACCAGGCGAGGTCATGCTCAGCACGTCGAGTGCTTTGTCTAGCTGCTCCATGGTGAGTTTTTCGCCGTCCACGTAGCCCAGGTCAATGGTGGCCTGACGAACGGTGAGCCCCTCGTGCACGGCGTGCTTGGCAATCTTGGCGGCTGCCTCGTAGCCAATGTACTTGTTCAACGGGGTAACAATCGAAGGGCTGCTCTCGGCAAGTGCGCGGGCACGAGCCTCGTTCACTTCGAGACCCTTGATGGTCTTGTCGGCTAGCAGTCGCAGGCTGTTGCTTAGCAAGCGGATGCTCTCCAGAAGCGCGTTACCCATAACCGGAATGGCCACGTTGAGCTCAAAGTTTCCGGTGGCACCTGCCCACGCGGTGGTGGCATCGTTGCCAATTACACGAGCGCAAACCATCATCACTGCTTCAGGGATAACCGGGTTGACCTTGCCTGGCATGATGCTGGAGCCAGGCTGAAGGTCAGGGATGTGAAGTTCGGCCAGACCAGCGTTTGGACCGGAGCCCATCCAGCGCAGGTCGTTGTTGATCTTGGTGAGCGAAACCGCAAGCACTCGCAGTGCACCGCTGGCTTCAACCAGGCCGTCGCGTGCGCCTTGAGCCTCAAAGTGGTCGCGAGCCTCTGTGATTGGCAGGCCGGTTTCGGCAGCCAGTAGTTTGATTACTTCCTGAGGGAAACCCTTGGGGGTGTTGATTCCGGTGCCAACCGCAGTGCCACCCAGTGGAACCTCGGCAACGCGCACGATGGTGGTCTGAACGCGCTCAATGGCATAGCGAATCTGAGCTGCGTAACCGCCAAACTCCTGACCCAAAGTTACAGGCGTGGCGTCCATAAGGTGGGTGCGGCCGGCCTTTACAACCGACTTCCAGAGAGCAGCCTTTTCTTCAAGCGCCAGCGCCAAATAATCCAGCGATGGCAGTAGGTCGTTGATAAGGGCAGAGGTAACTGCAACGTGAACCGAGGTGGGGAATACGTCGTTGGAACTCTGGCTGGCGTTTACGTGGTCGTTTGGGTGAACCGCTGCGCCTAGAACGTCGGTTGCCAGGGTGGCCAAAACCTCGTTCATGTTCATGTTGCTGCTGGTGCCCGAGCCGGTCTGGAAAATGTCAACCGGGAACTCGCCGTCGTGCTTACCTGCAATCACTGCGTCGGCAGCGGTGGCAATAGCGCCAGCCATTTCCGGCTTCAGCACGCCGAGAGCGGCGTTGGCCTGAGCGGCAGCCTTCTTGATCTGTGCCAGGGCTGCAATGTGGGCACGCTCAAGCGTGGTTCCACTAATAGGAAAGTTCTCCACAGCACGCTGGGTTTGCGCGCGGTACAGGGCGTTCACAGGTACGCGAACTTCGCCCATGGTGTCGTGTTCAATGCGGTATTCCACGGATTTGCCTTTCAGCAGTTTTGTCCACTTTTGGTGAACGGATTACTTGATGTCTCCCACAATCAACAGTGGGTGAATGTCGCCCTCAACGAGCTTGTAGTTTGCTCCTACAACAGCCAATTTACCCGCCTTCACGGCATCGGAAATCACCTGAGAACGCGTGAGCATTTCATCGATGGTGTCCTTCACGTGCAGTTCGGTCACTTCATCAATGGCAAACTTGCCCGCGCGGTTGGCGGCTTCGACCGTTGGCTGGATTCGGCCAACCAGGTCTGCGATGAACTCGCCCTTGGTGGCCACCTTGCCCTCGGTTGCGTCGATGGTGGCGCGGATGGCACCACACTCGTCGTGACCGAGCACGAGAATCAGCGAGACGCCCAAAACCTCAACGCTGTATTCGAGCGAACCCAAAATGGTTTCCGCAATAACCTGGCCGGCGTTGCGCACCACAAACAGGTCACCAAGGCCAACGTCAAAGATGATTTCCGCACTCAGGCGGCTGTCGGCGCAACCAAACAGGGCGGCAAACGGGCGCTGCGCTGCGGCCAAACTGGTGCGCAGGTCAATGTCCTGACGCGGGTGAGCCGGGGTTCCGTGCACAAAGCGCTGGTTGCCCTGTTGAATGGCGTCCCAGGCCTCTTGCGGATTGGTTGGGCGGTGTTGATCAGCGGTTGAGGCGGTCACTTCTGGTACTCCTTTTCAATCGCTTGTGAAACCAAGAGGGCAAACTCTTTGAACTCGGCCTTGCTTGCCGTTCCGTAAATGATCACTTGGTCGGTGGCTTGGCTGAATCCAGTATTGCCCTGTGTGCCAGCCGCGTTGTGAACCGCCGATGGAATCTCGGTGACCATCGCGTAATCCTTGGTGAGCACGGGATCGTGCTTGGTTCCGCTTTGCCACACGGTCCAATGGCGGCCATCGATGGTAGTTGTTCCGGTTGGAATGTTGCCCTTGAGCTGAAGTACCAGCCAGGTTTGGTTGCTCACATAAGCCTGAGTTAGGCCGAGGTACTGGTTTTTGGGGCCAACGAAGCCCACGTACCAGTTGGCAACGCCGTCGGTTGGCTTTCCGTTCCAACGTGCCGAGTTGGAGTACCAGCCTTCACCCAGAAGTTCTGGTGCAACAATGGGGTTTCCGCTGCTCTCGTGGGCACTGGCCGCCACCTGTTCATAGGCAACGGCCTTGAGCAGGCTCTGGGTTGGGCGCGGAACGGCAATCACCAAAATAACCACTAGGCCAATGCAGGCGGCCAGTGAGTAAAGCAAATTGTAGAGAGTCTGACGTGCTCGGCGTGCCTTTGCGCGCTCTTCGCCCTCTAGTTTGGAGAGGTCAACGTCGTCTCTAATGCGGGTAGCGGCCATTACTGCTTTGGCTCTGCCTTCTTGGCGGCGAGAGCCGAATCCAAGCGTTCCTTAGCCCCGGAAAGCCATTTTTCACACTGCGCAGCCAATGCCTCACCGCGCTCCCAGAGTGCCATGGACTCTTCCAGAGTGGCGCTGCCTTGCTCCAGGTTGGCAACAACCTGCAACAGCTGGTCGCGAGCCTGCTCGTAAGTCATTTTGGCCACGTCGGCGTTTGGGTTTTCGGTCTTCTCGCTCATTGCTATCTACCTTAATTCACTCTTGTTACCGGCTTGTTGCGTTGATTTCACCCTTGGCCACGCGCACGCGCAGCTTGGTTCCGGGCTTCACTGCGGCGGCATCCAAAATCACTTCGCCGGCATCGGTGCGAACCACCGAATAACCGCGGTCTAGTGTGCTCTGCGGGGAGAGCGCACGCACCTGTTTGCCCAGGTGGTCAATCTGCATGGCCTCAACGCTTAGTCGATTGCCGAACGCGTTACGGGCATCAAAAACCGCACGCTGCAGGTCCTGCGCCAAATTCTCAACAAACGCATACGGGTTGGCCAGAATAGGGCGCGAACGCACCTGCTCAACATGGTTGAGCTCGGCCTGAACCCATCCGGCAAGACGAAGCAGCATGCGGTCACGCAGTTGGCCCAGCTTGGTGCGCTCTTCCACCACGTCTGGCACCACGCGTTTGGCGGCGTCGGTTGGGGTGCTGGCGCGAAGGTCGGCCACGTCATCCAAAACCGGGCGATCGTTTTCGTGCCCAATAGCGCTCACCAGCGGTTTTGTGGTGGCCGCCGCGGCGCGAACCAGCGCTTCGTCGCTAAACACCACCAGATCCAGGAACGAGCCGCCACCGCGTGCCACGATGATTACGTCAACCGCCGGGTCGGCATCCAGCTCCTGAATGGCAGCAATCACCGCAGGAGCGGCACTGTTTCCCTGAACCGGCGTGTTGATGATGCGGAACTGAACCTCGGGCCAACGCAACTTGGCGTTCTGCAGCACGTCTTTCTCGGCGTCGCTGTCTTTCCCGGTAATCAAACCAATGCAGTTAGGCAAGAACGGCAGCGGCTGCTTCACCTGAGTCAAACCCTCGGCTGCCAGCTGCGTGCGCAACCGCTCAATGCGCTCAAGCAACTCGCCCAAGCCCACCTTTTTCATCTCAAAAACTTGCATTGTGGTCTTGCCCGGCTTGGGCCAGAAAGTTGGCTTCACCAGCGCAACAACGCGGTCGCCATCCACAATGGTTGGGTCAATCTTTCCCAAATCCCAGGCATGAATCTCAACCGCGTTCTCGGACTGCAGGTCGCGCAACTGGGCAAACAGGTTACCCTTTTTGCTCATCTTTGTGATCTCGCCCTCAATCCACAGAAAGCCCAGCTTGTCTATGTATTCCTTGAGGGTGGCGCTCAACTTGGAAACCGGCCAAGGAGCATCGATGGTAGTCACACGGCTAACCGGTGAGCCCGCCTGATTACCCCCTGCCTGATTGCCCCAGGTTCCAAGGTCGCTCATGCTGCTCCTCGGTGCTTAGAATTGGCGGGTGACTGTAAACAAGCCTATCGCCGACAACCTACAAACGCAGGCCATGAATGCGCCTGTTGAGGCGGGTAACAAGCGTGTGCTGCTGGCCTCGCCACGAGGTTATTGCGCCGGCGTTGACCGTGCCGTGATTGCGGTTGAAAAGGCCCTAGACCATTACGGCGCCCCAATCTATGTGCGCAAACAAATTGTGCATAACAAGCACGTGGTTGCATCGCTCGAAATGCGCGGTGCGATCTTTGTGAACGAGGTAGACGAAGTGCCGGTTGGCGCGCGACTCGTGTTCAGCGCCCACGGTGTTTCTCCTGCGGTGGTTGCCGCAGCCGCCGAGCGCGAGCTACAAACCATCGATGCCACTTGCCCGCTAGTTACCAAGGTGCACCGCGAGGTTCAGCGGTTTGCGGCCGACGACTACGACATTCTGCTGGTTGGTCACAACGGCCACGAAGAAGTTGAAGGCACCGCCGGTGAGGCTCCTGACCGGGTTCAAATCATCGATGGTCCCGAGGACGCAAAAAACGCCAAGGTTCGCGACCCGAACAAGGTGGTTTGGCTGAGTCAGACCACCCTGAGCGTGGACGAGACCATGGAGACCGTGAACAATCTCCGCACCTACCTGCCAACTCTGCAGAGTCCTCCCAGCGACGACATTTGCTACGCCACTCAGAATCGACAGGTGGCAATCAAAAAGGTTGGCGCTAACAGCGACCTGGTGATTGTGGTTGGTTCCGCCAACTCCAGCAACACCGTGCGTTTGGTTGAGGTTGCGCTTCAGGCAGGCGCCAAAGCCGCCCACCGTGTGGATTATGCCAGCGAGATTCAGGAAGCCTGGTTTGAGGGAGTGGAAACCGTTGGTGTTTCATCCGGGGCATCCGTTCCGGAGGAACTGGTTGAGGAAGTTCTGGATTACCTAGCCGAGCGCGGATTCTGCGATGTTCGCAACGTGACCACAGCCGAGGAAGACATCCAGTTCTCGCTTCCGGCCGAGTTGCGCAAGGATCTCAAGGCTGCGGGCCAGGAAACCAGCAATAAAACCAAGCGTTCCTAGGTTTGTTTCGTAACCTTCCGTAATCGTTTTGTTACCAATCAAAACTCCTTGCTAAGTTTCTTTCTAGACCAATGTCTATAAAACGAATAGGAATAGTAGGGAATGAACAAGGCAATCAAGATTTCGGCGGCTGTGGCACTTGCAGCTGCATTGGGAGCAACCACCATCACTGCGAGCCAGGCCGCCAGCAAGACCATTGTGGTTGCCACTGAAGGCACTTACGCACCATTTACTTACCACAACAGCGCAAACAAGCTCACCGGCTACGACGTTGAGGTTTTCACCGCAGTGGCAAAGAAGGCCGGCTACAAGGTGAAGTTCAAAGAGACCACCTGGGATGGCATTTTTGCCGGTCTGGTTTCTAAGCGTTGGGATGCCATTGCAAACCAGGTCACCATCCGCGCCGACCGTCAGGCGCTTTACGACCTGACCAAGCCATACACCGTTTCGCGTTACGTGGTTCTAACCAAGTCTTCAGACAACCGCGTTAGCAAGGTTTCGGACATCAACGGTCTTACCGCTGCACAGTCCGCCACTTCGTCGTTCCACGACCTCGCGGTTCAGAACGGCGCAAAGATCGAAATCGTTCCAGGTTTCGCCGACTCGGTTGCGCTGCTTCAGCTGGGCCGCGTTGACGTAACCCTGAACGACTCGCTAGCCGCAGGTGACTACATAAAGAACAACCGCGACGCCGGCATCAAGATTGCAGCCACCTTTGGTGACCCATCCAACCAGGGTTTTGTGTTCCGCAAGAACTCGGGTTACGTAAAGGCATTCAACAAGGCTCTTGCAGCACTCCAGAAGAATGGCACCATTGCCAAGCTGGGCAAGAAGTACTTTGGCCAGGACGTATCAAAGTAATCCAAACCTTTCGGTCGATGCTTGGGGTGCCAGTCACCTCAAGCATCGACTGTTTTCCAAGAAAGTAACGCATGAGTTCGTTTTTTGATTGGTCGCTCGTTGGCCAGTCTCTAGTTCCGCTGGCACAGGGCATGGTTCTTGGCACCATTCCGCTGACCATAATCAGTTTTTCCATTGGACTGGTGCTGGCGCTTGTCACGGCTCTGGCAAGACTTTCGCCTGTGGCGGCGTTCAGACTTCCCGCTGCTGCGTACATTTCCGCAATCCGTGGAACACCGCTGCTACTTCAGCTGTTCATCATCTTCTTCGGCCTGCCGTCCATCGGAATTGTGCTGGATCCCTGGCCAAGTGCAATTGTTGCTTTCTCGGTGAACGTTGGTGCATACGCGGCCGAAACCATTCGCGGGGCAATCATCGCCGTACCCGAATCGCAGTGGGAGGCCGCCACATCAATTGGCCTAACGCGCAACCAAGCCTTGCGCTTCATTATTTTGCCGCAGGCCGCAAAAGCCGCCATTCCATCGCTCAGCAACTCGCTCATTTCGCTGGTGAAGGACACCTCGCTCGCTTCAGTGGTTCTGGTCACCGACCTGCTGCGTAAGGCGCAGGAAATTGCCGCACCAACCTACCAATTCTTCTTGCTCTATTTGGTTGCCGCTGTTTACTACTGGATTGTTTGCGAACTGCTCAACTTTGGCCAGCGCAAACTTGAAAAACGCGTTTCCTGGAAGGCGGCAGCATGAGCACCCCATTGATTTCGGTACAAAACCTCAGCAAAAACTTTGGTTCCGTTGAGGCGCTCATCGATGTGAGTTTTGAGATTCCTAAAGGCTCCGTAACCGCAATCATTGGCCCTTCGGGTTCGGGAAAATCCACCGTGCTCCGCTGCCTGAACAGTCTGGTGATACCGGATCAGGGCTCGGTTCGCATTGGCCAGGTGGTGGTGAACTTCACCGATGGTTCCAAGCCGGGCTCACGCTCTCGTGCGGCCGAACTTAGGCGGTTGGGACTCACCACGGGAACAGTGTTTCAGGGGAACCACCTGTTTCCAAACCTGAACGTGCTGGAGAACATTACGCTTGGGCCGGTTCGGGTTCAGGGCAAGTCCAAGGCCGAAGCCAACGCTCTAGCCTTGGAGCTACTTGAGACTTTGGGCCTTTCGGACAAGGCGACCCAACCGGTAGCCAACCTTTCCGGTGGTCAGCAGCAACGGGTTGGTATTGCCCGAGCGTTGGCTTTACAGCCGCAGGTGCTGCTGTTTGACGAACCAACCTCTGCATTGGACCCCGAGCTGGTGGCCGACGTGCTGGACGCAATCAAAACTCTGGCAGCCTCCGGTTGGACCATTGTTTTGGTTACTCACGAGATGCGATTCGCACGCAAACTGGCCAACCAGGTGGTGTTTATGGACCAGGGGCGCATTGTTGAAGCGGGAACCGCCAAACAAGTCTTAGATAGCCCGCAGAGCACGAGGGCCAAGCAGTTCTTGGAGCGGATTCTCAGTCACTAACGGCAGAACCGAACTGAGTGGTTTTCACCAGTCGCCCGTCGCGGGCGAAGGTTTTCCACTCACCAACCTGTTTACCGTGGTCAAAACTGCCGGAACGCATGAGACTGCCATCGGTGCGGAAAAATTCCCAGTAACCGTGCATCTCGCCGTTTGAGTCGTTTGACCCCTTAAAGCGAGGAAGCCCATTCGGATAGAACGGGCTTCCTGCAGACATCTTTGAACCTAGAGGCTCATGCTCTTGCCGGCCGAACCAAGCTCCTTGGCGGCCTCAACAACGCGGGCACTCATGCCGGCCTCGCCAATCTTGCCCCAAGCGCGTGGGTCGTAGTGCTTCTTGTTGCCAACTTCGCCGTCAACCTTTAGAACGCCGTCGTAGTTGGTGAACATGTGAGCTGCAATCGGGCGGGTGAATGCGTATTGCAGGTCGGTGTCAATGTTCATCTTGATCACACCGTGGCTAACTGCCAGCGCAATCTCTTCTGGGGTGGAACCCGAACCGCCGTGGAACACTAGGTCGAATGGCTTGTCAACGCCGTACTTAGAGCCAACTGCGGCCTGAATCTCACCCAGAAGTTCCGGCTTTAAAACAACGTTTCCTGGCTTGTAAACGCCGTGCACGTTTCCAAAGGTAAGTGCAACCATGTAGCGGCCGTTTTCACCCAGACCAAGAGCCTCGGCGGTTGCCAGACCGTCTTCTGGAGTGGTGTACAGGTGCTCGCCGTGGCCACCCTCAACGCCGTCTTCCTCGCCGCCAACAACGCCAACCTCAATCTCCAACACCGCACCGATGCTCTTGGTGAGCGCCAGCATCTCCTTGGCAATGGTCAGGTTCTCGCCCATAGGAACAGCGGAACCATCCCACATGTGCGAGTTGAAAAGTGGGTCCTGGCCGTTGCGAACGCGCTCCTTGCTGAGCTCAATTAGCGGACGAACAAAGCCGTCAAGCTGGTGCTTTGCACAATGGTCGGTGTGAAGAGCAACGGTGATGCCATAGTTCTTGGCAACCTCGCGTGCAAAGGCAGCCATGGCTGCGGCACCCGATGCCATGTTCTTAATGGTTGGGCCGCTCCAGTAGTCGCCACCGCCGGTGGTTACCTGGATGATGCCGTCGGAACCAGCCTCAGCCAAACCTGCAAGAGCAGCGTTTAGGGTCTGTGAGGAGCTCACATTGATGGCCGGGTAAGCAAAGCCGAGCTTCTTGGCGCGGTCAAGCATTTCGAGGTACTGGTCTGGGGTTGCTACAGGCACGCTGTGCTCCTTCTTGAAACGGTGAAACCAACAACCGTGCAATCACGACTGCGGCTTGGGCTAGGCGCATTTCTCGCCTTTTAGGCGCATCGTTGAGCTTAAGAACGATGTTACCAATAGAGTTGCCTCAAGATTGGGAGACACCTCCGCCGGAACCCTTTGGTTTAGGCAAAACGGGTCTCTCGAGGCTCACGGAAGGACCAAACATGCCAAGCACTAACCTTGGGCAACCAACCGTGGATATCTTCGCCGCAACAGTTGCCGCCGCCATCGGTTCTTGGCATCTGGTTGGTGCTGGCGACAAGAACGGTGTTGATGCCGCGGCCGTTGACGCCATGCGTTCATCTCTCCGTGCTGCCAACTTTGGCGGCATCGTGGTGATTGGCGAGGGCGAAAAAGACGAAGCCCCCATGCTGTTCAACGGCGAGATTGTTGGGGGAGGGCAGCCCGTGGAATGGGACATTGCAGTTGACCCCATCGATGGCACGGCGCTCGCCGCGGAAGGCGTTCCCGGCGCGGTTTCCGTGATGGCTGCTTGCACGCGCGGCGGCATGATGGCGGCGCCCGAGGTCTACTACATGCAGAAACTGGTGTGTGGCCCGGCGGGCATCGATGTGTTGGATTTGGACTTTACGCCCGAGAAAAACATTCGCCTCTTGGCCGAACAGTTGGGCAAACCCGTGTCGGAAGTCAACGTTGCCGTGATTGACAAAGGTCGCAACCATACCCTGATTGAACAGGTTCAGGCGGCGGGTGCCAACTGGGTTCGTTTTGCCGAGGGCGACGTTGCCATGGCCGTTGCCGCTGCGGTTGGGGACGTTGGTGTTGATCTGCTGTTGGGTATTGGCGGTAATCCCGAAGGCGTGGTCACGGCCTGTGCTGTGCAGGCCTGTGGCGGATTTATGCAGGGGCGCCTCATGCCGCTCACGCCAAACGAGATGACTCGGGCATTGGCGGCGGGCTACGACGTGGAGAAAAAGTATTCGCTAGAAGAGTTGGCAAACGGCGAGCGTTTCATTTTTGTGCTCACAGGGGTCACGGATGGGCTGCTTGCCGCCGGAATCCGGGAAGTTGGCGAAGAGTTGCACCTGCAGAGTTTTGTGCTCGACAGCGAGTTCCCCGAACCGCGTCTGCTCGAGGTGCGACTGCCGCGTTCTTAGTGGTCTAAGCGCGTTCTTAGTGGCTTAGGCCTCGGCTGGCTCGTCTAGTTCCTTGGCGCGATCTGGGTTGTCAACCAGGAAGCTCTCCGGCAGGTGGTCGATGTTCTCCAGACCAGAGGTTGGGTGGGTAACGGCAATTGCGCCCCACTGCACCGCGGTCTTGGCGCCAAGCACAACGTCAAAG
>Ga0228703_1001208_pt1 | contig 16237 bp, 14 predicted proteins | sample McNCre217_Aug_MG_3_FD_178020 | JGI IMG/M metagenome (GOLD analysis project Ga0228703, IMG submission 178020) | Freshwater microbial communities from McNutts Creek, Athens, Georgia, United States - 29-17_Aug_MG | ecosystem: Environmental > Aquatic > Freshwater > Creek | place: USA: Georgia... | reverse complement strand
AACTCTGCTGCCACAAAGAAGCCATTGCCGAGAAGCAGGAATAGGAAAGCCCACAAACCACCGATTGGGTCAGTCAAGGTTCACCTCCAGTTCTTCCGGGGTGAACCGAACACGATCAACTCTGCGACCGTCCATTCTCTCAACCTTCAACACACCGTTTTCAATCGGCACTTCATCGCCGGGCATTGGGATTCGCCCCAGTTCACTCATAATGAAGCCACCTACTGTTTCGTAAGCGCCATCGTCGGGAACTTTGATTGCCATTTCCGCCAACTCGTCGGGGCGGGTCATTCCAGGAAAAATAACAGACTCGTTGATGCCGCGAATGATCCCTGCCTTGGCGCGGTCGTGTTCGTCGGCCAGTTCACCAACGAGTTCCTCAACCAAATCTTCCAGGGTCACCAACCCGGCGGTGCCACCGTATTCATCAACAACGATCGCTAACTGCAAGCCTTTGGCACGAAGTTCTACCATCAGAGCTTCGAGCCCCATGGTTTCTGGAACGCGCATAGCCTCAACCAGAATCGCACCTACCGGAACTTCCGACCGTTTTTCTCGAGGAACCGAAGCGGCCTGTTTTACATGCGCAATACCTAAGACGGAATCACTGTCGCCATCAATTACCGGAAACCTTGAGTGACCGGTTTTGTTAGTTAGAGCCACCAAGTCTTCAACGGTCTCATCGCGGTTTACGGTAAACATGCGTGGCCGAGGCGTCATGACGTCGGCAGCTGTGAGTTGACTTAAGGCCAGCGTTTTGGTTAGAAGCGTTGCGGTTTGCGCATCTAGTGCGCCCATCATGGCCGAACGTCGAACCAGCGAAGATAACTCATCCGCGGTTCTGGAAGAACTCAACTCTTCCTTCGGCTCGATTCCGAAGAGTCGAACGATTGCGTTACCAACGGTATTGAGCAGCACCAGCATCCAACCGGTAATCCAGGTGAACGCCAGTTGGATCCGAACCACGAATTTGTTGGTTTCGAGAGGAAGAGTTAGCGCAAGCTTCTTTGGAACCAATTCACCAATCAGGGTTGAAAACAGTGTGGCAATAAACATGCCAGCCGCGAGCGCAAAGCCTTCAACTACCGACTCTGAAACTCCGGCATTGACAAACACCGGTGCCAGTAAATGTGTTAGAGCTGGCTCAGCTAAAAAGCCGGTAAGCATAGTTGTTAGCGTGATTCCGAGTTGGGCGCCTGAGAGGTGGGTACTGGTTTTGCGCAAGGCGCGAATTGATGGGCCCAGGTTCTTTTCACCGCGAGAAGCTCTGGCTTCCAACTCGTTTCGCTCGAGGTTGATTAGCGAAAACTCGCTGGCCACGAAAACGCCCGTGCCAACGGTGAGTAAAAGCCCCACCCCGAGCATCAGCCAGTCATTCATATGTAAAGCCAAGCATACCCGCAGTAGTTTGCCACTAGGCTAGTAGAGGTCAAACATCACGACGAAGAGGTGGTTACGCTGTCTGAATCAAGCGAAAACTCGCAGGCAGAAGGAGAATTCGGCGCCAACGAATGGCTAGTCGAAGAGATGTACGAGAAGTACAAAGAAAATCCCGATTCGGTAGATAAGGCCTGGTGGCCGATCTTGGAACGCATGCACCACGGCCTACCTGGCGGAGACGCAGCAGCTCCAGTGGCCAGCACACCAGCACAGGTAGCAGCGCCAATTGCCACCCCAAACCCGGTTGAGGCTCCAGCCCCGGTGATTGCCAAGACCACCCGTGTCGAGGCCAAAGCGGCACCGATCCCCGCTCAGGCACCTGTTACCGGCACCATCAACACCATCGATGAGTCGGTTGAAGTTTCCGAACCAGTGGTAACGGCACTTAAAGGCATGAGTAAAGCAATCGCATCCAACATGGACGCTTCACTAACCATCCCAACCGCTACCTCGGTTCGCGCGGTACCGGCCAAGCTTTTGATTGACAACCGCATCGTAATCAACTCGCACCTCACTCGCACCCGCGGTGGCAAGATTTCGTTTACCCACATTTTGGCTTGGGCCATGATCAAGACTCTCAAGGAGTTCCCAAGCCAAAACGTTTACTACGACATCATCGACGACAAACCTTCTGTGGTTGTTCCGCCGCACATCAACCTCGGTATCGCCATTGACCTTCCAAAGGAAGACGGCACTCGCGCATTGGTCGTTCCAAACATTAAGCGTGCCGAAAAGATGAACTTCGCCGAATTCGTGGCCGCCTACGAGGGCGTGGTCAAGAAGGCTCGCGACAACAAACTTGAGGCCAGCGATTATGCCGGCACCACAGTTTCGCTAACCAACCCTGGTGGTATCGGCACCGTTCACTCGGTTCCTCGCCTAACCAAGGGTCAGGGTTGCATCGTTGGCGCCGGAGCACTCGATTACCCTGCCGAATTCCAGGGCATGAGCGAAGAGCACCTAACCAAGGTTGGCGTCAGCAAGGTGATTACCCTCACCAGCACCTACGACCACCGAGTAATTCAGGGAGCCGGTTCCGGTGAATTCTTGAAGAAGATCCACGAGCTGCTTCTTGGCGCTCGCGGTTTCTACGACGAAATTTTTGCCGACCTTCGCATTCCTTACGAGCCTGTTCGTTGGGTTGTCGACTTCAACACCGACGACTCGGACGACCGCTCGAAGGCAACCCGAATTCAGGAACTTATCAACGCTTACCGCGTTCGTGGCCACCTACTTGCCGACATTGACCCACTTGAGTACCGTCAGCGTTCTCACCCCGACCTAGACATCTTGAACCACGGCTTGAGCCTGTGGGATCTTGATCGCACTTTCAAGACCGGTGGTTTTGGTGGCAAGTCGAAGGCACAGTTCCGTGAGATTTACAAGATTTTGCGCGACTCCTACTGCCGTACCGTTGGTGTTGAGTACATGCACATTCAGAATCCAGCCGAGCGCAAATGGTTCCAAGACAAACTGGAAAAGCCTTACACCAAGCCTGAGAAGGCTGTGCAGCAGCGCATTCTTGAAAAGCTAAACGAAGCCGAAGCTTTCGAAACCTTCTTGCAGACTAAGTTCGTTGGACAGAAACGTTTCTCGCTCGAAGGTGGAGAGTCGGTAATTCCTGCATTAGACGCGATTCTTCGCAGTGCAGCAACCGCTGGCCTCAAGGAAGTTGCCATCGGTATGGCCCACCGCGGCCGCCTCAACGTACTAACCAACGTTGCTGGCAAGGCTTACGGTCAGGTTTTCAAGGAATTTGAAGGCAATACCGACACCTCAACCGTTCAGGGTTCTGGTGACGTGAAGTACCACCTAGGTACCGAGAGTGTCTTCACCGGCCCAGATGGTGCCGAGATTAAGGTTTCACTGGCTGCCAACCCTTCACACCTTGAAGCTGTGAACCCGGTAGTTGAGGGTATCGTTCGCGCCAAAGTTGACTCTGTAAATGGTTCGGCCGAAGGCTACTACCCATTCCTTCCAATCGTTATTCACGGTGATGCGGCATTCGCCGGTCAGGGTGTGGTGCCAGAAGTTCTTAACATGTCCCAACTTCGTGGTTACAAGGTTGGTGGAACCATCAACATCGTGATCAACAACCAGGTTGGCTTCACCACTCCTCCAAGCGAATCACGTTCGATGGTTTACTCAACCGACATCGCCAAGGGTATTCAGGCACCAATCTTCCACGTGAACGGTGACGACCCTGAAGCTGTGGTTCGTGTTGCCCAGCTGGCTTTCGAATTCCGCGAAGAGTTCAACAAGGACGTCGTAATCGACATGGTTTGCTACCGTCGTCGCGGTCACAACGAGGGTGATGACCCTTCGATGACGCAGCCTCTGATGTACAACCTGATTGAGGCTAAGCGCTCGGTTCGAACCCTTTACCTGGAGTCTTTGGTTGGCCGTGGCGATATCACTCGCGAAGAGTTTGAGGCTGCAAATACCAGCTTCCAGACCAAGCTCGAGAACACCTTTGCCGAAGTTCACGAGGCTATGAGCAAGCCGGTTGAGCTGGTTCCTCGCCCTGTCGGTATCGGAACTACCGCGAGCGAAAAGTCTACGGTCTCGCACCCAACTGCCATTTCGAAGGAAGTCATCGAGTTAATCGGTGATGCCCACATGAACCAGCCTGAGGGTTTCAACGTGCACCCGAAGCTCCAGCAGCTTCTCACCAAGCGTCAGGAGATGAGCCGCCAGGGCGGTATCGACTGGGGCTTCGGAGAGCTTTTGGCTTTCGGTTCGCTTCTGCTAGAAGGCAAGCCGGTTCGCATGGCTGGCCAGGACAGCCGTCGCGGTACTTTCGTTCAACGTCACGCGGTGTTCCACGACCGCGTAAACGGCCAGGAGTGGATGCCACTTCGAAACCTCGGTGCCGGTCAGGCGAAGTTCTACATCTACGATTCGCTCCTAAGCGAGTACGCAGCAATGGGCTTCGAATATGGTTACTCGGTTGAGGCGAAAGACTCGCTTGTTCTTTGGGAAGCCCAGTTCGGCGACTTCGCCAACGGTGCACAGACCATCATCGACGAGTTCATTTCGTCGGCTGAGCAGAAGTGGGGCCAGTACTCTGGCGTTGTTCTGCTGCTTCCTCACGGTTACGAAGGCCAGGGTCCAGACCACTCTTCGGCTCGCATCGAACGCTACCTACAGTTGTGTGCACAGAACAACATGACTGTGGCACAGCCTTCAACTCCTGCATCGCACTTCCACCTGCTACGTCGCCAGGCTTACTCAACGCCTCGTCGTCCTTTGGTGATCTTCTCCCCTAAGTCGATGCTTCGTTTGAAGGCAGCATCGAGCACTATCGAAGATTTCACAAATGGCACTTTCCGTCCGGTTATCGGCGACGAGCGCGGTTTGGATGCATCGCAGGTTAAGCGCGTTATCTTCTGTTCGGGCAAGGTTTACTGGGATCTATTGGCCGAGGCTGAGAAGCGTCAAGACCGAACCACCGCAATTGTTCGCGTTGAGCAGCTTTACCCAACTCCGGTCGATGAGATCAAGGCAGCTTATGCCCAGTATCCAAACGCCGAACTGGTTTGGGTTCAAGACGAACCTGCCAACCAGGGACCTTGGACTTACATCGGTTTGTTCTTGCCTAAATACATGGACGGTCAGGTTGCCAAGTTGGTCTCTCGCCCAGCGAGCGCCAGCCCAGCCACCGGTTCGAGCAAGGCTCACGCAGCAGAGCAGGCTGACCTCATTCAGCGCGCATTCGACGCTTAGGGTCTGTCTTGCAACAGCTAGAGTCTTCGCTTCGCGTAATAGTTTTGGGTGACCAGCTCATTACCGCAAGCGGAGACCCTAAAGGCATGGGCTGGGTTGGTCGAGTGCAGGCTCGAACTCCTCAGGTAGATCCAACTATTGAGCTGCTAACTTTGCCTTACCCAGAAGACACCTCGCTCACGCTGAGTAAACGTTGGCAAAGCGAGGTGCAACCAAGGCAAAACCAGCTTGGTGCCACTCGCTTAGCTATCGCTCTTGGAAATCACGACGTTCGTGCTGGGCTCTCAACTTCTAGAAGCCGCCTAAACCTGGCTACCGTGCTCGATGAAGCTCTGAAATACGGTTTCGAACCGTTCGTAATTGGCCCAACCCCTCACCGGGAGCAAACCCTCAACAAGGACATCGAGCAGCTCTCTTGGGGTTTTGAAGATGTCTGCGCAAGGCGTAACGTGCCTTACGTTGATTGCTTTCACCCTCTGCTTGGGCATGAGGGCTGGAACAACGAACTCCAGAACTCACCATCAGGTTTTCCAGGTCAGGTTGGCTACGGTCTTATTGCCTGGCTGGTTCTAAACCGCGGCTGGAATGCCTGGTTGGGTGTCGAAGAAGCAGAATAAGTGCTTGACTAATGCCATGGAAACAAAACTCGTAACACTTAGCGATGGCCGTCAATTTGAGATTCAGGTAGCTGGTTCTCCTCAGGCAAACGCCGTGGTTTTCCATCACGGAACACCTGGAGGTTCGTCCACCTGGGCCAGCTGGTTGGAGGAACTTGCAAGACTGGGCGGCTTTGGTTTTAGCTATTCTCGTCCGGGTTATGGTTTGAGCGATCGCCATGCTGGCCGCTCGGTGTTAGATAACGCTAGCGACATCGCAGAAGTGCTCTCACTTCTTGGAATTACAAAAACTGTGTCAATTGGTTGGTCTGGTGGTGGGCCTCACTGCTTGGCCGATACTACTTTGAACCAGAACGTCGCAGCCATCAGCATTGCTGGTGTGGGAGCCTTTGGCGCTAGCGATCTAAACTTCCTCGAAGGTATGGGCGAAGAGAATCACGTGGAGTTTGGCGCCGCCATCGAAGGCTCCGAAGCCATCGAAGCTTGGATGCAACAGTACTCACCCGAAATTGCTACCGTAACTGGCGACCAGATAATTGAAGCGTTCGGCGGTCTAATTGGTGAGGCCGATAAAAAGGCTCTACGTGATGGTTCTGCCGAGGAAACAGCGGCAAGTTTCCGTCAGGCTCTTCAGGTGAGCTATTACGGTTGGATGGACGATGACCTCGCGTTCGTTCGCCACTGGGGTTTTGAAATTGGGGAAATCAACAAGCCGGTAGAACTTTGGCAAGGCAACGACGACTTCATGGTTCCACACGCCCACGGCTACTGGCTGGAATCTAAGATACCTACCGCGAAATTGAACTTTGTGCCAGGCGAAGGGCACATCTCTCTGGGTCAGAACCAGCGTGAAGCGATTCTGAACAACGCCTTAGGCTATCTGAACTAACCGAGTTCAGCGATGTGCTGACGAATCTTGGCAATAACCTGCTCTGGGGTTTCCGACTGACAGGCATTCTTGATTGCCTGATTTAACTGGTCTTCGTTGCTGTAGATTTCGTCGCAGTGGTCACAATTGGCAACGTGTGCTGTGATGGCGTGGGCAAGATCTTCGCTAACTTCGCGCTGAAGGTATTCGTGAACCTGCTCTTGGCATGCTTCGCAGTCGATTGGTTCGTCGGTCACTTCTTCTTGCCCTTCTTGGTCTCTTTCAGGATGGCCTCTTTGGCGGCACCCGAAACGTCATAGCCTTCTTGTTCTGCGTAGTTATAAAGCGCTTCTCGTAAGTATTTCTTCCCGCGATGTAGTCGCGACATCACGGTGCCAATCTTGATGCCGAGTGTGTCGGCGATTTCTTGATAAGAGTAGCCGTCTACGATAGCCATCTGAACAACAGCTTGAAACTCGGGCTTCAAGTTGTCTACGGCGTCCTGAACATCGTTTGAGGCTAGACGAGCTATCGCTTCTGCTTCTGCCGAGCGATTTACTCTCGTGGTAACCGAGTGGCCCTCTTCGCCGATTTGGAAGTCTTCCAGGTCGTCTAGGCGGCCAACCTTGGCGTGTTTGGCTTCTTTGATACCCCGATTGATGGCGGTGTTGCGCAAGATTTTACCCAACCAGGCGTTCAGGTTAGTTCCCTGTTCGAAGGTGTGCCAGTATCGGTAAGCTTTCGCGAAAGTTTCTTGCAGTAGATCTTCCGCATCGTCGCGAATGTAGTTGCTTTCCTTCATGGCCTGAGCAAACATTTTGCTCATCAGTGGGATTGCTTGTTGCTCGAACTCGAGAAGCTTCTTCGCTTCTGGGTCGAGGGTTTGCTTCTGCGTCATCGTCTTTGAGTTTAGACGGTTGAACGCCGTTGATACTGAAAAAGTTACCGCTGTCATTAGTCGCCTTCTCGTTCACCGCTTTTAGCGGTGGTAACTTAGGAACAGATGGCAAACAAAAATTATTCCCGCTGGAGCGCACCCGTGGCGTCTTCGGCGCTGAACGCAGTGGTGCCACTTCCTGGTTCCAAATCACTCACCAACCGTGAATTAGTTTTAGCTGCCATTGCCTCAGAACCCACCACGTTCGCCGGCGCACTAATTTCGCGCGATAGCAGCTTGATGATTGCAGCTCTACGTTCACTAGGTTCTGAAATTACAGATGCAGACACGACTCACCCAACGGTGTCACCGGCAGCCCTAAATGTTTCCACCTCAATCGACTGCGGGTTAGCCGGTACGGTGATGCGGTTTGTTCCACCGCTTTCAACTCTCAACACCGGACGCATTACTTTCGACGGCGATGAGGGGGCCCGCAGACGCCCGATGGATACCACAATCACTTCGCTGCGCGCTCTGGGGGTTTCGGTTGAAGCCGATCATCTCTCTCTTCCTTTCGATGTCATCTCAGATGGTCGAGTTGCCGGGGGCGAACTCACCATCGACGCTTCATCGTCCTCGCAGTTTGTTTCCGGGCTGCTTCTAGTTGCTCCCCGCTTTGAAAATGGTTTAACACTTCGTCATAGCGGTGAACACCTTCCCAGCCTTCCGCACATTGAAATGACTTTGGAATGTTTACGTCAACGTGGTGTTTCGGTTTCGAACCCGGAGCCAACGGTTTGGCGAGTTGAGCCTGGTCCGGTTGCCGGCGGTTTCAAGCAAATCGAGCCAGATCTTTCGAACGCCGGCCCTTTCTTGGCTGCAGCAATGGTTGCCGGCGGTTCGGTGACGATTCCTGACTGGCCAAAAGTTACCACTCAGGTTGGCGATGCCTTTGACGGCCTCCTGCAGAAGATGGGTGCCACGATTGTTCGCGACGAACGTGGTCTAACCATCACTGGCACCGGGGTCATTCACGGTATCGACATCGATCTTTCAATCGGCGGCGAACTTGCGCAGGTTGTGGCAGCGTTGGCAGTTCTTGCTGATTCACCTTCGCAGATTCGCGGCATCGCCCACATCCGCGGCCACGAAACCGACCGCTTAGCTGCGATGGCAACCGAGATAAACCGCATCGGCGGAAACTGCGTGGAAACCGAAGACGGCTGGATTATCACCCCAACCGATTCGCTTCACGGCGAACTTTGGCATTCGTATGAAGACCACCGCATGGCAACTGCTGGGGCAATCATCGGCTTACGAGTGGATGGCATTGAGGTTGAAAACATCGAAACGACTTCGAAGACCATGCCAAACTTTGCTGCCATGTGGTTAGAAATGCTTGGGTCGATTTAGTGAGTTGGCTTTACGAACCCGAGGAGGGTCTTCACGACCTAGACGAGAGTGATATTCGTATTCGCCCTAACCCCAAGGGCAACAAACCTAGAACTAAGAATCGCCCAGAGTACAAAAATGCACCTATCGGCATGGTGACCGGCGTTGATAAGAGCCGCTATCACGTGCTGCTGGAAGCCGAGCGCCGAATCGTGATGGCAACCATGGGGAAAGAGATTCGAAAAGTTGGTGCTGTGGTTGGCGACCGGGTTGCTCTTTCTGGAGACACTTCGGAAACCGTTGGAGCTTTGGCAAGGATCGTGCGCGTAGAACCTCGCACCAGTTTGCTGAGACGTAGCGCCGACGATACCGATGTGGTTGAACGCGTGATTGTTGCCAACGCAGACCAGATGGCGATTGTGATTGCGGCAGCCAACCCTGAACCGCGCACCCGACTTGTAGATCGCTATCTAGCGGCCGCCTACGACGCCGGTCTTTCACCGATTCTTGTAATTACCAAAACCGATTTACAAGACCCGTCCGAGTTTTTATCAAACTTTGCATCGCTCAACATTCCGGTGATTCAGACCCGCTCTGATGAACCGAAACTTAATGAATTACACAAACTTCTCGCCGGCCATGTCACCGTTACCGTGGGCCACTCGGGTGTTGGCAAGTCCACCCTGGTAAACGCACTCGCCCCTCACGCCGAGCGCGCTACCGGCCACGTCAACGAAGTCACCGGTCGCGGTCGTCACACGTCATCATCAGCTAGGGCAATAGATCTTGGCGATGGCTGGATTATCGATACCCCTGGCGTTCGCTCGTTCGGCCTCGGCCACATCGACCCAGACAACCTGGTAAAGAGTTTCGCCGACCTTTGGGAGTTTGCCAAAGATTGCCCGCGAGATTGCAGCCACGAAGCCAACTCCCCTGACTGCGAGCTGGATTTTGCCATCGAAGACGGCAAGCTAAATGCCGACCGAGTTGATTCACTGCGACGACTAATCGCATCTTTAGCGAGTTAGCCTTAGAACGTGACTTACCAAGATGATTTAGCGCTAGCCCTCAAGTTGGCAGATGCTGCCGATGCCATCTCACTCGCCCGTTTTCGCGCGCTGGACCTTAACATCGAAACCAAACCAGACCGCTCGCCGGTAACCGATGCCGACCGGGCAGTAGAACTTGCCCTGAAGGAAATCTTGGCGGCTGAGCGCCCAATAGATGGAATCGTTGGCGAAGAGTTCGGTAACTCTGGCTCATCCACCAGAAAGTGGATCATCGACCCGATTGATGGCACCGCCAATTACATGCGAGGTGTTCCAGTTTGGGCTTCGCTGATTGCGCTAAGCATCGACGGTCACGCCGTGGTCTCGGTGGTTTCGGCACCGGCTCTTGGTAAACGCTGGTGGGCAGCACCTGGAATTGCTAAGACTTCAGAGGTCGATGGAAGCATTCGCGACCTCAGGGTAAGCAACATAGCAGACCTCGAACACGCAAGTTTGAGCTACAACAACCTGCAACTTTGGGATTCTTACGGCTACCTAGATCGGCTCATCAACCTGAGCCGCAAGGTTTGGCGCACGCGAGCCTATGGCGATTTCTACAGCTACATGCTTTTGGCAGAGGGTTCACTAGACATCGTTGCCGAACACGACCTAAAGCTTTACGACATCGCAGCGCTGGTGCCAATCGTGGAACAGGCTGGTGGCACCTTCACCGCCATCAACGGACCCCTTACCGAAGAGACTTCGAGCGTTCTTGCCACCAACGGAAAACTACACGAAACTCTGCTTCGCGAACTGCAGTAGTTAGTTCTGTGGGAAGCCCAGGTTAATGCCACCGTGGCTTGGGTCTAACCAGCGGCTGGTTATTGCCTTACCACGGGTGAAGAAGTGAACTCCCTCAACGCCGTGAGCCTTGGTATCGCCGAAGGCCGAGTTCTTCCAACCACCGAACGAGTAGTAGGCAACCGGAACCGGAATTGGCACGTTGATGCCAATCATGCCCACCTGAATTTCGTTCTGGAAACGGCGAGCCGCTCCTCCGTCGTTGGTGAAGATTGCGGTTCCGTTTCCGAACGCTCCGCTGTTGATTAGCTCAACACCTTCTTCGTAGGTCTTCACACGAACAATCGAAAGCACTGGGCCAAAGATTTCTTCGGTGTACACCTTCGAAGTGGTTGGAACCTGATCAATCAGGGTTGGGCCAAGCCAAAAACCGTTCTCATCACCATCAACCTTGATTCCGCGACCATCGACGACGACCTTGGCGCCATCTTGCTCGGCAATCTCGATGTATGAGGCAACCTTGTCGCGGTGTTCGCGAGTAACCAGCGGGCCCATGTCGCAAGAACGACGACCGTCGCCAACGGTGAGCTTGTTCATGCGCTCAACAATCTTTTCGATTAGCGGGTCGGCAACCGGCTCAACGGCCACAACCACCGAAATGGCCATGCAGCGCTCACCAGCCGAACCAAAACCGGCGTTGATTGCCGAGTCGGCAACAAGATCTAGGTCGGCATCTGGCAGCACAAGCATGTGGTTTTTGGCTCCACCAAGAGCCTGAACACGCTTACCGTGCTTGGCTCCCTGCTCGTAAACGTACTTGGCGATTGGGGTTGAGCCCACAAACGAGATTGCCTGAACATCCGGGCTTTCGAGAAGACCGTCAACGGCAAGCTTGTCGCCCTGTAGAACGTTGAACACACCATCGGGTAGCCCGGCTTCCTTCCAAAGCTTTGCCATCCAAATCGCAGCGCTCGGGTCTTTCTCCGAAGGCTTCAAAACCACGGTGTTACCAGCTGCAATCGCCAGTGGGAAGAACCACATCGGAACCATGGCTGGGAAGTTGAACGGGCTGATGATGCCCACCACGCCAAGTGCCTGGCGAGTTGAATAAACGTCAACGCCGGTCGAGGCGTTTTCGGTGTAGAAACCCTTGAGCAGGTGTGGCATGCCGCAGGCAAACTCAACCACTTCCTGACCACGAGTGATTTCACCCAAGGCATCCGAGAGCACCTTGCCGTGTTCAGCAGTAATTATCTCGGCAAGCTCACCCTTTTTGGCATTCAAAAGTTCACGGAACTTGAACAGAATCACCTGTTTGCGTGCCTGTGCCATGTTGTGCCACTCAGGGAAGGCAGCCGAAGCCGCGGCAATGGCAGCGTCAATCTCGCTCTGGTCGGCTAACGCAACTTCACGGGCAACAACACCGAGTGCTGGGTCATAAACCGGTGCAGTGCGACCCGACTTTCCGGCTACTTCCGCGCCATTAATCCAATGCCCAATAACCTGATTCATGCTGTTACCTTCTAGAGCCAACGAGTGGCGTTGTATTCCGAATTGATTTCTCTAATTGTGCCAGTTTTAGAGCGAATGACGATGCTGTGAGTCTTGATAATTGGACCCTTGCGACGCACACCCTCAAGTAGCCCACCATCGGTCACACCGGTAGCCACAAAAATAGTGTTGTCGCTGTTAACCAGTTCGTCCATCTCGTAAACGTGGTCGAACTTAAGCCCGTGTGCTTCACCGCGAGCGCGCTCTTCGTCGTCCTTTGGCCACAAAATGCCCTGCACCAAACCACCAAGACCTTTTACGGCACAGGTAGTAACCACACCTTCCGGTGATCCACCAATGCCAACACAAAGATCAATGCGTGAACCGTAACGAGCCGCGTGAATACCACCGGCAACATCGCCATCTAAAAGCAGCCGAGTTCCAGCGCCGGTAGCGCGAATGTCTTCGATTAACTGCGCGTGACGAGGGCGGTCGAGAACCGCAACAATTACGTCGTCTACGCTTTTGCCCTTCGCCTTGGCGATGGCTCGAATGTTCTCACCAATCGGCTTACGAATGTCAACCACGCCAACACCTTCGGGCCCGGCCACAAGTTTGTCCATGTAGAACACCGACGAAGCATCGAGCATGGTTCCCTTGTCGGAAACGGCAATCACCGAGATTGCGTTCTGGCGACCGGCTGCCGTTAGCGAAGTTCCATCAACCGGGTCAACCGCGATGTCGCAGGAAGGGCCGCGTCCGGTGCCAACCTTTTCCCCGTTGAAAAGCATCGGGGCGTCATCTTTTTCACCCTCGCCAATAACGATTTGCCCATCAAACTCAACTGTGGCTAAGAAAGCCCTCATCGCGTCTACCGCAGCGCCGTCGGCGGCGTTTTTATCGCCCTTACCGATAAACGGGGTTGCCCTGATTGCCGCCGCCTCAGTGGCACGAACCAGTTCCATAGCGAGATTTCGATCTGGATGCAACGGCGCAACATAGTTCATACCTTGACTCTACTCCCGCACACCGCAAAACCTTCGCGTAACACTTGGTAACGAAGGCAACCATGGGCACAAATCGTCCTAGTGTTAACGTGAATCTTTCTTTGAAGCGAGGACGAAATGGCCATTTACGACAACATCACCCAGGTAGTTGGAAACACCCCTCTGGTACGAATTAACCGCCTGAATGAAGGCCAGGCCGAAATCCTCGCCAAGCTCGAGTTCTACAACCCAAGCGCCTCGGTCAAAGACCGCATCGGCATTGCCATGATCGACGCAGCCGAAAAGAGTGGCGAGCTAAAGCCTGGCGGCTCAATCGTTGAGGCTACCTCCGGTAACACCGGCATCGCGCTTGCCATGGCCGGTGCCGCCCGAGGCTACAAGGTAATCCTCACCATGCCAGACAGCATGAGCCGCGAGCGCCGCACCCTGCTGCGTGCCTACGGTGCCACCTTGGTACTAACCCCTGCCGCCGAAGGCATGAAGGGCGCAGTAAACAAGGCCGAGGAAATCGCAGCAGCCGGTGAGGCCATTGCCGTTCGCCAGTTCGCCAACCCAGCCAACCCAGAGATTCACCGCAATACCACCGCTCAGGAAATCTGGCGTGACACCAACGGTGAAGTTGCCGCAATCGTTGCCGGTGTTGGAACCGGTGGAACCATCACTGGTGTTGGTCAGACGCTAAAGGCACTCAACCCAGACATCAAAGTGTTCGCAGTTGAGCCTGCTGCCAGCCCACTACTAAACGGTGGAGCTGCCGGCCCTCACCCAATTCAGGGCATTGGTGCCAACTTCGTGCCAGACGTTCTTGACACCACCGTCTACGACGAAGTCTTCGACGCCACCGGCGACGACGCAGTGGCTTGGTCACGCCGTCTCGGCGCCGAAGAGGGCATCCTCGGTGGAATCTCGTCGGGTGCTGCCATCTGGGGCGCCAACCAGATCTCAAAGCGCCCAGAGTTTGCCGGTAAGAAGATTGTGGTCATCATCCCGTCGTTCGGTGAGCGCTACCTTTCGACTATCCTTTATAAGGACTTGCTCGAAGAGAACTAAGGATGGTCAGTGGCCCACTTCATTGAAGACCTCAAAGCGGGCCTAGACCGTGATCCAGCAACCAATTCGGCTCTGGAACTCATCCTCACCTCACCCGGCCTCCACGCTATCTGGAACTACCGCATCGCCCACTTCCTTTGGAAGGCAAAGCTTCGCATCCTCGCCAGAATGTTCGGCAACATTGCCCGCATCTGCACCGGCATCGAAATCCATCCTGGTGCCACCATCGGACGCCGCTTCGTTATCGATCACGGCACCGGCATCGTGGTTGGTGAAACAGCCATCATCGGCGACGACGTGCTCATGTACCACGGCGTAACCCTCGGCGGCGTAGTTAACGCCCCCGTAAAACGCCACCCAACCATCGGCAACAACGTAATCCTCGGTGCCAATGCAATCATCCTCGGCAACATCACCATCGGTGACAACTGCAAGATTGGCGCCGGAGCCATTGTCACCAAAGACCTACCTGCCGGAAAGGTCGCAGTAGCTCCTACCGCTACCGTTCGCAAGTAGAGCGCCTGCCTAACCAACCTTTAAAAACTTCTATTGCACCGTCTTATTCGACCAAACTTTTGCGAGATTCTTGCAACAGTAAGCGCGAATCCCACTCCTTGAGAAACTTCCCAAACCCCTGACTGTAAGCCTTTGAACTAGAAATATGCCCTCCTGTAGCTTGTTCCGAATAATTGGCAGTTTTCCACCTCTAATCGCTACTCGGCAATTTCATAAGTAATCTTGTTTACGAAAGATAGCCTTCAAACAGAAATTTTTTTAATGACGTACTTACGTCCATAGAATTTCAAAATTCTCGCTTCAACTTTTGTGAACGCATAACCGCAAACAATATAAACAACCATTAAGGCCAAGGAAGTGTATAAACTGACTTGCTGCGACATGCTTGCCATCTTAAACAAACCATAAAAAAGTGGCCCGGTAAGACCAAACAGCAACACCATGTTGGGGGCAATTAACCACAAACTCATAAGTGACGCTAGGAAGTCGACTTCCGCAAGTGCTTGCGAAAGCTTACCTTGACTGATCAGGCGCTTCACAGACCTAAATGACCTTTGGGCTTCGTACCCACCATAATCGCTCAATTTAGAAAATCCGCTCTGAAAACCAATTAAAGTTGGTCCAATTTGATTTCGAATTGCTATTGACAACGTCTACAACTTTGAAGGCCGTATCTGTAATAACGGTCGTTATGTATCCAAGGTATTTCAGTGCCTTACGACTTGCAACACGAGACATGGTGTTTTTGTGTTTTTTTGAGCGCATTTTAAATTGTTTGCTCGTTTCGTCTCCAATTGCACTCAAATTTACTTGGATTGCCGCCTTGGAGTAGTCTCCTTTCCCGCGACTTGCCTTCCAATTGTCAATGCTTGACTCAATCGCTTCAGATGCTATTGAGGTAGCAATCCCAGCTCCTACGAGAACAACTGCCCCACAAATGATGGACGCTGCGCAAACGCCTGCAACAGCTGTACCGATAACCCAGCTAACAGCAAAACTAATCGCCACTGATGAAAGTAACCCAAGGTATCCTGAAATGTCGTTTTTGTTGATTGGGTTGTATCCTCTAGCTCCCATGAACTGAATACCGGTGTCTGTGGTTTCTCGTTGCGGTTGACCTAAAGAACCATAGTTAAGCACAAAGAGTTGTGTGGTGTCTGTTGGTGTTGGTGAACCTACAGGGCAGTTATCAAACTTTGGGGCTTGTGGCACACCATACTCGTCATAAACGTTTAGTTCGTTAGGGCCACCAACAAACCCGGTAGCAGGAACTTGCAAGCTTGTGATCGTGTCACCATGCAAGTTACTTACGTTCACATAAGTGGTTGTGGTGGTTTCGTTAGTTTTACGGGTCGCGTTCAAACCGGAAGCTAAAGCTGGTGTGAAAACATCTATTTGACCAGAAGCAGTACCCGTGCCGGTAACCCAGGAAGGGTTATCAGACTCATCAGCATAATGGCGAA
>Ga0228703_1001205_pt1 | contig 16264 bp, 5 predicted proteins | sample McNCre217_Aug_MG_3_FD_178020 | JGI IMG/M metagenome (GOLD analysis project Ga0228703, IMG submission 178020) | Freshwater microbial communities from McNutts Creek, Athens, Georgia, United States - 29-17_Aug_MG | ecosystem: Environmental > Aquatic > Freshwater > Creek | place: USA: Georgia... | reverse complement strand
GATGGCATCTGCCGCAGTCGAAGCCGATTTGTAAATCGAGCTAGACGTGCTCAACATGCTCAGCTCAATGCCGTTGCTAGAGCCAGTCGACGATTGTCCGTAGCCCCACATGTTCAACTTACCTGTGCCGGTGTCTACAGTCACACTGCCGTGGGCACGAATGCCGTTGGCGTTGGTGGTGGCGGCGCCGTCTGAAGATACGTAAGGCGTGTTGTTCGCAGCACTCTTGCCGCGAACCGTGATATTGCCGCCGCGTGAATACAAAGACACGTTGTCCAACGTGACGCCGTTGCCCATCGTGGTGGTCATGCCCATGGCATTGCCCGAGCTGGTGAGCGTGGCGATGTCGGCCACGTTGCCGCCCGACAGCACAATGTTGCCCGCCGTAGTGGTGTCGATGCTGCCACCCTTGAACCACACATAGCCGCCGTTCGCACCATCGCTGTCGGCCCAATACGTCACGTCGCCACCGTTGGTGGTGACGGTCACGCCGCTGGCATGGGTAATGCCGCCGCTGGCTTTGAGCAAGATGTCGCCGTTAGCTCCGCCACCGCTGGTGTTGAGGTTGGCGTTCACGTTGATGGTGCCGGCATACACATTGATGGGGCCAGCAATGCTGGTGGCACCGCCCATCGTCACCGTGTCGGTGTGCGCTGTGCTGCCAATGTCTTTGCCGATGGTCAAGCCGGACACTGAGCTGGCCAAGCTCAAGTCTGCAACAGGCCATGACAGCGCCGAGCTGAAGTTGTTGGTGTACGGCTGAACCGTCACCGTGCCGGTGGTATTGAGCTGCAAGCCCTTACCCGCCGCAAGGCTCAAGCTGTCATCGGTGATGATGATGTTGCTGGTGGAGCTGGTCACATCGCTGAGCGCCTTGAAGCCAATCGTTGAGACCGCCGTGTCTGCCGAAAGTGCCCCTGCGCCAGACCCTGTGATGTTGATGGCACCACTGGCGCCCAAAATGTTTGCGCCATACAAAAGAATATCTGTGTTGGCGCCACTGCCAGTGACGGTGATGTTGCCTGTGCCCGTAGACACCAACGACACCGATTTTGTAGCGCTGCCAATCAGGAGGATGCCTCGCTTGTTGGTAGCCAAAGTACCCAGACCCGTCAACGAAATGTCGCCGTCTTTGGTCTTGAACAAGGTGCCCACTGTGGGCGAAGTACCTAAATAGTTTAAATAAATACCTGTCGAATAGGTGGCCCCGCTGTTGCCCCCCACACCGTCAAGCGTGATGTCGCCGGTGGCACCGGCATCCATCGTCAAGCCTTCAATCGCTTTGATACCCGTCGAATAAGTCGACCATGAACCTGTGGACTTACCGCGCACCGTGATGTCGCCACCACCCGAATACAACGATGTGCCACTGGCGTGACTAATATTGAAGTAGCCCAAGGCCACGCCCCCTGGCGCAGCGCCAGAGTTTTCTACCGCATAGCCCGTAGGTACCACGGTTCCCGAAGCCAGTGTGGTGCTCACACTGCCACCACCCAAGGTGATGAAACCACCACCGCTGGCAGTGCTGATAAGGCCACTGGAACGGTTGGCGTTGGTACGGCTGTCGATGATGTTGCGGTCGTACACATAGATGTAGCCAGCACCCGAGCCGTCACTGTCGCTCCAGAACGTGATGTCACCCGCGTTGGAGGTGTAGTTCACATCGCTGTTGGAAGTGATGTTGCCTGAAGCCTTGAGCAATATGCCAGCGTTTGCAGCCGTACTGGCAAGGCTGTAGTTGACGGTGATGTTGCCGCCATACACATTGATAGGCCCAGCAACGCTGACGGCGCTGTTAAGGGTTACATCTGCATCAGTGGTGCCATTGGCACTGGTGGATGCATTACCGATGGTCAAGCCAGAAACACTTGAACCCACTGTGAAACTCTTGAATTCATAAGCGCTTGAAAAATCGTTGCCGTAGGGCTTGATGGTCAGCGTGCCTGTGGTACCCACCGTTGTCCAATACGACGATTGGCCATAAGAGGTGGAGTTAGCTTGGAGGGTGATGTTGCTGGAAGAGGCCGTCACGCTTGGCGTGAAGCCCTGAACGGCTGTGGCATCTTTTCGGTTGCCTAGAAAAAGGCCCTGATTGGCGATGTACAAGTTTTGGTTGGTGATGAGCGAAATATCGCCCTTGTTACTCAACACTTGCAGCGCACTAGAGACATCAAACGTACCCAACCAAATCCCGTTAGATCCTGCCCCAGCGGTGATACCCGTGAGGGAAATGCCGCCCCCCGTTGCGCCTGTGGCCTGAATCAACGAGTTGCCAGAACTAGCTTGGTAGTTGACCAATAAACCAGCGTATGTAGTCTTGGATTCGCCGTAGAGTGTGATGGCCGTAGCAGCGGTGCTGGCCGATGTAATGGCAAATTGACCATACTCAAGACTCAATGCATGATCACTGTCGCCGATGGCTTTGATATTGATCGTACCTACGCCAGAGTCGAGTTTGAATCCAGTTCCAAAGTACACGCCATTCCCGCGCGTCCCGCTATATGTGCCGATTGTCCCGCTTGGGTTGGCCTCGCCACGAATGATGACGTTGCCACCACCTGAAAGCAGGCTCACACTGTTTCGAACATCAATCGCACTTCCGGTGTAGCCGCCGCGATAGGCATAGCCATCTGGAATGCCATCGTTGGCAACACCGCCATTGCTACCATCGTCTAAGCCACCGGCCAAGACGATTTTGCCGCCCGAGGTGCTGATGGTGTTACTTCCCGCCAGCACGATTTCGTTGTTAGCCGTACCGCTGGCGATGTTGGCTGAGTTGCTCCAGAGCACCACGTTGCCGCCGTTGGTGGTGATGCTTTTGCCAGAAGCCAATGCCATTTGGCCGTTGGTCAATCCCGAACCAGCGCCATTGGCTTTGAGCAAAATGCCCGCGCCCAAGGCTGTACTGGTTAGGTTGTAATTGGCAGTAATCGCATTGCTGTAAATAGAAATGGGGCCGTAGGCAGTGAGGTCATTATTAAGAGTTAAGGATGCTGTGTTGGTGGTCTTGCCAATCGTCAAACCACTCATGGTTTGGCCGTTGGTGTTCCATGCAAACCAATTGGAGTCGATGGCACCGCCAAAGGCGTTACCTGTGGACTGCCAAGTGACCGTGCCGTTGGTGGCGATGTTCGGGAGGCCGGAGAAGTTGTAGTTATCAAACTCAATCAACAAATTGCTGGTACTTGATGTCACAGCACTACCCGCAGCAGAGCCCCACCACTGCGTAGAAGCATTGCGCAAATACAAGGTGGATGTTGTGGCCGTTAAGCCCAGCCCACCGGCCTTGATATTGATCGGCCCGCCATTGGCCAAGATCTGGCTACCATTACGAATCAACACCGCAAACTCGTTGCCAGTGCCGATGATGGAGATACCGCCCCCCACACCACTGGCCACAATTTTTTGATAGGTCGCCGCTGAGCTAACTTCGTTGCCCGTGCCCAAATCCACACCGTGGTTCCAGCCAGATGCCGACGTGGTGCTAGAACCCATCAGCTTGATAGCGTCTGCACCTGCATACGCAGACTTCAAGTCAACCGCGTAGTAGGTAGAAAAACCCATCTTGTAAGAGCTGGTGCCAGAGGAGCGGCTGATACCTTCAAGGTAAATTTTGCCAACGCCACTGTCAGCAACCAAACTAGTAGCACCCGCCCAAAAACCGATGCCCCACGCCTCAGAACCCGAGGCCACAGCGCCAGACCAGCTCTTGCCGCGCATGGCAATGTCACCACCGCCTGAGTAAAGCCACAAGCCGTTGTCTACACGGATGCCTGCTGCACCGGTAGCCGACACACCCGCTGCATAGCCAGTACCGGCTTGGTCGCCACCTGCAAGAGTGATGGCCCCGCCGCCTGTGCCTGTCGTGCTCTTGGCACCGGTCAAACCCGTGCGAGTGTCAATCGTCAGTCCATTGGAAGAGAGAATTTTTCCTGAGTCGTTGCCATCGGTATCGCTAGCAATCAGCACGGCACCGCCGTTGGTGGTGATGGTGTTGGATGCTGTGTTGCTGGTGATAGAGCCCGTGGCCAAAAGCTTGATGGCAGCCCCAGCCGATGTGCTGGTGAGGTTGTTTGTTAGCGTGATATCACCACCGTACACCGTGATAGGTCCAGCAATGCTGATGGCACTGCCCAAAGTGATGGCTTGGGTATGCGTAGTGGCATTCACACCAAAGGTCAGCCCTGAGAGTGTGTTTGCATAGGTGTAACTTGGCGCGAAGGCGCTGGTAAATGTAGCCCCCAAAGCAGGTTGAATAGTGACCGTACCAGCACCTGCAAACCCGCTGGTAGTAGGCGGTGTGTTGTTGGTGTAGGTAATGCTGTTGCCGCTGCTGTTGACTGTGGTCAAGCCCGTGTAGCTGGCCACGCCTGTGAGCGTGAGGCTGCCTGTGGACTGCACCGTGAGTGCACCCGTGCCGCTGAACGCGCCCGAGTAACTGAGTGCATCGGTGCGGTTAAAAATGAGCGAGCCGTTGTTGATAACGTTGGCCGACAAGGCGCCCAAGGTGCCCGCGACACCAGCATTGCCCACTTGCAAGGTGCCGCTGCTGAGGGTCGTGCCACCGCTGTAGGTATTCGCCCCTGTGAACGTGAACTTGCCGTTTGCCGATGGGCTGGCCGTGAACGCCCCCGTTCCCGTGATGTTGCCACTGAACGTCGCCGCCATTGGGCTGAGCGTAAGGGTGTTCGCCCCCGTCGTGGTGAAAGTTTGCAGCGTGTAGTTAGTGGCCGAACCTGTGCCAGCAGCCACTGTGCCGCCGGAGCTAGCTGCCCCCCCCAAATAGCGGACGATGACAAGGCCCGAGCCACCCGCACCGCCTTGAGAGCCGTTACTTGCACCGCCACCACCTGAGCCTGTGTTGGCCAATGCGTCAATGCCATTGGGTGTTGGAGAACTGGAACTACTTTGCTTTGTGCCACCATTGCCACCACCGGCTTGTCCCAAGCCAGATGTGCCAGATGACCAGCCGTAAACGCCGTTCAAACCACCACCACCACCACCCGCGTACATGACGCTGGAGCCTGTGATACTGCTGGCCGCACCAGCGCCGCCGTTACCGCCCGATTGAGTGCTTGTGTTGCCAGAGCTACCTGCGCCGCCCGCACCACCACCCCCCGCAGCCACAGCGGTAACCCCAGTGCCGCTCACACCTGCACCGCCCGCACTACCCAAGCCACTACCTGTTTTGACCGATGCGCCGCCAGCCGTTGCGGCAACTGCGCCTGCACCACCGCCCGAGCCGCCGTTAACGCCAGCAGTACTGAGATAGCCACCACCACCGCCACCTGCAGCCGAAATACTCACACCCGTGCCAACCAACGAGCTAACGCCACCCGTGACGCCACTGCCAGATGTACCACCTGCACCGCCTGCCCCCACCGTGAGGGTATAGCTAGCGCCTGTGAGTGAAGTACTGCCTGTGATGAACTCACCCGCACCGCCGCCGCCACCAATAGAGCCGCCACCTCCACCACCGCCCGCGACGATGAGGTACTCCACATTGGTATCAAAGGCCGCTGTGACAGCGCCGTTGAGCGTCAAGTTGTTGCTCAAGCTTGTGACGGCACGACCCAACAGCAAGTTGGTGTTGGCAGATGCAATCAACGCACCTGAGCTAATCGCTGAGTTGTTGTAAATGCCCAAAGTACCGCCACTGAGCGTGGTGGTACCTGCATACGTATTGGCGGACATCAAATTGATCTTGCCGCCCGTGGCATTGGTGGTCAGCGAACCTGGGCCACTGATGCGACCAGACAAGGTGCCATTGATGTTCATGCCCAGCGTGCCTGAGGCGTTAAACGTCACCACCACCATACCGGCCATCGGGCCAGAGGTGATGACGTTGGCCGTGCCACCCGTAGTGAGCACGCTGCTACCAGCGTACGCAACCACCACGATGCCCGAACCACCGCTACCACCGCTTGTGTAGGTGTAATTGGTCGCGTACGCACCACCGCCACCTTTACCCGTATTTGCAGCACCGTTCGCTGGGTTGTTTGCATCACCGCCCACACCGTAAGCCACAGATGTATTGGTTAGGCTACTGAAAACACCCGCACCACCTGTACCACCAGAGGCCACGCCACCCGCACCGATCCCCCCCGAGTAGCTATACGTCACGCCACCAACACCACCAGATGCTGAAACTGCAGTACCAATCGAGGATGCCACACCAGCAACCGTACCGGTACCGCCAGCGCCGACGGTGATGGCGTAAGTTCCCAACTCCACGCCTGCCCCGCTAACGACCTGACCGCCACCGCCACCGCCACCCGTAATTGGGTAGCGTTCCCAAGATGAACTGCCGCCGCCGCCGCCGCCGCCCACCACGAGGTACTGCAAGGAAGCACCAAGAGAAACGGTTGCGTTACCGTCCAATTGAATGTCATTGGCTAATGAGACATTGCCTAATTGCAACGTACTGCCCGTGCTCAAGTGAAGTAAGCCCGTGCCCAAGGCTGTGTCTTGATAGGCACCCAGTGTGCCCGCACTAACTGTGGTGCCACCTGAATATGTATTGGACTTGGAGATCGAAAACTTGCCACCCGCCGCGTTAGCCACCATCGAGCCTGTGCCACCGATGGTGCCGCTAAGAATAACGTTCAAAGAATTGAGAGAGAGCGTGCTTGTACCCGATGTAAACGTGTGCAGTGTGTAGCCCGAAGCGGTGCCCGTGCCCGATGTCACGACACCGCCAGCGCCTGCCGAGCTACCCAAGTAACGCACGACCACCAAGCCTGCGGCACCTGCACCACCGTTGGTGGCACTAGAGCCTGAAGCCCCCATGCCGCCACCGCCGCCAGAACCGGTGTTGGCTGCGCCTGCCGTGCCGGCCACGCCATAAAGACCACCCACGCCACCGATGCCCGAGCCGCCTGCGCCGCCGGTAAAACCGCCTCCGCCTCCGCCCGCACCGTAGTACGCGCTGCTGCCCGTGATGCCGTTGGACACACCTGCACCACCTGCACCGGCTGTGCCTAAGTTGCCCGTGCTTGCATAGTTGTTGCCCGCACCGCCGGCACCGCCGCCGCCGCCTGCGGCTGCATCGACGTTGCCAGGACTGGCAGAGCCGCCAGAGTTACCTTGTGTGCCACTGGCGCCGACGCGATAACTTGCCGTGCTACTAATGGCACCGCCACCACCGGACGCACCGGACGTCGGTGCGCCACCGTAGTAGCTACCACCACCACCACCGCCATAGGCTGTGAGACTATTGAATGAAGAACTAGTCCCTGAGCCGCCAACGGTATTGGTACCAGAGGTGGTGCCAGAACCAAGACCACCGGTACCGCCCGTACCCACCGTGATGCTGTAAGAGGTTGTGCCTAATAAATCAGAGGTGCCATACAAAACCCCACCGGCACCGCCGCCGCCGCCGCCATGCTGGGTGGCTTGCCCGCCGCCGCCGCCGCCGCCGCCGCCCACCACGAGGTAGTCCACCGAGGTGTCGAGGTCAAACGTGACACTGCCGTTCAGTGTCACGTTGTTAGCGAAGTTGCTGACCGTGCGGCCAAACAGTAATGTGGTGCTGCCTGCGGCGGTCAGCGAGCCAGAGCCGAGGGCCGAATTGTCGTAAATGCCTAAAGTACCCGCGCTCAGGGTGGTGCCACCGCTGTAGGTGTTGGCATTGGTCAACGAGATGTTGCCCGTGCCGCCTTGGGTCACGCTGCCTGAACCTGAAATGAGGTTGGTCACCACATAGGTGTTGGTTCGGTTGAAAGAAAGCACACCGTTGTTCACCACATTGCCGGTACCCAAGGTGCCGGTGGTGCTGCCCGAGCCAATTTTTAGGGTGCCGCCCGCGCCAATGGTGGTGGTGCCGGTATAGGTGTTGTTGGCCAGCAAAGACAGCAAGCCGCCGGCGCCACCGTTGTAGGTGAAGTTCATGCCACCTTGCATGGCCCCTGTAATTTGGCTGGCTGCATTTGTCGAATTGACGACTAAAGAAGTCAAATCATTCGTGCCGCCCGTCAATGTGAACTTGCCTGAGCCTGCATTGATGGTCAGGGTTTTGGCAGAACTGTTGACCAGAACCGCCGCACCACCTTGACCATTGCCGCCGCCCATGGTGCCACTACCACTCTGAGCACCATACCCGCCGCCGCCGCCGCCACCGTAGTTGGTGGCGCTGCTGCCGACAACGTTTAATCCGAAATTCGTACCCGACGAAGCACCCGCACCGGCACCGGGGCCAGGCGCACCACCACCGGTAGTACCAATGCCAGTCGCATAGCCGTAGCCAGAACCGCCGCCGCCACCACTGCCGTAGGTATATGACGTGCCCGCGTAAAGGGTTGAGGTTGTGCCTGCGCCACCGGTGCCACCGACCGAGTTCCAACCACCGGCACCGCCGCCGCCATTGGTGCCACTCGCGGCGGTGCCTATCCCGCCTCCGGCCCCCGCACCCGAGTTGCCCCCATTTCCTCCAGCGCTACCGCTGCCAACGCCGCCGTAGCCGCCACTCGCATTCACCGTGGTGATGCCCGAACCGCTCAATTGAGAAGCGCCACCGTTACCGCCGCTACCACCACTAGTGGCACCGTTGCCGCCAGCACCAATGCTGATGCTGTAAGACGTAAAGGCACTAAAAGCTTGAGATGACGCGACCACTTGGCCGCCGCCGCCGCCGCCGCCGCCGTTCATACAACCACAAGTCGTAACTCCGCCGCCTGCACCACCGCCAGCCAGCAAGTAGCTCAAGGTTTGTACGGTGGGCACCGTGAAGGTGTAGTTGGTGCCGTTCCAGTACAGCACCATGTCACCCACCATCACGCCGCTGGAGTTGGCGTAACCAGAAAAGCCCAAGGAAGATTCGTAGTAGCCGCCTGATGCCACCCGCACCGAGCTAAGTGAGTAGATGCTGCCCGTGATGCTCACATCACCATTGTTAGAGGTGAGGGAAACGTTGTTGCCACCCACATAGACGTTGCCGTTGTAGGTTTGCGCGCCCGTGGAGGTGACGTTGGCCGCCACAGAAATGGTGCCAGCGGTCAAACTGAGTGATGACCCGCTTGTGATGGCACCGCCCACCAGCAACCCAGATGAAGCATTCAGGGTGACTGCGCCTGAGGTACTGATGCCATTTGAATTAACTGTCAGCGCTTTGCTGTTGGTGACGCTCAAGCTACTCACATTGCTCGCTTGGAGGTTGGTGATGTAGTTGGAGGCCGCCGTCAAGTTGACACTTGGCGTCAAGGTGCCAATGCTGGACGAGCCTAGTATCAAAGTATTCGCATACAAGGGCGTGTTCACGTCTTGTGTGATGCTTGTTCCGGCCAGCAACTCAAGTGTGCCGTTGGGCATATTGATCTGAGCACCCCACATTGAGATGTAATCGCCCGCTTGAACGGTGAGCTTGTTGGCACTGGTGGTGTTGATGTAGGCAGTGGCTTGGTTGTAAGTACGGGTAGTCCAGCCATTCATGGAAATCCAACCCGATGCCACGATTTTTAGGTTGCCTGATGACAGTGCGGTGATGATGGTGTCAGTTCTGACGACCGACACGCCATTGGCATAGCTAGAACCACGGGTGTCCGTCGTAAACGCATCTGAGGCCAAGATGGGTGCGTTTGAATCAGGCGTTAGCGCTGTGTAGGTGGTTCCAGAAACGCTGTAGTTAGAGCCAGACCAACTGGCGTCTTTGACGTACAGATTAAAGGGGTCTAACAGCCATTCGCCATCCAGACCCATTGGGGCTTTGGTTGAAACGAGCACGTTGTCACCCAGCTGCAACTGATGGCCCGAGGTTTCGATCTGCCCGCCATCGCCACCATTCACGCCACCTTTGGCGTTGATCATGCCGTTCACCGTGGTCAGCGAGCTGGCGTTGTGAATATCACTCCAAAGTACCACTTTGCCGCCATTGCCCACGTCGGTGGCGCTGGCGTCAATGGTGCTGTCGGCGCTCATGGTCACGCTGGTGGCTTGGCGCAGGGTGCCGCTGCCTTGCCAGTCGCCGCCCACCAGCACGGTGCCGCCTCCGGCTGCGCCTTTGGCTTCAATGAGGGTGCCGGTGTCGAGGGTGATGTCGTCGCCCTCCACTTCCACGCGGCCAGCTTGTGCGCGGTTGCTGTTGGCGCGCAAGACGGTGCGGCTGCTCAAGAGCACCGCACCTTGTAGAGGTTGGCTTGGGGTTTGGTTGGCCGGGTCAACCGGCGCGGGCACGCCGTCGGCCTGAATGTGAATGCGTCCCGCCCCGCCTTCGCCCGAGGCGTCGAGCACGGCGGTGGTGAGGTCTACACGGCGTGAGGCTTCTAGGTGAATGCCGCCGCCCAAGGCGTTGGCCACGATGTGCGCTGGGTCGGTCACGACGCCATTGGCAAAAATGCGGCCACTGACGGCGATGGCCTGCGCGGCCACGATGTCGATGTTGCCCGCTTGCGCGGCGATGGCCGACACGTCGAGCAAACCGGTGTCGGTTTGGGTAAAGGTGTCGGCGTTGATTTGGATGCGGCCAAACTCTGCCGCCGCGTTGCCGCCAGCGAGGAAAGAATTTGCCGCTAAGTTAGTGGCTGATATCGTGCCGCTGTTTTGCACATCAGGTGCGTTGAGGGTGATGCTGCCCGCAGGCCCACCGTTGGCGCCCGCCGTGGCGTCGGCTTTGACGGCCCCGCTATTAAAGATGCTGCTACTGGCTTCGAGCAAGATGCGGCCTGCGCGCTGCACCAAGCCTGTGGCTTCGAGGGTGCCACTGTTGTTGATGACGCCAGTTTGCAAGCGGCTGGCAGCTTGGGCCGACAGGATGATGAGGCCGCCGGGCGCTTTGACGGCGCTTTTGTTTTCCACCAAGGTGTTGATGGCGGCGGCGGTAACAACCACGCGGCTCAGGGCCCCGTTGCCATCGAATTTAAGTTCAAAGGTTTCACCCGCGGCCATGGCGACGGTGCCAAGGTTGGCCACGATGACGCCGTTGTTGCGCACCTCAGGCGCGAGCATGGCCACGTAGCCGCCCAGCGCAGCGCGGATTTCGCCCTCGTTTTCAACCTTGCCTGTGGCGCCGTTGCGGGTGAGTTTGATTTGCCCGTCCATGAACTCTTGAGCGGCGGCGGTGTGCGTGGTGGCGACAAGCCCGCCCACGTCGACACTGGATGTCTTACCAAAGTACACACCCTGCGGATTGACCAACACGACCGAGCCAGGCGCGGTGATGCGGCCCAGAATCTGGCTGGGCTGCGTGTCCATCACGCGGTTGAGCGTGGCCGATTGGGCGTTGGGCTGCAGAAAGTTGACCGTGGCGCTTTGGCCAAGGTTGAAGCTGGTCCAGTCCACCACCGCCCGCTGGCTGGTTTGGTTGACGTTGAGCGTGCTGCCCGATTGGCTGATGCTGGCTTGGCCCGCAGCCACTTGGCCGCCGGTGGGCAGCTGGGTGGCAGCCACCAAGGGCGTTGCCGTGGTTTGGGCTTGGCCCGGAGCCAGCCCCATGCAGGCCAGCGCCACAACGCTGAGCACCAGCCTTTGCCCCACCCCCGCCCGGCTACGCCCGCGCGTACGTACACGCGTGCGCGAGCCCAAGTGCTTCAAAGCACCTGTTTCAGATAGGCGTGTTTGTCCAAATCGCAGCATTGCGTTAACTACGTCGGCACCGGAGGAAAAAACTTGAAGAAATGGTTCAAGCGATTCTTTAAGCAACTAACACGCCAACACTGGTTTGTTGTTTTGAATGGTGGCCTCTAAAAAGGAACGCCCCCATGAACAGCACAGATATTGAGATTTATCAGGCAGATAACGGCACCGTAGAAGTACGGCTAGAGAGGGACACGGTTTGGCTTAGGCAAGAGCAAATGGCTCAACTATTTGGTCGAGAAAGGTCAGTAATTACAAAACATCTTCGGAATATATTTACTGAAAAAGAATTGGATACTGATTCAGTATGTGCAAAATTTGCACATACTGCGGCAGATGGCAAGACGTATCTAGTTGAGCACTACAACCTCGATGTCATCATTTCAGTTGGCTATCGGGTCAAGTCCGTCCAAGGTACGCGTTTTAGACAGTGGGCATCCAGCGTGCTTCGGCAACACCTCACACAGGGCTACAGCCTCAATCGCCAGCGTCTAGAAGCCAACGCCCAAGAGCTGGAAGCCGCCCTTTTGCTTGTGCGCAAATTGGCTCAAAATCCCGAACTGCCGCAAAACGCCGGGCTGGGTTTGCTGGATGTGGTGACCCGCTACACCCGCACATTTTTACTACTTCAGCGCTACGACGAAGGCTTATTAAGCGAGCCAGCTCAGCAATCTGGCGGCCTGTTACCTACCCCCGAAGAGGCACGCGCAGCCTTGTTCCAGCTCAAGGTCAATCTTGTGGGCCGAGGCGAAGCCAGCGACTTATTTGCGCGCGAGCATGGCGATGGGCTGGACGCTTTGCTGGGTAATTTGGATCAGTCGGTGTTTGGCGAGCCCGCCTACCCAACGATCGAGGCCAAGGCTTCGCATCTGTTGTATTTCATGATCAAAAACCACCCTTTTGCAGATGGCAACAAGCGCAGTGGGGCCTATTTGTTTGTCGATTTTCTGGCACGTAATGGCCGCTTGATGGACAAGGCGGGTCAGCCCGTGATCAATGACATTGGCTTGGCCGCCCTAACTTTGCTGGTTGCCGAATCAGCGCCAACGCAAAAGGAAACCATGATCCGATTGGTGATCAACATGCTTGCGAGAAGTTAACTCTTTTGACATGACACCACTCGCATACACCCTGCTAGCACTGTGCGTCATCATCGTGGTGGGCGGCATTTACGTCCGCAACAACAAAGAATAACGGCTAGTTAGCCAGCAACAAAAGCCCGTCCAAGCGACGGGCTTTTTGTTTTAGAACGGCAAGGTGACTTGCAGCCAGTAGCGGTTACGGTCGCGTGTGCCATCCATGTCGTTGCCGTTGATGGGGTTGGGATTGGGGTTGGTGCCAACCTTTCTCGCCCATGTGGCCTTGATATTGATGCCTTCTTCGGTGGTATAGCCAACACTAGCACCAATACCTTTGTAGGTATTTTGGTTATGTTGTGGGCCGCCTGGGTAGTTAGGGTCGTGCTGCAGCCAGACTTGGCCCCAGTCGTAGAAGGCAGCCATGTTGATGCCGTTTTCTAGCTGCTCTCGCAATTCCAGCTGAATCATTTGGCCGTCAGAGCCAGAGCCTTCGCCGGTTGGGTAGGCGCGTACGCCGTTCATGCCACCAAGCTGCATCTTCTCGGACGAGTCGAGGTTTTTGTCGCTCAGCTGGCCTGTGTACGAGACAAAGGCCGAGGTTTGTGTGGTGATAGCTTGCTGCCAAGTGCCGTTGAGGCGGATTTTGTTGAATTGACCTTCGGTTTGAACCGTGTTTCTGTCGGTTTGTTGACTCAAGGAGCCGTCTAGGTTGATGGCGCCATGGGAGAGTTGTAACGAATAAGTACCCGATCCACCGCCCGGATTGAGGTCGCGGAAGAAGCCTGAGACTTGCGCAGCCATGACTTTGGCTTCGTAGTCAGACATGACCAAGCCTTGGGCCGAGGTGTTTTGGAACTTTTTGGTGTCAGCCGTGAGGGTGACGGTGGCGCTGCGGTCATCCGCACGCAAAAGTGGGTAGACCCATTCCAAGCCTTTGGTGATGGCTTGACCAAAGGCGCCGACCATGCCTTGGTCGCCAACGACGACTTTGTAGCTCATGGCCGAGGCGTTCACGCCCATGCGCCAACCGTCGGTGCCCACGGGCACGCTGTAGGCCAGACGGGCGTAGTCGCTGCCTTGGGTGTGGACGGCCACGGCGTTGAGCAGGTCAGCAAAGTCGCCGGGGTTGAACCAGTTGAGCGTGATGAGGGTGCGGATGGCGCCGGTTGAGCGGGAGCCTGCGTTGTCGATGTTGAGTTCAGCTTGGCGGGTTCGGCCTTGATACAACTTAAGTAACAGTTCAGTCTCGCCTGGCTCACGCCCTTGACGCAAAGAGCCCTGGGCGTTGATGCCGGGCACGTCGTTGGCCAAGGCCAAGGCGCGGTCCAAGGACTGGGTGTTGAGCGGCTCACCGACGCGTTGCTGCGCTTCGATGATTGCAGTGACGTGGTCTTGGGTGTTGGGTAGATCGGCGAGTTCTTGTTCGATTTCGATCTTGGAGAAGACGGATTCGATGACGTCGATGGTCAAAATACCTTGCGTGAGGTCTTGCGGCGGCAAGATGGCACGGGCTAAGTAGTTGTTTTTTCTGTAATAGGCCTCGACCGTCATGCCGATTTCGAGCATTTGCTCGTAGGTCATGGGGGTGTTGAGGTAGGGCTCGACGATGCCTTTGAGCTCCATGTCGCCCAAGATCGAGACGCCTTGGAATTGAATGTTTTTGAGGGTGATGAGGGCTTTGGCGCCCTCTTCGGCCTCTTTGTCAGCAAGCATTTTGTCCATCGCGGCACCCACGGTACCGGGCGGATAAGCCTTTGTTGACAAGGGTTTAGCGACGGGTTGGCCGGTGATGGTTTCAGCCCATTCGGTGACGGGCAAGTCCGTTTTTTCTTCAATCGCGCGCAGGACGTCGCCTGTGTCTTTTGGCACAACGGGGTCGTAGATCTCTAGCGCCCCACCCAATAGACACAGGAAAGCAATCGCAGCAATGATTCGCGATTTGGTAAGATTCACAAAAACGGCAACAAAACAACCATAGGAGTTGTATTGCAGCAAGATCCGTGCCTTGCTGTTTTGTTGACGCTTTTGCCGCTTTGCTTAATTAATTAGCAAAAAAGCCAGGAGGCTTATTGAGCAGGTCGGCTTGAAGGAATAGATTCAAGGATTTGGACGGTCAACTCGCCGGAGTCAATGGGTTGGCGAGGAATGTAGGCCTGTACCAGCCAGCCATTCAGGCGGTACGCATCAGCGATGGTCTCTGTGAGCATCTGCAAATCGTGCTGATTGAGTTCTTTATTCGTAAAAGATTGGGTGATTTGCTGCAGTTGCGGACTGGTGAGGATTTTGTTGCCCACAAACTTGAAGCGCTGCGCCGTGATCAGCGTGGTGTCGTTGAACACCATGGGGGGCGGCAACGCATCTCGCTTTTGAACACCACGAGGCGGCTGGTTGAACCGGCTATTTTGCTCAGCTTGACGCATCAAAGCCCCAGCGTCGGGGATGGTTTGGGCGTGGGCTCCCACGCTCAAGAGTGCAAATACAACTAGTTTCAATGGGCTGATAGACATAGTTTCCCCAAAAATCAGTCACTTGATTGCAGAAGTGAATCAATCGACCAAAGCCTTCTTTTTAAACACCTCAGGCAGGTTGCATTCGGCTAGCTCTGCCTCAAGCTGGGTGTCACCTATTATGTATTCATGGCGCTGGGCGTAGTTTTTTTTCATGCGCTTGCCGTAGACCTCAGAGACTGTGGCCACGTTGCGGCTGACGATTTTCATGGTGTCTTTGCTTTTGAGACCGCGCTTTTTGTCAATCTCGCGTTCATTGGCTTCTGACAAGACCATGTAGTGCTGGGCAAGGGTTTCGAAGTCTTTTGCGCCCTGCTTCTCGTTTTTTCGGGCCATGAGTGCTGACACATTCAGGGTCAAGGCGGCGCAGCGGTTGTACAAATAAGAGAGCCGAGTTGGGTCTTTATAGGACTGGTACTGTTTACGCACCTCATCAAAGGGGGCCAGCTCAGCCGCGTGGGCCACCGTGAAAAGGCCAAGAAATACAAGCGTGTAACTTTTCATGTTTGTTAGTACAACTGTCAATTTAAACTGGCACAGATTATGCTTGGTGATAGGAAATTCATTTTTCAAGGAGTTCACCATGTCTACAAACCAACACCTCTCCGGCGCTAAGCTCACGACCTTTACGCTGAATGAACTGACCCAAGCTGCCGATATGTTGGAAGCGTCAGGTCGCTACGAAGAAGCGATTGACCTCTACCGCCAGTGGCTCAAGAACAGCCAAGACGAGCGTAAGCACGTGGCATGGTTCAATTATGGCTGGCTCTTGCAAAAGCAAAACCTGTTCAGTGACGCAGCCAATGCCTACGATCAGTTGACGAACAACTACGCCAACTATTTGTCTGGCCACGCGACGGCTTAACTTCTCTCAAACACAAAACCGCTTCTCCTCCTGAGTGGTTTTGCGTCTGGTTGAAAAGTTTACATAAGATTAATCGTATTTTTAGTATTTTTGATGAATTTACAATTTGAAGCCGGAAATGAAAAAAGGACTTAGATTTCTCTAAGTCCTTTTTAAGATTTTTGGTGGGACCAGCGGGGGTCGAACCCACGACAAACGGATTAAAAGTCCGCTGCTCTACCAACTGAGCTATGGTCCCATCACGTAGG
>Ga0228703_1001204_pt1 | contig 16269 bp, 14 predicted proteins | sample McNCre217_Aug_MG_3_FD_178020 | JGI IMG/M metagenome (GOLD analysis project Ga0228703, IMG submission 178020) | Freshwater microbial communities from McNutts Creek, Athens, Georgia, United States - 29-17_Aug_MG | ecosystem: Environmental > Aquatic > Freshwater > Creek | place: USA: Georgia... | reverse complement strand
TGTGGCACAAAAAAAGGCGTGCAAAAATCAGCCCATCCAAATGAGAGAAACAAAACCGTGGAACAAATCGATGCCGTCGTGATCGGCGCGGGTGTGGTGGGACTGGCCGTGGGCCGCGAACTGGCGCTGCAAGGCCTGGAAGTCATGGTGCTGGAATCCGAAAACGCGATCGGCACTGGCACCAGCTCGCGCAACAGCGAAGTCATCCATGCCGGCATCTACTACCCCGCTGGCTCACTCAAAGCCCGCCTGTGTGTGCAGGGCAAAGAACTGCTCTACAGCTACTGCGCCGAACGCGGCGTGCCGCACCAGCGCCTGGGCAAACTCATTGTCGCCACCAGCCCCGAGCAAGTCGCGCAGCTGGCGGGTATCCAGGCCAAAGCTGCCGCCAACGGCGTGCACGATCTGCGCCAAATCAGCGCCGCCGAAGCCCGGGCCCTGGAGCCTGCGCTGCAATGCGATGCCGCGCTGCTCTCGCCCAGCACCGGCATTGTGGACAGCCATGGCCTCATGCTGGCCCTGCAGGGCGACATGGAAAACGCCGGCGGCCTGCTGGCGCTGGTCTCGCCTGTGAAAAGCATCGGTGTGGGGCAGGGCACGGCCAGCCACCCGCTGCGGGTGAGCAGTGAAGACGGCACCGAACTGGCCGCGCGTTTTGTGGTCAATGCCGCCGGTCTGAACGCCGTGGCCTTGGCGCACCGTGTGGAGGGCATGGACAAAAGCCTGTTGCCCCAGGCCTCGTATGCCAAAGGCAACTATTTCACCCTTGCTGGCAAGGCACCGTTTTCGCACCTGATCTACCCGGTGCCCGAACATGCCGGCCTGGGCGTGCACCTCACCCTGGACTTGGGGGGGCAGGCCAAGTTCGGCCCGGATGTGCAGTGGGTCGATGATCCAACCGACCTGGTGGTGGACCCGCGTCGGGGCGATGCCTTTTATGCCGAGGTGCGCAAATACTGGCCCCAGTTGCCGGATGGCGCCTTGCAGGCCGGTTACGCCGGCATGCGGCCCAAGGTCAGTGGACCCCATGAAGCGGCGGCAGACTTCATGATCCAGGGGCCGCAACAGCACGGCGTGGCGGGGCTGGTGAACCTGCTGGGCATCGAGTCACCGGGGCTGACAAGTTCGCTGGCGATCGCCGCCGAGGTGCGTGCACAACTGCTTTGAACCAGGGCCAGATCGCCTGCGGGACAGGCTGACACGGGACGGCGTTTCTATCATCGACAGCATCACCCTGACGGAAATTCCGCATGCACCCGCTTGACGAAGCCATTGACCTGAAAGCCCTGGCGCCCGGTGAATTCACCGGCGCCACCCATCCAGCCTACGCCAACATGGTCGGCCCTTTTGGCGGCACCACAGCGGCGCAACTGCTGCAAGCCGCGATGCTGCACCCCGAGCGGCTGGGCGAACCCGTGGCCTTGACCGTGAACTTTGCCGCACCGGTGGCCGAGGGCGGCATCCAATTTCTTGCTCGGGCCGCCCGAACCAACCGTTCTACCCAGCACTGGATCATCGAAGCCCGGCAAGTGGGTGAGACCGTGGCCACGGCCACCGCCGTGTTCGCCTTGCGGCGCGAAACCTGGTCGGCCGTTGAAGCGGTCATGCCCCAGGGCCTGCCTGCAGCCGACACGCTCGAGCGCATGCCCGTCAAGAGCCTGATGCCCTGGCCGCAACGTTACGACATGCGCTTTACCGAAGGCGCATTTCCGGCGGTGTTTGACGAGCGCGAGCAGGACCATTCGCGCTCGTGCCTGTGGGTGCGCGACGAGCCTGCGCGCGCCCTGGACTTTGCCGCACTGGCCGCCATGAGCGACAGCTTTTTTCCGCGCATCTATGTGCGTCGGCGGCGGCGTGTGCCCATCGGCACGGTGACGCTGACCACCTATTTCCATGCCGACAGTGCCTTGCTGGCCGAAGTGGGTGACAGGCATGTGCTGGGCGTGGCCAAGGCGCTGAACTTCCGGCATGGCTACTTCGACCAGACGGGTGAACTCTGGAGCCCCGATGGCCACCTGCTGGTCAGTACACACCAGCTGGTGTATTTCAAGGACTGAAGTTGCGGGCCTTTGATCCAGCGCAAGCCTGGTCAACGAGGTGTTCAAGGGTCTCTTGAAATCTCAGCGCAAGGGAGCAAATATGCGTCAACCCCATCAACCATGAAAGGACGCAGCATGAACTCCCTGATCCAGCGTGGCAGCCTGTTTGACGATTTTTTCAAGGACCTGGCGCCCGGCTTTTACGTGCGCCCCCTGCACGGTGACCCCTTGCCCAACCCGGGCCAGATCAAGATCGATGTGAAGGAGTCGGCCGAGGCCTACACCGTCACGGCCGAGTTGCCTGGGGTGCCGCGCGAGGACATCCATGTGACCATCGACGGCGGTGTGGTGACCATCAGCGCCGACGTCAAGCAGCAAGACGCCCAGTCCGAAGGCGAGAAAGTGCTGCGCAGCGAGCGCTACTTCGGGCAAGTCTCGCGCGGTTTCAGCCTGCCGGTGGACATTGACAAGGCCAAGGCCAAAGCCAAGTACGGTGACGGTGTGTTGAATTTGACACTGCCCAAGCAGGCCGCGGCTGGGGCGCACCGCCTGAACATCGACTGAAGGGGGTCAGCTGGCCCGCATCTGCTGCAGGGCACTGGCCACCTCGGTCACCAGGGCAGGGCCTTTGTAGATCAGGCCGCTGTAGAGCTGCACCACGTCGGCGCCGGCGCGGATCTTCTCGATCGCGTCATGGCCGCTCAGGATGCCGCCCACACCGATGATCGGGAAGTGCGGGCCCAGCGCTTCGCGCAGCAGGCGAATCACGCGGGTGCTGGCATCGCGCACCGGGGCGCCCGACAGGCCGCCGGTTTCCTCGGCGTGGGGCAGGCCGCTGACCGCGTCTCGGGCCAGCGTGGTGTTGGTGGCGATCACGCCGTCCATGCCGTGTTTTTGCAGCGTGGCGGCGATCACCTTGACCTGGGTCTCGTCCAGATCCGGGGCAATCTTCAGGAACATGGGCACGCGCCGGCCATGTTCCGAGGCCAGTTCCTCGCGGCGTGACGTGAGTGCAGCCAGCAGGCCATCGAGCGCTTCGTCGCTTTGCAGCGCGCGCAGGTTCTTGGTGTTGGGGCTGGAGATGTTCACCGTCACATAGTCGGCATGCGGGTAGACGCCGGCCAGCGCGACAAGATAGTCGTCGGTGGCATTCTCGATGGGGGTGGCGGCATTCTTGCCAATGTTCAGGCCCAGCAGACGGCCGTGGTGGCGAAAGTGCGCGCGCTTGACGTTGGCGATGAAGGCGTCCAGCCCGTCGTTGTTGAAGCCCAGGCGGTTGATCAGGGCCTGCGCCTCGGGCAGGCGGAACATGCGTGGCTTGGGGTTGCCCGGTTGTGCCTTGGGGGTCACCGTGCCCACTTCGATGAAGCCAAAACCCATGGCGCCCAGGCCGTCGATGCAGCGGGCGTTCTTGTCCAGGCCGGCGGCCAGGCCAACGCGGTTGGGAAACGTCAGACCGGCCAGGGTGACCGGGTTGGACACAAAGGGCTGGCGGTACAGCCGGTCCAGCGGTGTGTTCTGGGTGCGGGCCAGGCCCTCCAGGGTGAGCTCGTGGGCCTCTTCCGGGTCCATGCGGAACAGGGCGGGGCGGATCAGGGCGTAGGGGATCAGGGACATCTTGGATAATCGCGGGTCTTTTCACCATTGTCTCAGAGCCCCAGCACCATGACCCAGGATGAACTCAAGGCCCTCGTTGGCCAGGCCGCCCTCCAGTACGTTGTTCCCGGCGAAATCGTCGGCGTGGGCACCGGCTCCACCGTCAACAAGTTCATCGATGCGCTGGCCGCCATGAAAGACCAGATCAAAGGCGCCGTCTCCAGCTCCGAGGCCTCGACCGTGCGCCTGAAGGCGCTGGGCATCCCGGTGTTCGACAGTAACGAAGTGGAGAGCCTCTCGGTCTACATCGACGGTGCCGACGAAATCGACCACCAGGGCCACATGGTCAAGGGCGGGGGTGCGGCCCTCACGCGCGAGAAGATCGTGGCAGCCCAGTCGAAAAAGTTTGTCTGCATCGCCGACGAAAGCAAACTGGTGGACGCGCTGGGTGCGTTTCCGCTGCCGGTGGAGGTGATCCCGATGGCCACCGCACGCGTCATGCGCCAATTTGCCGCCATGGGAGCGACTGCGACGGTACGCCTGAAAGATGGTCAGCCGCTGGTGACCGACAACGGCCAGCACATCGTCGATGTCAAAGGCCTGAAGATCACCGACCCGCTGGCGTTTGAAACCCAGGTCAGCCAGTGGCCCGGCGTGGTCACCGTGGGCGTGTTCGCCCACCAGAAGGCCCAGGTCTGCTTGCTGGGTACCGCCAGCGGTGTGAAGACGCTGAACTTCTGATTTTCTGAGCCTTGTGGGAGCGCGCCCCTGCGCGCGAATGGCAACCATTGTGTTCATCCTTCGGCCGCAGGGGCGGCCTCCTGCAGCTGTTTCTATGTTTTTGAAAAAGATCCACCGTCGTGCGGTGCTGGCGCTTGCCACAGCCGCCTTGTCTCTGCCCGTTCTGGCACAGTCCCCCTCTGTCAAGCTGGCCCTGATCGAAAGCCTGTCCGGCCCCTTTGCCAACACCGGCGAGGCGGTTGTGCGCAACATCGTCTGGGCCATTGAGCGCGTGAATGCGCGCGGTGGCGTGAAGACCGCCCAGGGCATGCGTCCGCTGGAATTGCTGCGCTACGACAGCAAGGGCCAGAACGAGGAAGCCTTGTCGGCCTTGCGTGCCGCGGTGGACGATGGCGCCCAGGTGGTGCTGCAAGGCAATTCTTCGGCACAGGCGCTGGTGCTGATTGATTCAATCAACAAACACAACGAGCGCGAGCCGGGCAAACGCGTGCTGTTCCTGAACTACTCGGCGGTCGAGCCATCACTGACCAACGACAAATGCAGCTTCTGGCATTTCCGTTTCGATGCCCATGCCGACATGCGCATGACGGCACTGATGCAGGTGCTGCAGGCGGACCGCAAGGTCAAGTCCGCTTACCTGATCGGTCAGGACTACAGCTTTGGCCAGGCGGTGTTGCGCGAGGCGCGCCGCCAGATCGAGGCGCGGCGCCCGGACATGCAGATCGTGGGTGAGGAGTTGCATCCGGTCGGCCGCGTGAAAGACTTTTTGCCCTATGCCACCAAGATCAAGGCCAGCGGTGCACAGGCGGTGATCACCGGCAATTGGGGCAATGACCTGACGCTGCTGGTCAAGGCGGCGCGCGAAGCCGGGTACGAGGGCAAGTTCTACACCTTCTACGGCAATGCCCTGGGCGCGCCCGCCGCCATTGGCGAGGCCGGCGTGGGCCGCGTGGTGGCCGTGGCCGACTGGATGCCCAATGTGCCGGGCAAGCAAAGTGCCGCCTTCTACAAGGCCTTCCGTGAACGCTTTGCCAAGCCGCAGGAAGACTATGTGCACCTGCGCATGCAACTCATGATCGAAGCCTTGGCACAAGCCATCGACAGGGCGGGTTCGTCCGAGCCCCTGGCGGTGGCCCGCCAACTGGAAAAAGCCAAAGTCAGCATGGCTGGGCAGGGGGGCTACATGCGCGCCGAGGACCACCAGTTCCAGCAGCCGCTGGTGGTGGGCCTGATGCAGCGCCAGGGTGAATCGGGTGTCCCGTTTGACGTGGAAGGCTCGGGCTACGGCTTCAGGGTCATCCAGACGCTTCAGCCCGAGCAGGCCCGCCTGCCGCACAGCTGCAAGATGGTGCGGCCCGATTGAGGCGGTGCTAGGGGTAAATCCCGGGGAGGCCTGCCCAAGCCGGTCTGGGGACATTCGCTAGAATTAACCGACCGCTCGGTTGGTGAATTCGGGCGACTTGTTCCCCCTGACCCGGAGTGCCCATGACCGCCACCCTTCAAAGTTTCATCGCCGGCCGCTGGATCGGCCAGCAAGCTGCCCAGCAACTGCGCAGCGCCATCAACGGCCAAACCGTGGCCGCTGCACACGCAGAGGCACTTGATTTTGGCGAGGCCGTACATTACGCCCGCACCGTGGGCCTGCCCAATCTGCTTGAGCTGGACTTTCAGGAGCGCGCCCAGCGCCTCAAGGCCCTGGCCAAGTACCTGGGCGAGCACAAGGAAACGCTCTACGCCATTTCGGCCCACACTGGCGCCACGCGTGCCGACAGCTGGGTGGACATCGAAGGCGGTGCGGGCACGCTGTTCGCCTATTCCAGCATGGGCAGCAACGAACTGCCCAGCGGCAACCTGATCCACGAAGGCCCGGCCTTTGCGCTGGGCAAGAAGGGGGGCTTTGCGGGCACCCACATCCTGGTGCCGCGCGGTGGTATCGCGGTGCACATTAACGCCTTCAATTTCCCCATCTGGGGCCTGCTTGAAAAATTCGCGCCCAGCTTCCTGGCCGGCATGCCCTGCATCGGCAAACCCGCCACCGCCACCAGCTACCTGACCGAGGCCATGGTGCGCCTGGTCGAAGCTTCGGGCATCCTGCCTGCAGGCGCGCTGCAGCTGGTGATCGGCTCCACCGGTGACCTGCTGGACCGCCTCAATGGGCAGGATGTGGTGACCTTCACCGGCTCGGCCGACACCGCGGCCAAGTTGCGCGTCCACCCCAATGTGGTCAAGCACAGCATTCCTTTCAATGCCGAGGCCGACTCGCTCAACTGCGCCATCCTCGCACCCGACATCACGCCCGACGACGAGGAGTTCGACCTGTTCGTCAAGGAAGTGGCTCGCGAGATGACCGTCAAGGCCGGGCAGAAGTGCACCGCCATCCGCCGCGCGATCGTGCCGCGCCAGCACCTGGACGCTGTGGCTGAAAAACTCAAGGCCCGCCTGGCCAAGGTGGTGGTGGGCGATCCATCCGTGGATGGCGTGAAGATGGGCGCGCTGGCCTCGCACGCGCAGCAGGCCGATGTGGCCGAGCGCGTGGCCCTGCTGCGCCAAAGCGCCGAGCTGGTGTTTGGCGGCGGTGCCGATTTCAAGCCTGTGGGCGAGGGCGTGGCGCAAGGCGCTTTCTTCCAGCCCACGCTGCTGCTGTGCCAAAAACCCCTGCAGACCGACAGCGTGCACGACGTCGAAGCCTTTGGCCCCGTCAGCACCCTCATGCCCTACGACGGCATCGACGAAGCCCTGCAACTGGCCGCGCGCGGCCAGGGCAGCCTGGTGGGCACGCTGGTGACCCAAGACCCGCAAGTGGCAGCCCGTGTCATTCCGGTGGCCGCAGCTTTGCACGGCCGCCTGCACATCCTCGACCGCGAAGCCGCAGTCGAGTCCACCGGGCACGGCTCGCCGCTGCCGCCGCTCAAGCACGGTGGCCCGGGCCGCGCCGGGGGCGGTGAAGAACTCGGCGGCATCCGCGCCGTCAAGCACCTGATGCAGCGCACCGCCCTGCAGGGCTCGCCCAGCATGATCGCCGCCGTCACAGGCGAGTACATGCGCGGTGCCAAGCTGATTGAGACCGAGATCCACCCCTTCCGCCGCCACTTCGAGGACCTGCAGATCGGCGAGAGCCTGCTGACCCACCGCCGCACCGTGGGCGAGGCCGACATCGTGGCCTTCGGCGGCCTGTCGGGCGACTATTTCTACATGCACTTCGACGAGATTGCCGCCAAGGATTCACCCTTTGGCAAACGCATCGCGCACGGCTACTTCGTGCTGTCTGCGGCGGCCGGCCTGTTTGTCTCGCCCGCACCGGGCCCGGTGCTCGCCAACTACGGCCTGGACACCCTGCGCTTCGTCAAACCCGTGGGCATTGGCGACACCATCCAGGCACGCCTGACGGCCAAGCGCAAGATCGACCGCAACAAAAAAGACGCCAAGGGCGTGGGCCAGGGTGTGGTGGCCTGGGATGTGGAAGTGACCAACCAGGACGGCGATGTGGTGGCCAGCTACGACATCCTGACGCTGGTGGCCAAGCGCGCATAAGCACTGCCACAATCGCCGGATGAACTGGTATGACCGACTCGTCCTGCCCTGGCTGATCGACATCGCCTGCGGCCTGCCCATGGTGCAGGCCAAGCGTCGGCTGCTGGTGCCACAGGCGCGGGGGCGCGTGCTGGAGATCGGCATGGGCACCGGCCGCAACCTGCCGTTTTACGACCGCTCCCGCATCACACAGCTGGTGGGCGTGGACCCGGCGCTGCAGATGCACCGCCTAGCGCAGCGCCGCAGTGCCCGGGCGGGCATCGGTGTGGATCTGGTGGGCCTGTCGGCCGAGCGCCTGCCCTTGCCCGACGACAGCTTTGACACCGTGGTCTGTACCTACACCCTGTGCAGCATCCCCGACCCGGCGGCAGCCCTGTATGAGGTGAGGCGGGTGCTCAAGCCCGGTGGCCAGTTCCTGTTTTGCGAGCATGGCCGCTCGCCCGATCCCGCACTGGCGCGTTGGCAGACGCGTATCGAGCCACTGTGGAAGCCACTGGCCGGCGGGTGTCACCTCACGCGTGATGTGCCGATGTTGCTGCGCGATGCCCGATTGCAGGCGGATGTGGAACAGGGCTACATCAGCGGCCCAAGGGTACTGACCTACCACTATTGGGGCCAGGCGAGCAAAGCTTGAAACCGAACTTGAAAATGGCCAAGGGGCGCGGTGGGGCTGTCGCCTCATGCTGGGGTACCAGAAATCGGCACCAGCCCCACCGCGCCCCTTGGCCATTTTGGGCAGTGGTGCCCGACGAGCCCAGCAACCGAGGAGATCAAAAGTGAAAGCGGTGTACCTGACAGGCCACGGTGGCAACGAAGTGGTGACCATTGGCGATCGACCCATGCCCGAACGGATGCCCGGTGAGGTGCTGGTGCGGCTGCATGCCGCCACGCTCAACCGGGTGGACCTGTACATGCGCGACAGCGGCGCGGGCATCACCCACACCTTGCCGCAAATCATGGGCATCGACGGCGCGGGTGTGGTCGAGGCAGTGGATGAGGGGCATGGCCTGAGCGTGGGCCAGCGCGTGCTGCTGTATCCCGGTGTGACCTGCGGCCACTGCGAATTCTGTGTTCGCGGCGACGAGGTCTTGTGCACCACCATGAAACTGCTGGGCGAGCACCGCGATGGTACGCTGGCCGAATACATCGGCGTGCCCGCGCGCAATGCCGTGCCCATGCCCGAAGGCTGGTCGTTTGAAGAAGCGGCAGCGCTGGGCGTGAACCACCTGACGGCCTGGCGCATGCTGGTGACGCAGGCCCGGCTCAAGCCGGGAGAGACGGTGCTGATTTTCGGCATCGGTGGCGGCGTGTCGCTGGCCGGCCTGCAACTGGCCAAGGCCATGGGCGCGCGGGTGTTCGTCACCTCGCGGGAGCAGGACAAGCTCGACCGTGCGCTCGCGCTGGGGGCCGATGCCACCATCTGCAGCGCCACGCAGGATGTGGGCAAGGCTGTCATGCAACTCACTGGCAAGCGCGGTGTGGACGTGGTGTTTGAAAACGTGGGCGCTGCCGTCTGGGACAGTGCGCTCAAGAGTGCTGTGCGCGGCGGCCGCATCGTGACTTGCGGCGCCACCAGCGGTGACCAGCCTGGCGCCGATCTGCGCCGGGTGTTCATTCGGCAGCTGCAGATTTACGGCTCCACTTTGGGCAATCTGGCAGAGTTGCGCGATCTGGTGCGCTTTTGCGCGCAGCACGGTGTGCGACCGCTCATGGACCAGGTGTTCCCGCTGGATCAAACCCATGCCGCGCTCGACCGACTGGCCTCGGGGCAGCAGTTTGGCAAGGTGGCGGTAAGGCTGAGCGCTTGAGCGTTTTGTGGTTCAGTCGGCGGCGGTCAGAAATGCCTGCAGCAGCTCGGCCAGGGCCTGGGGCTGGTCGTGGTGCAGCATGTGACCTGCATCTTCAACGCAAGCGACCTGGTGATGGGGCACAGACTGCAGGCGTTGGTGGTACTCCTGAAGGGTGTATTTGCCCTTCCACCAGCTGCCCAGGGAGTCGTCGGCTGCTTCCACTGCGAGCACCGGTGCACTGATCCGCTTGTAGATTTCAAGTGCTTCTTCGACCCGATACAAATAGGGGTTGACGATCTTGTGAGCCGCATCGCCAAGAATGCGCCACTGGCCATCGGCGTCAGGGCGCGCCCAGTGCTGGGCCAGCCATTCGGCCTTGTCCTGGGGAAGGCGTGGGTTGGTCTTCATCAGGCGGGCGGCCACGGCGGCCACATCGGGGTAGGTTTTGAGGTCGATCGCGCCTTCGTGGTGCTGGCGCAGTTCATCGAGCCACTGCGTCAGTCGGGTGGGGGCCTGGGCAGGGCGTGTGGCCGCCATGCCAAAACCTTCGAGGTTGACCAGTTTGCGGATGCGTGTGGGACGCACACCGGCGTACATCATGACCACATTGCCGCCCATGCTGTGCCCCACCAAATCAATGGGGCAGTCGGGACTGATCACTTCCAGCAAGGCGTCCAGATCGCCCAGATAGTCCGGGAACCAGTAACTGTCGGTGGCGGGGGTTTCGGTCAGTCCGAAGCCACGCCAGTCAAACGCGATGATCTGGCGGTCTTGCACAAAGGCTTCGCTCAATGCATCCACCATGAATTGCCAGGATGCGGCCACATCCATCCAGCCGTGGGCCATCACCAGCGGTGGCTGGTTGGCCGACGCCTGCCCCCAGCGCTGCAGGTGGTAGCGACAGCCGCGCAGTGACACAAAGGTGCTCGTGGGTTCTCTCTGGACTTGGTACATACTGCAGCGATGATAAAGAGACAAGAGACCGCCAGCCGTCGCAAGCAGGACTCCGGGACCGACGCTTACACCGCATTGCACCGGGGTTTTGGCTGGAAAGTCCCGCCGCATTTCAACATGGCCCAAGCCTGCTGTGGCCGCTGGGCCGCAGAGCCCGCCACGGCCGACCGCATCGCCATACGCGAACATGTGGCCGGGCAAGGCCTGGGGCGCAGCTGGAGCTTTGCCCAGCTGCAGGATGCGGCCAACCGGCTCAGCCATGTGCTGGACGCGCAAGGGGTGCGGCCAGGTGACCGGGTGGCGATTGTGCTGCCTCAGCGTTTCGAGACGGCGGTGGCCTACATGGCGGTGCTGCAGATGGGGGCGGTGGCCATGCCCCTGTCCATGCTGTTCGGGCCGGAGGCACTGTCTTTTCGCATCCAGGACAGCCAGGCCCGGGTGGCGATTGCCGACGAATCCGCCTGGGGGGCCTTGCAAGAGGCCAGAAAGGACTGCCCCGGTCTGCGCACGGTGATTGGTGTGGGGCAGGCCGGTCTAGAGGGTGATCTGGATTTCGAGGCCGCCATCCGCCGCATGCCTGGGCGCTTCGAGGCGTTGCGCACCCGAGCCGATGATCCGGCGGTGCTGATCTACACCAGTGGCACCACCGGCAACCCCAAGGGTGCGCTGATCCCGCAGCGGGCGCTGATCGGCAACCTCACCGGTTTCGTTTGCAGCCAGAACTGGTTTGGCTTTGACCCGGCGCAGGTGGGCAGCGCTTCGGATGCGCTGTTCTGGTCGCCGGCCGACTGGGCCTGGACCGGCGGGCTGATGGATGCGCTGCTGCCCAGCTTGTATTTCGGTCGCCCCATCGTCGCCTTCAACGGGCGGTTTTCACCCGAGGCCGCGTTCGAGATCCTGCACACCCACGGGGTCACGCACACCTTTTTGTTTCCCACCGCGCTCAAGGCCATGATGAAGGCCGTGCCCGAGCCACGCCAGCATTACCGCTTGCAGCTGCAGGCCATCATGAGTGCCGGCGAGGCGGTGGGCGACGCGGTGTTCACTTACTGCCAGCAGCAGCTGGGGGTCACGGTCAATGAAATGTTTGGCCAGACCGAGATCAACTATGTGGTGGGCAACTGTGCCCGCTTTTGGCCGCCCAGGCCGGGCAGCATGGGCAAGGGCTACCCAGGCCACCAGGTGGCCGTGATCGACGCCGCCGGCCAGCGTTGCCCGCCCGGTACGCCCGGCGAAGTGGCCGTGAACCGCCTGGATGTGCACGGCCATCCTGACCCGGTGTTTTTTCTGGGCTACTGGAACAACGAGGAAGCCACCCGCCACAAATACACCGGGGACTGGTGCCGCACCGGCGACATGGCCGTGTGCGACCAGGACGGCTACCTCTGGTACCAAGGGCGCACCGACGACATGTTCAAGGCGGCCGGCTACCGCATCGGCCCCGGCGAGATCGAGAACTGCCTGGTCAAGCATGCGGCCGTGGCCAACGCGGCCGTGGTGCCCAAGCCCGATGCCGAGCGCGGTGCGCTGGTCAAGGCCTATGTGGTGCTGAGCCCCGATGCCCTCGCCGCCCGCCAGAACGCGCCCAACGCCGCGCACTACGAAGAAGGGGTGCGCCAGGCCTTGCAAGCCCATGTGCGTGGCCTGCTCGCACCCTACGAATACCCCAAGGAAATCGAGTTCATCGACCAGTTGCCCATGACCACCACCGGCAAGGTGCAGCGGCGTGTGCTGCGCCTGCAGGAAGAGGCGAGGGCAGCGGCACGGACATGATTCGGGGCATGACACAATCCACCACCATCTGAGCATTTCACGAAGAGAGACACACGCATGAACAAGGTTCAACTCGGCACCAGCGACCTGCAGGTCACCCCCATCTGCCTGGGCACCATGACCTTTGGTGAGCAGGTCAATGAAGCCGACGCGCACGCTATCCTGAGCCGCTCGCTGGAGGCCGGCATCAACTTCGTCGACACGGCCGAGATGTACGCCGTGCCGGCCAAGGCCGAGACCTGTGGCGCCACCGAGACCTTCATCGGCCACTGGTTCGAGAAGAACCCTGGTGCCCGCAACAAACTGGTGCTGGCCACCAAGGTGGCCGGGCCGTCCCGCGGCATGCCCTGGATCCGTGAAGGCGGCGGCATGACGGCGCAGGACATTCTGAACTCCTGCGAAGGCAGCTTGAGGCGCCTGAAAACCGATGTGATCGACCTCTACCAGATCCACTGGCCCGAGCGCCATGTGCCGGTGTTCGGCATGAGCTATTTCGATCCGGCCAAAGACAAATCGGTGACCTCGATCCATGAGCAACTCGAAGCCATGGCCAAGCTGGTCAAGGCGGGCAAGGTGCGCTACATCGGTCTGTCCAACGAATCGCCTTATGGCGTGCACGAGTTCGTCCGCCTGGCCGAGCAACACGGCCTGCCGCGTGTGATGACGGTGCAAAACCCCTACGCGCTGACCAGCCGTTTCTACGACAACGGACTGGACGAGACCTGCCACCGCCTGAAGGTGTCGATGCTGGCCTATTCACCGCTGGCCTTTGGTGCGCTGACGGGCAAATACGACCAGAGCGGCTTTGTGGGCGAGAAGACCCCCGACGCCCGCATCTCGAATTACGAGTCGGTGCGCAAGCAACGCTGGGGCCGCGAAGAAGCCTTGGTGGCCGCCCGCCGCTACAACCAGCTGGCCCGTGACAATGGCCTCACGCCCACCCAGATGGCCCTGGCCTTCTGCTACCACCGCTGGAGCGTGGCCAGCACCATCATCGGCGTGACTTCGGTGGCGCAGTTCGACGAAGACCTGAAGGCCTGGGACACCACGCTGAGCCCCGAGTTGCTGGCCAAGATCGACGCCATCCGCTGGGAACTGCGCGACCCGGCGCTCTGAGGCCGGACACCCGTCCTCAGCCGTCCACCGGCTGGGCCGGCGTTTCCAGCAGCAGCTGGTAGAAGGCCAGGTCCAGCCAGCGGCCGAACTTGAACCCCACTTGCGGCAGGGTGCCCACCGGCTTGAATCCCAGGCGTTCGTGCAGGGCGATGCTGCCTTCATTGGCCGCGTCAATCGCGCCCACCATGGCGTGCACATCGCGCTGACGCGCGGCCTCGATCAAGGCGCGCATCACCGTCAAGCCCAGTCCTTTGCCGCGGTGGTCCTTGTGCACATAGACCGAATGCTCCACGGTGTACTTGTAGGCCGGGTAGGCCCGGAAGGTGCCGTAGCTGCCAAAAGCCAGCAGCGTGCCTGCGGCATCTTCAACACCGATGACCGGAAAGCCGCCTTTTTCCTTGGCGGCAAACCAGGCCTCCATGCTGGCCAGCGGTCGGGGTTGGTAGTCGTACAAGGCGGTGGAGTTCACGATGGCGTCGTTGAAGATGTCCACGATGGCTTGGGCGTGTCGGGCGTGGGTGCAGGAAACGAGGGGTGTGCTCATGGGGATGTCTCGGCTACAAGTGCGGCCAGTTTAGCGTTCTTGACATGTGTTCCTGTCGTGCTGGGGGCTCCTACAATCCTGCGCAGTCCAACGAAAGTCACTCCATGGAAATCCTCTTGCCCATCGCTGTCGTGTTCGGCAGCTACCTGCTCGGTTCCCTGAGCTTTGCGGTCATCGTCAGTCGCTTCATGGGCCTGGCCGATCCGCGCAGCTACGGCAGCAAGAACCCTGGTGCGACCAATGTGCTGCGCTCGGGCAGCAAGAAGGCGGCCATCCTGACCTTGTTGTTTGATGCGGTCAAAGGCGGCCTGCCGGTGGGCTTGGTGCTGGCTTTCGGACCGGCCTACGGCCTGGGCGCGGGGACGGCGGCGCTGGCCGGTTTGGCGGCTTTTCTGGGGCACCTGTTCCCGGTCTTTTTTGGCTTTGCTGGCGGCAAGGGCGTGGCCACGGCCGTGGGTGTGCTGGTGGGCATGAACGGCCTGTTGGCGCTGACCACGCTGGCCACGTTTGGCATCGTGCTGTATTTCAGCCGTTATGTTTCGCTGGCCTCCATTGTGGCCGCCGTGTTCGCGCCGGTGTATTACCTCTTTGGTGACGGCGTGGTCTGGCAGGCCGATGGTGCCGAGGTCCTGAGCCTGGCCGTTATGGCGCTGTTGCTGGTTTGGCGCCACCGCGAAAACATCAACCGCCTGGTCGCGGGCACCGAAGCCAAGCTGGGCCGCAAAAAAGGCTGAAGCCCGCCGTCACTTGAGGGGTGGTGAAGACTGGCGCAGCGGGCTGTGCTGTGCCAGCACTTCCATGTAGTCGGCCACCCCCTCGCGTTCCCGCGTCAGAAAGCGCTCGATCGCATCGGCAAAGCCGGGGTGGGCGATCCAGTGGGCGCTGGCCGTGTGCACCGGCAACAGGGCGCGCGCCATCTTGTGCTCGCCCTGGGCACCCCCCTCGAAGCGTTGCACCCCGTGGGCGATGCACCATTCAATGGGCTGGTAATAGCAGGCTTCGAAGTGCAGGCAGTCCACCCTTTGCGTGGCGCCCCAGTAGCGGCCATAGGCCACGTGGGGCAGACCGGCTGCGTCATGCTGCAGGCCGATCAAACTCATGGCCATGGGTTCCCCGGCCCGCTCGCCCAGGCACAGCAGCCAGTGCGCGGGCATGTGTTGGCGCATGGCGGCGAAGAAGCCGGGTTGCAGGTAGGGCGGGTTGCCGTGCTCCCAGTAGGTTTGCTGGTAGCAACGCTCCACAAAAGCCCAGTCGCTGTCGCTGGCCTGGCTGCCGGTGACGCAGCGAAACACCACGCCCGCCTCGCGCACCTTGCGGCGTTCCTGCCGGATTTTTTTGCGCTTGTCCTGGTTCAGGCTGCCCAGAAAGTCATCAAAGTCGCGCCAGCCTGGGTTTTGCCAATGGAACTGCACCTGCTGGCGCAGCACCAGGCCGGCCTCTTGACTGGCGGCCTGGTCTGCCGCATCGCCAAACAGGATGTGCAGCGAAGGCAGGCCTTCGACCACGCACCAGGCGATCAGGGCCTGCAGCAAAGCGCTGCGGTCGGTGGGGTTGCGGGCCAGCAAGCGGGTGCCCGGCACCGGCGTGAAGGGCGAGGCGACGACGGCCTTGGGGTAATAAGGCAAACCATGGCGCTCGTAGGCTTCGGCCCAGGCCCAGTCAAACACGTATTCGCCGCGTGAGTGGGTTTTCAGCCAGACCGGACAGGCCGCGGCCAATGCTTCGCCCTGCCAGAGGGTGAACAAGCGCAGCGTCCAGCCGGTGCCCGGGCTGGCCGAACCGCTGGCACACAGGGCCTGCAGGTAGGCGTGCTGCATGAAGGGGGTGGGGCTGGCCTGGCGCACGAGCAAGCCGTCCCAGACCGCGGGGGCGATCTCGTCCATGCCCGCCAAGATCCGGGTGACATAATTGCCGTTCACACCGTCCTGCACCTGTATGACTCTCCAGATTAGCGTCGCCCAGATCAATTTTGTCGTGGGCGACATGGCGGGCAATGCCCGCAAGATCATTGAATTTTCGCAAGCAGCCTACGCCCGTGGCGTGCGGCTCGTGCTCACACCCGAGCTGTCAATTTGCGGCTACGCGGCCGAAGACCTGTTTTTGCGTCCCGCTTTCATCGACGCCTGCGATGATGCCCTGAAAACCGTGGCCCGCGAGCTGGCGGGGTTGAAAGACCTGCATGTGG
>Ga0228703_1001202_pt1 | contig 16281 bp, 24 predicted proteins | sample McNCre217_Aug_MG_3_FD_178020 | JGI IMG/M metagenome (GOLD analysis project Ga0228703, IMG submission 178020) | Freshwater microbial communities from McNutts Creek, Athens, Georgia, United States - 29-17_Aug_MG | ecosystem: Environmental > Aquatic > Freshwater > Creek | place: USA: Georgia... | reverse complement strand
TGCTCACCGTGTGAGCGTAATTTCTCAGGGTATAATTCAAAGCTTGTCGGCGTGTAGCGCAGCCTGGTAGCGCACTTGCATGGGGTGCAAGGGGTCGCGAGTTCGAATCCCGCCACGCCGACCATTTGATCGTATAAAGGCCTCCAACTGGAAACAGTCGGAGGCCTTTTTCATTGGGGGATTTCTTCCTATGCAGACAAGGAAGACCAGCCAAATTCATTGACAGCCAATCGAAAGCGGGGGAACAATATCCTTACTGTTCCCCTGACCTGCCCCCTCTGAGCCATACCAAATCGATGGAACAAAGTCCGCTAATTTTGGAGAATGGCGGATATGAAGACCACACGATTTACCGACGAGCAGATCATCGGATTTCTCAAGCAAGCTGAAGCGGGCATGTCCATCAAGGACATTTGCCGCTCTGGCGGCTTTAGCCAGGGGGATGCTTGCGCTGCGGCTGTATTGCGGGTCTTTTTCGCGGTGCGGGCTGGTGCGGATGAAGGCCATGATGTGGCCGGTGTGGCTGTTTTGCCTGCGCAGTTTTTCGGCCGCACGGCACGCGAATTCGGTGATGGCTTCTTGCAGGTCTTGCAGTTCGGTTATGGGGTGGCCGAATGATCGGGTGCATGCGATTTGCTGTTTGGCCGGGGGCTCGTCTTCAAATTCAATGCACGGCACGCCGTTGAGTTCGCGCACGGTTTTTTCAAGCACCACCGACCAACCGGCTTTGGTGGCTGCTGGGCTCATGCGTTGCAGATCCAGCGCGGTGTGCACGCCTTGCGCTCGCAGCTGTGCGCCGATGCGGGGGCCAACGCCCCACACATCGCCCACTTCGGTGGCCACCAAAAGGGCGTGAAGTTCTTCGGGCGTGCACGCGCCCAGGTGGCAGATTTGCGCATGGTGCGCGGGGTAGCTGCCGGGCTTGCGCTCCGCGCTTTTGGCGATGGCGTTCGCTAATTTTGCGAGTGTCTTTGTCGGGCCAATGCCGATGCACGTCGGGATGCCGATCCATTGATGGATGCGCCTGCGGATGATGCGGGCGCGCCTCACCAAATCGCCGGGGATGCCACTCACGTCGATGAAACTTTCATCGATGCTGTAGACCTCTTGCGCGTGGCCCAGGCCTGCGGCCAGCGTCATCATGCGGTCGCTCATGTCGCCATACAAAGCGAAGTTGGCGGACAAGGCAACGAGTCCGGCTTCTTCTTCAAAGTGCCGGATCTTGAACCACGGCGCACCCATCTTGATGCCCAGCGCTTTGGCTTCGTCGCTTCGCGCAATCGCGCAGCCGTCGTTGTTGCTCAGCACCACCACCGGGCGGTGTTTCAGCCAGGGCTGAAACACGCGCTCGCAGCTGCAGTAAAAGTTGTTGCCGTCGACCAGGGCGAGCATGTCATGTGCCGTGCTGGACGATGCTGGCGACCACGACGCCCCACACTTCAATCGTCTGGCCTTCGGTGGGCACGATGTCCGCGAAGTCGGGGTTTGCAGCGACCAGGCGGAAAGCATCGGGGCGGGTCTGCAGGGTCTTGCAGGTGAAGTCGCCATCGACCACGGCCACGACGATGTGGCCGCTCTCGGGCTTGATCGCTCGGTCCACCAGCACGACCGAGCCATCCAAGATGCCCGCGTCGCGCATGGACTGGCCGCTCACGCGCAGCATGAACGTCGCTTGCGGGTGCTTGATCAGCTGGTTCATCAAGTCGATGCGCTCGACCTGGTGATCTTCGGCGGGGGAGGGGAAACCGGCCTGCACGCTGGCCGGGAAAGTGTTGACCAGGAACGGGCCGGGAGGCAGGGGTTGGGGGGTGGATAGCTGGGGCATGTTGTTGCTCAATGCTGTATAAAACACCAGCATACTGAGAACATCAGCACAATGCAGTTGCCTGATTGCGCCCCTCTGCCGGTTGGTGGAGGGGCGGTTTTTATGCCTGATGACTGGATTGCTGTTCTCGATGGAAATGAACGCCCGCTGTGCAGCGTTAGCGGTCGATCACCGGCGATGCTCGAACTTACGTTTCTGATCACATTTCAGCCATTCGTCAGCGCTCGAGTATTCAAATTCCGGGATGCTTGCAATTTTCGGCATGTGGGCGATTCTGCCGCGATCGTGGAGAATGGCGGAATGGACTACGGATTCGATCACCTCTATACGGACGCCACCTCATTGCAGAACCTAATGATCGCAATCGCTCAAGGCGGCCAGGAGGGCGAGGCTGACTACGTCCGACTTCGACGGGCTTTGATTGGCGACCCCGGAATAGAGCCGCTTCTCCCCATCTTCGTGAAAACCTGCCGTACAAAGTTGCAATTCTGGGGGTACATCCGTCACTGAGGAGATCAGGCTGGGTGAGATCTCGGTGCCGTACATCTCCTGCAGGTGCGTGCCAATTTCGCGCACCGTCATGCCTCGGGCGTACAGGGAGATGATCTTGTCATCAAAGCCGCTCCAGCGAGTCTGGTGCTTGGGGATCAACTGGGGCTCAAAGCTGCCATGGCGATCACGGGGCACCTCAATGGGCAGCTCACCAAACTCGCCCTTGAGGGTTTTCTTGCTCTTGCTGTTTCGGGTGTTGCCAGTGGCGTTGGCCACCGATTCATGGCGGTCATGGCCTAAGTGCTCAGTCAGCTCAGCGTCAAGCGCGCGCTCGACCAGCAGCTTGGTCAGTTGCTTGAGCAGACCATTCTGGCCAATGAGGTCTTCAGGTTTCTTGTAGTTAGCCAGAAGGCCTGACAACAATTCTTCAGGTACTTCGTGTTTCTTGGTAGACATTGTGTTGACGGACTATGGGGCTCATGCCCCAGGGGGATTGTCCGTTTACACAAAATCTTGCACACCCTCGTTCTACAATCCAAAACGATGCATCTTGCGGCGTCTTTCCGCTATGCTTCTAGAAACGTAAATCCCAACTGCTCGGAAGTGTCTAGTTGATCCGAGTCAATTGACTCTTTGACCTCCTGGTCAGGATCAATCTTTGGTTGATGCATAAGCAAATCCACATGAATTATTTTTCTAGCAACATCTTTCCAAAAAAAGCCGCAAAAATATTTGCTAGATGGGTTTGCTTTACTGGCATGCTGTTGTTGAGCTGCATGGTTCAGGCAACAGTTGTCACGGTCACTCCCAGCTTCAGTCCTATCGCAATCAATCCTGGTGATGCGAGCACCCTGAGCATTCAATTTTCACAAGACCAAGCGGCTGCATTGACGGCGGCGGCCATCACTGTGAAGTTGCCCAGTGGCATGAGCGTTTACACATCTCCATCAGTGAGTGACACCTGTAACTTTACGGGTGGGCCCGTGGCGGGAGCTACTGGCAACTTCTCATTGAGCGCAGGCACTATACCTGGATATACAGGCCCAAGTACCGGTACTTGTACTTACTCATTCAAAGTTACCTCCGTCTCTGCAGGCGGAACCAACCTAGCGTATGTGATTGCTATAGGGGACTTTTCTGCAAGCGACGGAACCCCAACTGCAGTGACAAACAGCACTGCCGCGTCTGTGAGCTTGCAGATCAATACGCTGAGTAATCCGACCACCAGCATCTCGTATTCTCCAAGCTCAGTGAAATGGGGCGAAGACACAGCGATGACGCTCACCGTCACGAACCCCAACGCGGGTGTGTCGCTGCCGCTTTCTTCTCCCAGCATGACGTTCACACTGCCCTCTGGCTTGGTGTTTTCTAGTCGATACTCCACCCCAACGTCCAGCAGCTGCACGGGCACCGGTGCCTCCAATGGCTCAGTGAGTGCCACATCAAGCAGTTTGACACTGAGCGGGGGTGTTATCGGGCAAAGTGGCAATTGTTCCATCACGTTCTATGTCACTTCAGCCAATTCGGGCTCTTCCATCTCAGCGAGCCTTGCAAGTGGTGCATACAGTAACACCCGAGGACTGACCACCGCATCTTCAAGCGCAACGTTGACGAACGCTACTCCACTGTCGATCACACAAACGCTGTCCGCGGGTTCTAGCAGCGGTAGCCCCGTTGCCAACAACTCGCCCGTCACACTGACGATTGCGTTTAAAAACAGCTCGACTGTGGCCAATATTGCCAATTCCACCAGCTTTGTGCAAGCGTTGCCAGCCAACGTGGTGATTGACACTTCATCGAGTGGCAGTGTCAATCCTCAAATCAGCTGCACATCTGGAACATCAGGCTCGCTTTCAGTTAGCGACGGAGGTTCCAGCATCACCTGGAATGGAGGCGTGATTGCCAAAAGTAACGGTACCTGCACGATCACACTGAGTGTTAAAACGACCACTAAGAGCAGCAGCGGATACGTCATCTCCAGCACATCGACTGGCTCCAGTTCCAGCTTCACAGGGGGCGCGAGCGGCAGCACAACTATCGCAGCGCCCACTGCGACAGTGACCCTGTACAGTCTCTCGGGGTTGAACCTTGCAAAAAGTGTTTCGTCCACGACAACGTACCCTGGCGATACGCTGACCTACACGATCACATTCAGCAATTATTCCGGAGCATCTGCAACAATCACCAGTTTCACGGATTCATTTCCAAGTGTGGGTGGTGGCACCCTCACTTACCAAGACTACACCATTGACAGTGGTTGCACGGGCGGCACAGTTTCTTCAACTGTCGGCACTTCAACTTCTTTCAATATCACCAATTTGGGCGTAGTCGCCGGTTCAGGCAACAACCCGGGAGTGTGTACGCTCACCATCGATGTGCTTGTTCCCTCCACTGCTACGGTGGGCGGAAGCATTTCTGCAAACACCATCAGCTCTTCAAACCTCAGCTCTGCGACCGGTAAAGAGTTCACAAGTGTTAGCTCATCCTCTTCAAGTGTGGTTGCCAGTTTGGGCGTGTGCCAAACTTACTCCACCAGCAACATCTTGACCAATGGTGGCGGAGGCTGTCCAAGTACGACCTCCAGTACTGTCAGCTCTACCTCGCGAGCATCGACCAATAAATATCTGAACGACATCGTGACTTATTCGTTGGTTTTTAACAACCCAACGGCGTCAGCGATCACCAATGCGGCGTTGACTTATTCTTTGCCTACTAATTTGAGTTTGTCATCTGGGGCCACATTTACATATTCAACGGCGTGCGGAGCGGTGAACTCCTCAGGATCATCAGGTGCAACGGTTGCTTTGAGCAACATCACCATCCCAGCGCCGACCGGTAGCAATTTGAATGGTATCTGTGTGGTCAAAATTGTTGGCGTTCAGTCCAGCAGTATGAGCAAGTTGACCACCACCATTCCTGCAAATGCCATTACGGGTGCGGCTTTGAGCAACGCATCGGCCAACTCGGTTGATTTGACCGCTGTGAATCCGATGTCGATTTCTCTAGCGTTTAGCCCTACGAGCACCAACTTGTATGGTAACTCTCGGCTGACCATGACGTTGACAAACAGCTCAGCAACAGCACTCAGTGCAGTGAGCGTGTTAAACAATTTCCCGGCTTCCACCAATGCTTTTGTGCTAGCCAGTAACCCGAACCTGACATCCACTTGTACTGGCGGTAGCAATACAGCCAGTGCAGGTGCGAGCAGTCTCACTGTCTCGGGCCTCAATGTGCCTGCCAACGCAAGCTGTACGGTGACTTTCTCGATTTACACAACAGCTGGCGGGCCCTGGACCGATACGTTGGTTTCTTCGAATATTTCATTTGCCAGCGGCACCACATCGGTCACAGGTGTCAACACGAGCGCCAGCACACTGAGTGCGACATTGAACAACTCGATCGCGGCCACTGCGGCATTCAGCCCCAGCAGCGTGGTGGTCAGCGGCACCTCCGTGTTGACTGTGACGCTTTCAAACAATGGTACAACGGCCTTCACAAACGTGAGCATGAACGCTCCACTGCCAAGCGGGACTCAGATCGCTTCGAGTAGCGTTGTCTCGAGCACTTGCGCTGGATCACCTATTTTGACGGCGCCCACGAATGGACCAGTGACTTTGAGTGGTGCGCAGATATTTGGTGGTGGAAGCTGCACGGTGACTTTCAGCATTCAGACCAAGTCCGCTGGAAGCGGCAGCTTGGGCAGCTGGCCATTTTCGATCGCTGCAGGAGGAATTACTACGGCAGAAGGTGCGAGCAACTCTTCTGTTGTTGCGGCCACACTGGGCGTGGCTGCGGCCGGCTCAATTGTCGTTAACAAGTCATTTTCGCCCTCTGTCATCAACAACGGCAGTCCTTCAACTTCCGTGTTGGAAATTGATTTGACCAACTCGGCTGGAGCCACCGTCAATGGTGTGGCTTTGACAGACAACTTCCCCTCGGGCATGGAAATATTCACAAGCCCTAACGCCAGTACAACTTGTACGGGCGCGACCTTGACAGCAAACCCGGGCGCGACGAGTGTGTCGCTTTCTGGGGCGAGTTTGAACAGTGCTGCGGTCTGCAAAATTTTCGTGACTGTGACAGCCATCAAGCCTTTGACGCTGGTGAACGTGATTCCCGTGGGTGCTGTCAGCACCACGCAGGGCTACTCGAACACCTTTGCGGCCAGTGCAACGCTGTCAAGTTTGCAAGGCCTCAGTGTTGAAAAGAGTTTTTATCCAACAGCCATTGCGCCTGGCCAGACGTCTGTGTTGACGGTTAAGGTCATCAGCACCATTAACAGCAATTTGTCCGGATTGGCTTTCACAGACAGTTTGCCTGCTGGCATGACGATTGCTGCAACGCCAAACGCAAGCACCACCTGTACGGGAGGTGCGTTGACGGCCAACGCGTCTTCAGGGAGTTTGAGCCTGAGCGGGGCGAGCCTTGCGGCAGCGACGAGCTGTATAGTTTCAGTCAACGTGACAGCCAGCTCCGCCGCTTCATTGACCAACACTTTGGCTGTCGGATCGGTCTCTGCCACAGGGGGATATCAAAACCCAACAGCGGCTAGTGCCACGTTGTATGTCATGAGTGCCCCCACGGTGACGTTGTCCTATGGAACCAGTCCCATCGCTTCTGGCGCTAGCTCGGTTTTGACGGTTACGATTGCCAACACAGATGCATCTTCTTCTCTAACCGGGCTCTCTGTTTCGGCCAGTTTGCCATCAGGGTTGACGATCGATTCAACCACTGGGAGCACCACGAATTGTTCGGGGGGCGCTGTTCAGGCTACACCTGGTGCTGGTACCGCTACTTTGAGTGGTGCGTCCATTGCTGCGAACGCAAATTGTAGATTTACTGTTGGGGTGACGGGAACTGCCCCAGGTGCATATTCCACCGCCAACTCCAATCCAACCACTGTGACTGCTGGTGCTATCAAAGATAACCAAGGTCTGAGCAATGGTGCTCAAGCGTCAGCGGATTTGGTAATTTTTAATCTTCCAACAATTAGCCAATCCTTTGGTGTCACGAGTATTGCCTCGGGCGGTACAACGACTTGGTCCATTGTTTTAGGTAACTCCAACAGTGCTTCAATTTCTCTTAGCGGCGGCCTGACGGTTTCTACTCCTTCGAATATTTCGATAGTGACAGGTACCGTGAACAAAGGGCAGTGTACCGGGACCATAACTGCCTCAACATCGAACAATACAGTGACGTTCAACTCTGGCGTGGTTATCCCGGCCGGTGGATGTACGGTAACCATTTCTTCCGTTACAGGCACTGTGGTCAGCTCAAGCGGTCCTTACTCCACCACCATTGCGGCTGGTGCACTGAGTACAACTGCTGGTGCCAACCAGAGTGCGGCAACGGCCTACCTGTCCGTGTCCAACACACAGCCGCCAGTTGCCAACGCGTTTTCTCAATCATTTGTTACAGCGAGCCCGGCAGCGGCTGTTTCTGTGACGACGGGGGCTTCTGGCCTGTCTGGGACTGCGACAAGCCCTTCGACTGTCAACCTCTATCAAGTGCTTTCGATACCCAGTCCTTCCCTCGGTACGTTGAAATGCAATGGCACAACAATCGAAGCCAGTGCTTCATTTCCAGTCAGCTGCAACCCTGCTCAACTGACATTTACGCCTCTGAGCGCAGGATCTTCTAACTGGACATACCAGGTCACAGATTCAGGCTCACCCAGTTTGATCTCAGCGCCTGCCACTGTGACTTTTAACGTGTCAAACCCCGCTGTGCTGACGCTGGCAAAGACCGCGACCTCTACGGTAATGGCAAATGGTTCAGTGACTTATACATTTGTCATTGGAAATTCCAGCTCAACTGTGTCTGGAACCGCAGCAACGATTTCGGAAGTGTTACCTACTGGGATGACGGTGACTTCTGTCACGCCTGGTTCTGGGGTTTCTGCTGTTAACTGTTCGGGCACCACGGGGAGTTTCACTTGCTCTGTGACGCTCGCTGCTGGCTTGGCAGGCGGCTCTCAAGCCTCTTTTCAGATGGTTGCAACCGCACCCTCAGGTGCTGGAACTGTCACAAACTATGCCTCGATCGATTCAACTGGTGCCTCATCACCTCCTGTGCCCAGTGCCAACTGCGCAACAACAGGCACGGGGAGCGCTACAAGCTGTACGAGCGCTGCAACCACGGTCAACACAGCTGCAAGTTTTTCCGTTGTCAAAACTGCGGCTACACCTGCCAACATCAACAGCTCGCTTGTTTATACATTCAGCATCTCCAACAGTGGTACAAGTCCTTCAGGCTTGAATGCGACCATCGCGGATCAGTTGCCTGTAGGCGCTGTCGCCACAGCTGTGATGCCCGGATCGGGCGTTGCATCGGTCGACTGCGGATCCTTGCCATCTGCCTCTGGCGCGGCGCTCAAATGCGTTGTGGGCCTCTCCAGTGCGTTGACCAGCAGCAGCACTGCTGCTTCATTCAACGTCACCGTGACTACTCCAAGTGCGGCGGGCAGTGTGGTTAACTACGCCTCTATTGACCCCAGCGGCGGGAGTGCCCCCCCTGTACCTGGTGCGGCTTGTACAACGAGCGGTGGTGGAAACAGCAGTACGTGCAGCAGTACTACTTCAGCATTGTCTGGATTCAGTGTGACCAAGTCGGCCGCCTCTACGGTGCTGACTTCCAGTTCTATGGCATATACGCTGACCTTGATGTACAACGGCGCGGGCTCTAGTCCGACTCAAGTTAAATTCAGTGAGTTACTGCCCAGTGGCTTGACCTCGATCACCACGACAGCCGGCGCTGGTGTCTTAAACATTAAAAACAGCGGTGGTACAGGCTCTTGTACCCTTGTTGCTGGTTCTGCCACAACGTGTCTTTTGACTTTGAGCTCTGCTTTGAGTGATGGTGGTACTGCAACATTCACCATCAATGCAACATCGCCTTCAAGTCCAACCAGCATTACCAACTATGTGACAGTTGCCCCGGCCGGTGGCTCTAGCAATAATCCTACAACGGCGACTTCTTCTTGCCCTGTTGGCAACACTTCTTGCGCAAGTGCTGCTACGACTGTCAATACGGCGGCGAGTTTTGCGCTGACGAAAGCGGTGAACACGGCGTCGGTGCTGACGGGTGCGTCGCAGACGTACACGTTGACGCTGACGAACACTGGGACGACGACGTCTGGGACGACGGCGACGGTGTCGGAGCTGATGCCTGCGGGCTCGGTGATCACGGCGATCACGGGCGTGACGGGGATGAGCAGCACTGGGGTGGTGTGTAAGGTGGGTGGGACGACGATCACACTGCCGTACACGGTGCCGAGTGCGACGACGCTGGCGTGTACGGTGACGCTGAGTGCGGGGCTGATTCAGAACGGTACGGCCAGCTTCACGATTGCGGCGAATGCGCCGGGTGTGGCGGGCAGTTACACGAACTATGCGTCGGTGGATGCGACGGGTGGAACGACGACGCCGACGCCAGGGGGCTCGTGCACGCCGAGCGCGAGTTGCGCGAGCGTGGGCACGACTGTCAATACGGCGGCGAGTTTTGCGCTGACGAAAGCGGTGAACACGGCGTCGGTGCTGACGGGTGCGTCGCAGACGTACACGTTGACGCTGACGAACACTGGGACGACGACGTCTGGGACGACGGCGACGGTGTCGGAGCTGATGCCTGCGGGCTCGGTGATCACGGCGATCACGGGCGTGACGGGGATGAGCAGCACTGGGGTGGTGTGTAAGGTGGGTGGGACGACGATCACACTGCCGTACACGGTGCCGAGTGCGACGACGCTGGCGTGTACGGTGACGCTGAGTGCGGGGCTGATTCAGAACGGTACGGCCAGCTTCACGATTGCGGCGAATGCGCCGGGTGTGGCGGGCAGTTACACGAACTATGCGTCGGTGGATGCGACGGGTGGAACGACGACGCCGACGCCAGGGGGCTCGTGCACGCCGAGCGCGAGTTGCGCGAGCGTGGGCACGACGGTGAGCACGGGAGCGCGTCTAAGGGTTGCAAAGACTGGCCCTAAGTACCTGACCTCAAGTAATTCGGCGATCTACACCATTCAGATTAGCAACTATGGGGCTGGATCAACAACAGGTGCATTGACATTGACAGACACTTTGCCAGCAGGATTGAGCTTTGTTGCGCAAACGGCTGGAAGTCCGATGTCTTGTACTGCTGTCGGACAAGTGGTGACCTGCACAAGTGGTAATCCAACTGTTGCGGGAGGAAGCAATTTGAGTGTTAGTTATTCTGTCGCGGTCTCCTCGGGATTGGCCAATGGAATGACGTTGACTAACCAAGTTGTGGTTTCACAGCTTGAAGGTAATGCAGTTACGAACGCTACAGCAGGGTTGACCATACCTGTTGCTGGCTCTGGTAACGTGAGTACAAATCAATTGGCCGCGAATTGGTCAAGCGTTGTCAGTGCACCTTCCAATAGTTTTCCACCGGCGCGTATTCAAGCGACTGCACTGAAAACCAATTCAATCACAATTGCATCACCAGTAGCAGGACCAATACAGACAGTTTCGCCAGTCTCGCCTGCTGGTAGCGGAGCGATCACACTCGATCCTTCAACGGGAAACATCAACTTTACGGCTAATACAGGCTTTTTTGGTGGCGTAACTTTTGAAGCGGTGGTTCAAGATCCTGCAAGTGCGTTACCTCGCTTGGTTTCTTACACAATCAATGTCATCGATCCAGCGGGGGTCGTTTATGACTCTGTTACACGTCGCCCTGTTGCTGGGGTGAAAGTGGAAATTCTTGACGAAACAGGTAACCCTGTTCGCAACGAATGTTTAAGCACTGCGACTCCAAATGGACCTGTTACAGGTGCTGATGGTCGATACGAGCTGCTTCTGTCTACAAACTCAAATTGTCAGACAAGTGCTGCTAAATTGTTTTCCCTGAGAGTTACCAATCCCGTTGGATATAAGCCTGGATTTAGTGCTGCTATTCCCCCGCAGTCCAATTCCTATGCTCCAAATCTGGGTGGTAGCATTGAATATATTCAGGTACAAAATTCAGCGCCACAGGGATCAGAGTCAACGATCTATTACGAAAAATTTATGTTCGTAATTTCTAACTTGGCTGCGCAAGCTTCTAATGGTGTGGGACAGAATCATCTGCCAATTGATCCACTCCTCGTTAGTGATCAAGCGTTACTGACATTGTCGAAAATAGGTTCTACAAGCACAGCTGAAATCGGTGATTCGGTGCTTTACACACTGTCGCTAACTTACTCTAACAAGGTGGGTACGGCAACTGAGAACAATGTAGTGGTGACGGATACTTTGCCAAGAGGTTTTAAATACATACCCAACTCAGTTGTTGTTGTGCACGGTGCAAGCAGAACTGCGGGTGATCAAATGGTTGGCTATACAGGTATTGGCCCTGTTTTAACGTTCCATGTTGGAGCTTTGACTTCTAGCGCGGGCTCAGCAGATAACGTGACAATTACATACCGCGTCAGAGTAGGAGTCGGCTCTCAAAGTGGCGATGGTATTAATAGGGCGGTGGCTAACAGTGCCAATGGACGTGCCTCAAATGAAGCGCGTTATCAAGTAAAAGTTTCGGACGGAATTTTCAGTTCCACTTCATGCGTTGCTGGTAAGGTGTACATTGATTGCAACGGCAATCGCATCCAAGATCAAGATGATGAAAATGAGATGGGAATTCCCGGCGTGCGTCTTTATATGGAAGATGGTACGTATCTGATCTCTGATAACAAGGGTAAGTACAGTATTTGTGGACTTAAGGCGACTACTCATGTGTTTAAGATCGATCAAATTACATTGCCAAAAAATGCTGTCCTAGCAGCAAGCAGTAATCGAAACGCATCGAATCCTGACTCCTTGTTCACTGATTTGAAATTTGGTGAATTACACAGAGCCGATTTCATTGAGTCGAGCTGTTCTCCTGAAATTTTGAAGCAAGTTCAAGCTCGTCAAGAGCATGCCGTGAGCGGTCGCGATGACGCATTGCTGCCAATGATGACTTTCCAAAGTGGAGGTGGTGGTGCACTGCCGCAGCGCGGAGGCGTTGTGTTGCCTGGTCAAGTGATGACTGACAAATTGTTTAAAACAGATCGCCAACAAAAAACGATTCGATTTGACTCGGAGTCGGGGCAAGTTGGTGCTTGCGTGACCAATTCGGTTGGTTATAAGAACTCTACATTGACATCGTGTGCTGTCGATGAAGTCGGATCCTTGAATGGGAGTGCTCAATGAAGTACCGTCTTTTGAGCACCACATCATTGATGCTCTCAAGCGCACTTTGCGTCTCGCAAGTTTTGGCGCAGGCTGAGACTGCAAATCCAACTCGTGTACCTAGCAATACATCCTTAATCCAGAATGAAGGTGTCTCTTGTGTTCGGGATGAGGTCAGCCGTCAAGCGCAGCTGTCATTATCTAACCCTAACCAGGATGGTTCTATAACAACTGTTGCGCCGACTAAAGTTGGTGAAGTTATGTTCCAGCCCTTAGAGGTTGCCAAGATTGTTGTTGAAGTCCAAGGTTTGATGGATGCTAAAGGCATGTTGGCGGCTGACGGCATGAGTTTAGTCCCAGTCAAAGTTTTGATTCTCAATTCCTGCGGCCAACTCGTGAAGGGGCGGATGATTGCCAAGGTACGCAGTGCCAGCGTGCGTATCGCGCCCAAAAAAGGTGAGACGGGTCAGCAGGTTGACTCAATTGGTAAACGAGTTGGTTTTGACGAGATTGAAGTCATTGATGGTCAAGCTCAATTTGAATTGGTTGCCCCACCAGTGGCTACCGATGTTCCCTTGACCGTTTCAGTCGGAAAAGTGGAGGCCAAAGGCAAAATAGCTTTTGCGCCCGAATTACGCCCATTGATTGCTAGCGGATTGGTTGATGGAATTATCAATTTGGGCAGGCGTAATAACAGCCTTGTATCGACAACGTCCATCAATGACGGATTCGAGCAAGAACTTACTCGTTTTCGGCGTGAATTCTCTAATGGAGATGTGAGCTTGGCTGGTCGAGCTGCTTTCTTTGTTAAAGGAGCAATCAAAGGAGATGTTCTTTTAACTGCTAGCTATGACTCGGAAAAATTGATACGCCAACGCATTCTCCAGGACATAAATCCTGATAAGTATTACCCAGTAATGGGAGACAGTTCTAGCAAAGGACTTGAAGCTCGTTCTTCTGATCGCCTGTATGTTCGTCTTGACAATGGTCGAAATTATCTCCTTTATGGGGACTTTGCCACTGGGGAAGGCTTTAGTCAGCAATTGGGTGGTGCAACGGTTGGTAATCTAAAGATGCGTAATCTTGGCCAATACAACCGAACTATGACGGGAATCCGTGCTCATCGTGAGGATGAGCTTGGCTTTGTGGATGGATTTGTGATTCACGACTCTCTGCGCCAAGCTATTGAAGAATACCGTGGGAATGGAACATCAGGCCCCTATTCAATTGCCAATCTCAATGCAGTCGAGAATTCAGAAAAAATTGAAGTGATTGTTCGCGATCGCAACAACACTTCACGAATTGTTTCAATGTCACCGATGGTGCGGTACGTTGACTACACTTTTGAGCCCTTTACTGGCCGTATTCTCCTGAAGAATTCATTGCCAAGCTTTGATGAGTCTCTTAACCCAATAAGTTTACGAATCACCTATGAGGTTGACACAGGAGGACCTCAATTCTGGGTCTATGGTGTGACGGGGCAGAGAAAGATTTCAGAGACACTGGAAATCGGTGGTACTTACGTTAGAGATCAAAATCCAACGCGGCCGACAGCTGTTAGTGCAAGCTATCCCACTGTACCTGGGCAAGGCGTTTTGCAGTTGAATGAGTTGATCTCAGTTAGTCTTGGTATCAAAACCTCTCAGCAATCACAGCTGATCTTAGAAACCGCGAGAACTACCAGCATGTCTGCCGCTGCAGATGTGGTTGGAGAGGCCTATCGTTTCGATTGGGCTGGCCGCGGTACTTGGGAGACCCCTTGGGGGCAAGGCTTGAAGTGGGACTCTCGAGCCTTTGGAGGTTTTTCAGAGAAAACATTTAACAACCCAGCTGCCAGCTATACCGGCGGCCGCAGTGAAGGCGGCATTCGCACTGTCGCTGAATTGAGTAAATCCACTCGATTATTGATTGATGGGTTATATACAGAAGATGCGATTGCTGCTGCTTCTCGGAATGCGCAAGCGGTGCGTTTAGAGCACAAGTTGGATGATAAGTGGACATTGGATGCAGGATTTCGGCACGTTCATCAAACTGCAGGCGCTGTGCTCTCTTTCTCAACTGCATCATCCAATTTAATGCTGCCTGGTCAGGCGCCTCTGTTTGGTGGTAGTGGTTTAAATCCAGCAGGAGCCGGATTCTGGGGTACTGGAACTGGATTAAATCCAATTACTGGACAGCCTCAGTCCATGCTTAATGGTACTTTGATACCCGGCAGTGTACAAAGTCCCGCATTGGATGCATGGACTGTACGTGCAGGTGCAACCTATCAGTACAACAGTCACTGGAATATTGGTGCTGAGGTCGGGCAGGACATTGGCATGAACAATGACCCTCATTGGGTGGCTATTAATACTCAATATCAAGAAAAAAACTGGAGGCTTTTTGGTAGAGCAGAATCGCCAACAGGTCGCGCAACAGCCGGAGGTGATTACAAAATCACGCCAAGCATCATTTTATATGGCCGAGCTGAAAATACCAATGGACTTGCCAGCAGCTATGCACTCGATAGCGCTGCACGTAGTCAAGCCTTGATTGCTGGCGTTCGCCAATCCGAAAGTGGAGGTCTTGAAAATTTCAATGAATTGCGTGTCATTGACGGTATCAATGGTCAGGAAAACCAAAACGCGACAGGTATTAGAAATGCATTTCCTATCATTCCTGGGTTGAAAGGGAATGTTTCTTTGGAGCACCTCAAAATTCTCAGTGGTGGAGGGCGTGGAGCCTCAGCGATTGGTGCAGGCTTGGAATGGACTGATGATAAGTGGCGTGCAAGTGGACGTCTGGAGTGGCGAGAGTTGGACGCCGCGCCTAATGCAAATAACAGTACTCAAAGCTGGATGAATACCGTGTCTGTCGCCAGAAAAGTAGATCCATCTTGGACCGCCTTGATTCGAAACTATCTCTTGGTCACGGATGACGACAGCATCGTTGGCATTCAAGTGCAAAATCGTTTTCAAGTTGGAGCGGCATATCGTCCCGTTGAACGAAATGATTTTGACTCTTTGATTCGTTATGAAAACAAATATCAGAACAATCAGGAAATCAACCCAAGAGAATACAGCTCAGTGAACATCGTATCGGTAAATGCTAACTATCATCCCGAGCGCTCGTGGTGGTATATGGGACGAATGGCCGCTAAAAGCGTCAATGAAAGCCTTACAGGTATTTCTGATCAATACCGAGCTTGGATAGTTTCTGGTCGAGTTCTCTATGATGTAACTAATCAATGGGATATTGGAGTTGTGAGCAGTGTCATGGGAAGTCAACAAGGAGCGAGTCGACAGTACGCTTATGGCGTGGAGACAGGTTATTTGCTAGCCAAAAATGTTTGGGCATCGCTTGGCTATAACTTTAGTGGCTTCTATGACAAAGATCTCACGGGGAGTGATTACACAAGACATGGTGTTTATTTGCGCTTGCGAATGAAATTTGATGAAAAGAGCATTCAAAGCTGGACCGAAAATATGAAACCTCGTTTTGAGGAGGTTCCCAAATAATTGCGCCGGTAGGTAATCCCCCCGTTTTGCACTGAAGTGAGAAGTAGAACGGTTATGCAGCCATGGCCAGTCGCTGCTTTGGTGTGATGCCGCCCAGGGCCATATTTGGGCGGTCGTGATTGTATTTCCACATCCACTAAGTGGCGAACATCTGAACTTCCTGCAGATCAGCCCGTAGACTTCCCTGTCAAGTGGACAGTTTGAAACCAGAGACATTCCGTTCAAACACCCTTGGCAGGAATGCCGCAGGCGGCACATCTCCAAGGGACTCGTGTGGTCGATATTCGTTGTAGTCCAT
>Ga0228703_1001197_pt1 | contig 16322 bp, 14 predicted proteins | sample McNCre217_Aug_MG_3_FD_178020 | JGI IMG/M metagenome (GOLD analysis project Ga0228703, IMG submission 178020) | Freshwater microbial communities from McNutts Creek, Athens, Georgia, United States - 29-17_Aug_MG | ecosystem: Environmental > Aquatic > Freshwater > Creek | place: USA: Georgia... | reverse complement strand
ATTGCCCAGATGGCGGAATTGGTAGACGCGCTGGTCTCAAACACCCGTGGGTGCAAGCCCGTGCCGGTTCGACTCCGGCTCTGGGTACAAGCCTCTCAAGAAATTGAGAGGCTTTCCCTTTTTAAGATCTTATGGTTAACTAACTCTTTCCAACGTAAATACGCCTCCTTAGTAGCTTCTACCTGAGAAGAAATCGGATTAATCGTTTTAATTTGCTTAATCTTCGCTACTGATTCTTGTTCATTTTTGTAATAATTCAAACCAAGACCTGCACCAAGCGCCGCACCAAAGGCTCCATCTGATTCGAGTAAATCAACAGATACACCCGCTGCATTGACAATTGTTTGACTAAAAACCTCGCTTAGATACATATTTGCATATCCTGCTTTCAGTCGGGCAGGTTGAATACCCGCATCTGCCAACATCTCAATTCCATAAGCCATCGAAAAAGCAATACCCTCTTGCGCAGAACGAATCATTTCTGAACGATTGTGTCGATTGAAATCCAAATGTTCAAAACTAGCTCCTATCTGTCTATTTTGAAAAATACGTTCTGCTCCATTTCCAAACGGAATACATAGTAAACCTTTCGAACCAATTTCAGAACTAGCAGCCAATTGATTCATTTCTTGATAACTGAGTTCGGGACATATCGTTTGACGTACCCACCGGTTAAGAATACCAGTGCCATTGATGCACATTAATACGCCGATACGTGTTTGCTGACTACTATGATTCACGTGAGCGAATGAATTAACTCGATTATTGGAATCATATTTTAATTCTGAACTCACCCCATAAACCACACCTGAGGTTCCTGCCGTTGTAGCAATATCACCTGGCGAAAGTACACCTAAAGAAAAGGCATTATTCGGTTGATCACCCGCCTTGTAGGTTACTTGCACCTGACTATTTAGCCCTAGCGATTCAGCTACATTTATATCGATTGTTCCATGTTTTGTGAATACATCTTGAATAGGCGGCAACAGCGAACCATCAAAACCAAAATAATCAAATAATTGTTGAGATGGCATTTTGGCTTTAAAGTCCCAAAAGATTCCTTCTGATAAAGCTGATGGGGTCGTTGTAAATTGATGAGTTAATCGACCTGCTATAAAATCACCTGGAAGCATGACCTGCTTAATTCGTGCATATAATTGCGGTTCATTTTCCTTAACCCATGCTAATTTTGAGGCAGTGAAATTACCTGGAGAGTTTAATAAATTTTGTTGGCAATAAGACTCACCAATACTTAAATAGGCTTTTTTGCCTATCTCGACAGATCGGGAATCACACCAAATAATCGAAGGACGTACCACTTCATTATTTCCATCTAAAACAACCAGGCCATGCATTTGATAAGAAATACCAATCGCCGAAATATCTTTTGAATCGTATGTTCTGCTTGCATTAGCCTTTAGAATCGCTTGTTGAACACAAAACCACCAATGTTCAGGATCTTGTTCTGCGAATCCCGGGGCGGGACTTGATATTTCGTTTTCCGTTTCTGGGTAGGAGGTAGAATAAATTAATTGTTGGTTTGCAGCGTCAACTACACTAACTTTAATCGACGATGTTCCTACATCGATTCCACACAAAAGCATATTAATTGATTTAGATGTTAAAAATTTCCATACCAAGATACCAAGTTAATCCTCATTTTAGTCTATCTAACCTAAAAATTGGAATACAAAATGGAGAAATTTTCACTTTGGTGGGCAAAAGTGGTTCAGGTAAAAGTACAGTTGCCCTGTTGGCCGTTGGTTTAAAATCTTGTCCAGAAGCATCCATCATTATAAATGATAAAGAATTAAATAATGGCGTAGATCGATTAATTCCACAATTTAAATCAGCAGGTTATGTTCCGCAAAACCTTCATTTAAAACCGCATCATACGGTTCAAGCTTATTTAGAAATGCTTTTCCAACGAATGACGGAAAAAGAACGCAATAAAACGATCAAATACTATATTCAACTCTTTCATATCCAACATTTACTCGAAAGTAAAATCAACCAATTGTCTGGCGGAGAACGTCAAAAAATAGCTCTCTTGGAATCCGTTAGTCAAGATATTGAATATTTGGTCCTAGATGAACCCTTCAGTCAATTGGACACGGCTCAGAAAATCGAGTTTATTCAAATTATACAAGAATTAATCAATTTCAAGCATATTCCTTGCTTACTTATCTCACATGATTTGGTTGACATTCTAAAAATGAGTCATAAACTTGGTATCATTGAGAACGGCAAAATGGCATTTCAGGGCAAATGGGATAAGTTCTGGATCTCGAAAAATAAAATAGCCATCCGATTAAAAAATGCCATTTTCGATTGGAAAAAAGAAACAGATTCGATTCTTAGTAATTTGATATAAGCTTCAACTTATTCGCATTCTCATTGGTAATTTGGATTACACTTTCCATCGGCATTTCATATAAATCCGCTAGTTTTTGAGCAATTAACGGAATATATTTAGGCGAATTCATTTGACCACGATAGGGTACAGGGGTCAAATAAGGTGCATCCGTCTCCAATACTATATGCTCTAAGGAAATATCCTTTATCGAATCGAAAAGGGTCGTATTTTTATACGTGATTACCCCACCAATCCCGAGTGTATATCCCAAATCCACCAAGGTTTTGGCTTCACGAAAATCCCCGGAAAAGCAATGAATGATGCCTTTTAAATCTTTGTACTCTGTTTTTTTGAGTAGTCGAATTAGATCAGCATAAGCTTTCCGACAATGTACGTCGATCCATAAACCTCTTTCCAACGCCCAATGACATTGTGTTTCAAAGGCCAGTATCTGTTCCTTCTGAAAAGTCAAATCCCAATAATAATCTAAGCCAATTTCACCGATGGCAAGCACCTTACGGTCATCCAAAATAGACTTCAATTGTTGCAATTCCTTTAAATATCCTTCCTTTACATAGGTAGGATGCAAGCCAATCATGGGTAATACAAAATCAGGATAAGCTTGAAATAAAGATTCTAATTGATTCCATGATTCTACATCACAATTAGGTAACCATACTTCAGACACACCAGAATCTTTAATTTCAAGAATATGCTTATCAATTTCAGTGCTAAATTGAGGATCATAAAGATGCGCGTGCGTATCAATCATAAGGAACAGGGAATAAATTGATTTTGTAGGCAATAATCTAATAAGGCTGGCAATACAATTTTTAGTCTTGGAAAAGCTTTTTCACTATCATGGAAAACAAGGACGCTTCCAGGTTTTATATGTTTCATACAATTAGAAACTATACTATTGGGATTTAAACTAGCATTGTAGTCACCGGTTAAAATAGACCACATATATACATCCGTTTGTGCACGTAAAGTTGTGTAAATAAAGGGGCTTACCCGACCATAAGGTGGTCGAAAACCGACCGATTTAATATTCATTTTGGAAAATACGTGCTCACAATCCCAATAATCTTTTTCGAATTCAGCAATTGAATATTTCCATGCATTGGCATGGTTCATGGTATGATTCCCCAATTGATGCCCAGCATTTACTAAATCTTCGACTATAGATGGATGTGCCACCATATTTTTACCGATACAAAAAAATGTCGCCTTTGCTTCATATTCAGCTAAACAATCCAGCACAAATTTGGTAATTTCAGGAGTTGGTCCATCATCAAAAGTAAAATAGACTTTGCGAGACTCAGCAGAATCATGTTTTGCCAAGTTAACTTGGGCAAAAGCTTAGGGACAATGCTGGGTATTTGATGAATGAACATAAACGAAGAATATGTCGCAAATTACAAACCATCGTGCAGAAAAAATAATCTTGGGTATCGACCCAGGTACCCGGTATTTGGGATATGGTCTTATTCGAATTATAAATAATCAGGTACAAGTCTTACAGTATGGCGTATTAAACCTGACAAAATATACAACGCAGGGGGCTAAATTCCTTAAAATACATGAACGCGTCATGGGAATAGTCGAGGAGTTTTTCCCGGACGAAATTGCCATTGAGTCTCCTTTTTTTGGCAAAAATGTTCAATCGATGTTAAAACTCGGTCGGGTTCAAGGTATGGTCATGTCCATATCCTTTTCTAAAAGCATTCCCATTACCGAATATGAACCCAAAAAAGTAAAGCAGTCGGTGACAGGTAATGGTAATGCATCCAAAGAACAAGTTGCCAAAATGGTTGAAATAATCAGTGGCATTAAATTAGATGCCAAATTACATGATGCTACGGATGCCCTAGGAATCGCCATTTGCCACCATTTCCATCACAAAAATTTAACTTCTTCCGTCAAGGGTACACAGAAGGGATGGGGGGCATTTGTCAATGAAAACCCTGACCGAGTTAAATAGAGGCCAATTGATTTTTCAATTCATCAATCGAATTCGTAGGAGAAAGACAGTGATCTCCTATACAAACCAATGCCCCGTATGCTAATTCAGGAATGGGTATACTCAGGTACTCGGTTGCAATTAATTCTTTATCCGAGATGATTTGTGGATTGTATTTTATAATAGCTTGAGCATTTTCGACCCATTCGGAATGAATACGTAACCAATTAGCAAAATAAATGGGATTACCCTGCGCCTGTTCGATAACAGCAGCTAACATAGTTTTACCTTTCACTGTTAAGGCAGCCTCTGAATTCAAGAACCCTAACCATAAATAAAATTCACAGACCATTGAATTGGCGGAAGGGCAAACAGAATCTACAATTTCATATTTGGGCGCAATTAAAGAATCGTTCGCATTCGAATGAAAATTATATAAACCATTTTGTTGCGTGTGTAAATGTTCAATCTGATGAACGATAAATACAGCTAGGTTCAAATATTTCTTTTCTCCCTCAAGTAAATAAGCCTGAATCAAAGCTAAACCCAAGGATGCCAAATCATCTAAAAAGGCAATAATGGGTTTATCTGAGTAGGATATTTGATGAAGAACTCGACTTTTATCCTGATGAACAAATCCATCAACCATGGCTTCCATTAAATCAATTCCTAGCTTTTTTAAATTAGCATCATTCAAAATCCGCCCTGATTCCAAAAGTGCTATTGCGAGGTAAGCATTCCAGGATAAGAGCTGCTTATCATCCGTTCCAGGTCGCACACGAGACTGACGAACCTGATTCAAAACATCTAGTTCGCTTTTATATAATGAATTACAAGTTTCATACTTTTTGAACAGGATGTTATTTCCATGTTCCCAATTCCCCGACTTATTCAAAGTATAGGCTTGATAAAAAGCTTGATGCTTCTCAAATGGCAACAATTGATTTAATTCGTCGAAAGTCCAAACGTAATATTTACCTTCAACTCCTTCACTATCCGCATCAATTGAGGCAAAATACAAGCCATTTTCTCCCAATAACTCCTTCTTCAAGAACCCAACCGTTTGATTGATAACTTCAAGATATAAAGGATTATTTGTTCGCTTGTAGGCCAAAGCATAGACGCGGATCAATTGGCCGTTATCATATAGCATTTTTTCAAAATGAGGACAAAACCATTCCGAATCAACCGAATACCTTGAAAAACCTCCACCCACTTGATCAAAAATACCTCCGAGGGCCATTTTAGTCAACTGCAAATTAGCTAGTGCAGCTAAATCCGATTGTTCCATTAACGATGCCGGAAGTTTTTCCAAAAGTAATGCCAAAGAAGGTATGGGAAATTTAGGCGCCTTTTGAGTTCCCCCAAAAATGGGGTCTAAACCTGATTTAATTCGAATAATTGATTGGGGAATAATGGGACTTAATTCATTTAAATCAATGGGATAAAGTCCGACATGAACTTCATTTAAATTAGCTGCAAAACCATCTGCTGAAGTTTGAAGCTCTACTTTATGGTTTTTGAAAGCATTGGCAATGGAATTCAGTAATTGCAACCAATTGCCTTTGGGGAAATAAGTTCCTCCATAAAAAGGCTTTTGATCGGGCATTAAAAATACATTTAGGGGCCAACCGCCTTGAAGTCCCATGGCATGAATTGCCTCCATATAAATCAAATCGATATCTGGACGTTCCTCTCGATCTACTTTAATACAGATAAAATTTTGATTCATTAATTCAGCTACCTGAATATCTTCAAAGGATTCATGTTCCATAACATGGCACCAATGACAAGCGGCATAACCAATACTTAAAATAATTGGCTTATCTTCTTGAATAGCTTTCGATAAGGCCAATTCTCCCCAAGGATACCAATTAACCGGATTGTTTTTATGCTGCAATAAATAGGGGCTTACTTGGTTTTGGAGCTGATTCATCAAAATGTTAAAAATAGATTAGTAAATTTGTACAAATAATCGATATGCCCGAATATAAGTCCTTTGTTCTTGATCCTGCCGTTGCTAATTCACCTGAATTATTACATGAATTTTTACGCGCAGAACTCGGTGCAAATCTATTAAATTCAAGTCAGTATCGCATTGAAAAAAAATCAATCGATGCACGAAGTCGGCAAATTAAAGCAAATCTTAAAATTGGCTTTTATCCACTAGAACACAATTTTCAAGTGGATTTATCCGATCGAATGCGATTGCCAAAATTAAAGGCAGGAGCCAAACAAGTCATTATAATCGGTAGTGGCCCCGCAGGATTATTCGCAGCCTTACGTTTAATACGTTCAGGAATCCAACCCATTGTAGTTGAAAGAGGGAATAATGTCCGAGAGCGTCGACGAGATTTAGCTGCCATCAACCGTCACAATATTGTCAATCCGGATAGTAATTATTGTTTTGGCGAAGGTGGGGCTGGTACCTATTCCGACGGTAAATTGTATACTCGAAGTACAAAAAGGGGGGATATTGATTCCGTATTGGAAACATTTGTAGCTTATGGGGCGAATGCAAACATTCTCTATGAGGCTCATCCGCATATTGGAACGAATAAATTACCCGGAATTATCGAAGGTATACGTAATGCCATTATTGAGGCGGGAGGGGAAGTACATTTTAATGCGAAGGTTACCGACTTCATCGTTGATAAACAGCAAATACGTGGCGTAAGCTTGGAAGATGGCAGAACATTTGAGGCGTCAAAAATTTTATTAGCGACGGGTCACTCAGCTCGAGATATATTTCATCTCTTATTGAATAAAAAGATTGCGATTGAGGCAAAACCCTTTGCCATAGGTGTACGAATTGAACATACACAAAAAATGATTGATCGTTGCCAGTATAAATTACCGCAACGCCCCGATTATTTACCACCAGCATCATTTAGCCTAGTTACGCAGACTAAATTCAAAGGAATACAAAGAGGTGTATTCTCATTCTGTATGTGTCCAGGCGGATTTATCGTACCCTCGGCGACCGAACAAAATCAAGTAGTAGTCAATGGAATGTCTCCATCAAGACGCGATTCCAAATATGCTAATTCGGGTATCGTTGTGAGCATCATGCCGGAAGACTTGGTCAAATACAAAGAATACGGACCATTAGCAGGTATGCAATTACAAGAGGAATTGGAACAGAAAGCACACCAATTAGTGGGAGGGACCCAAAAAGCCGTATCCCAATTAACGGGTGATTTTATTAAGCGGCGTAGTAGTAATACTTCGCATGATACATCCTATGTACCTGGTTTACAACCCGGTGAAATGCGCGAATTTTTACCTGATTTTATTGCAGAGCCTTTGGCCCTCGGATTACAAGACTTTGACCGTAAGATAAGAGACTTCAGTAGTAATTTAGGCCAATTAATCGGTTTAGAGAGTAGAACTTCATCACCCGTAAAAATCCCAAGGGATCGGGAAACCCTCGAACACCCTGAAATTAAAGGTTTATATCCTTGCGGAGAAGGTGGAGGATATGCTGGAGGAATCATGTCGGCCGCGCTAGATGGAATTCGATGTGCTGAGTCCATAATTTCAACAATCTAATATTTTGAACAGTAGATTCAAGCGATTATTGGAATTACTCGGTGAGCTTACCAAAAATGAGCCATTGAAACAGAATGCCCGAAAAGCAGCAGTGATCTCAATTCTGATTAACGAACCATCCGAAGAAGCTAAAATCGTTTTAATCAAACGAAATGACTACGATGGACATCATAGCGGACAAATGGCTTTCCCGGGTGGAAAAAAAGAAGATTCGGATCAAAATTTAAGACAAACTGCTATTCGAGAAGTCGAAGAAGAAATAGGGATAGCGTTATCAGAAGAGCAATTGATCGAATTAAATCCACACTGGGTGCATGTTTCAAATTTCTGGATTCAGCCCTACTTTGTGATTCTTGATAAAAAGCTCGACTACCGCATTAATAAAAGAGAAATTAATCGTATTTTTGAAATACCTGTGGCATTTTTCCAACAGGCCGATTCCTTGGACTATCATGAGTTGACATTCATGCAGGAAAAGATAACAGCACCTCGTTATTTTTATGAATCGGAGGAAATATGGGGGGCAACAGCTATAATGCTGTACCAATTAATTCAACAATTAGATTCGCATATTCGCAATGAGTGAAACGACAGACGGGGCATTACAAAATCAGATAGCCGTAGCCGGCATGTATGAAAATTGGTTTTTGGAATATGCCTCATACGTTATTCTGGAACGTGCTGTACCTGCGGTGGAGGATGGTTTAAAACCGGTTCAGCGTCGTATTTTGCATGCTTTAAAAGAAATGGACGATGGTCGTTTCAATAAAGTTGCCAATGTTATAGGTCAAACAATGCAGTATCACCCACACGGGGATGCGTCCATCAATGATGCCTTAGTTAACCTAGGCCAAAAAGACCTTTTATTCGATTGCCAAGGAAACTGGGGCGATAACCGAACGGGGGATAGTGCGGCTGCGGCGCGTTACATCGAGGTACGATTATCTAAGTTTGCCAACGATGTTGTCTTTAATAACCAAACTACTCGTTGGCAATTATCTTATGACGGTCGGAAGAAAGAGCCTATTACACTACCGATTAAATTCCCTTTATTACTTGCCCAAGGTGTTGAAGGAATCGCAGTTGGTTTGGCGACCAAAATCATGCCACATAATTTCTGTGAAATTATTCAGGCTTCGATTGATTTATTGAATAATAAAAAAGTAACCCTATATCCCGATTTCCAATTGGGGGGCATGATTGATGTCTCCAATTACAATGATGGATTACGTGGCGGACGTATTCGTGTAAGGGCAAAAATTGAGGAATTTGATAAGAAAACACTCTTAATCAAGGAAATTCCATTCGGAACTACAACTACGTCATTGATTGATTCCATTATCAAGGCGAATGATACGGGTAAAATCAAGATTAAGAAGGTAATAGATAATACGGCCAAGGATGTTGAAATCCAAATTCAATTGGCACCGGGTATATCGCCTGATGTTACGATTGATGCGCTTTATGCATTTACTGATTGTGAGGTTTCCATCTCGCCCAATGCCTGTGTTATCGTAGACGAGAAACCTCAATTTATTGGCATAGCGGAGATTTTGCGGGTAAGTACGGATCAAACCGTGGATTTACTTAAACAAGAATTAGAGATTCGTCGGGGCGAATTAATGGAACGATTATTATTTAGTTCCTTGGAGAAAATCTTTATCGAGAATCGTATATACCGAGATATTGAGGAATGTGAAACGTTTGAGTCCGTTATCGAAATGGTCGATAAAGGATTAGAGCCCTACAAAAAGAATTTCTATCGTGAGATAGTGGAAGAAGATATCCTTCGATTACTAGAAATTCGAATTAAGCGTATTTCCAAATTTGATAGTTTCAAGGCAGATGAAGCCATGAAGCGTCTTCAAGATGAATTAGCCGAAGTAGAAGATAATCTTGCGAATTTGATTCGCTATGCCATTGATTATTTCAAAAACTTACTTCAAAAATACGGAAAAGGAAGAGAGCGTAAGACGGAAATCAAGAGTTTCAATACGATTACGGCGACGGTTGTTGCGCAAGCCAATCAAAAACTCTATGTAAACAGGGAGGACGGATTCATTGGATATGGATTGAAGAAGGATGAATTCGTCATGGATTGTTCTGATATTGATGACATCATTGTTTTCCGACAAAATGGAACTTGCGTAGTCACCAAAGTACAGGAAAAAGTATTCGTGGGGAAAGATATTCTTTACGTAAGTGTCTTTAAGAAGAACGATGACCGTAAAGTATACAACCTCGTTTATTTTGATGGAAAAACAGGGATATCCTACGTCAAACGCTTTAAGGTTACCTCAGTAACAAGGGATCGTGAATATCGAATTGTGAGCCAAGACAATAAGTCTAAGATTACCTACTTCTCAGCCAATGAAAATGGAGAGGCAGAGGTAATCAGCATCAATTTGACAGCAAATTGTACGGCAAAAAATAAACAATTTGATTATGACTTTGCTAAGTTGGCCATCAAGGGCCGCGAATCACTGGGGAATGTATTAACCAAATACCCCGTCCGTAAAATCGTTCAGAAAAGTGCAGGTGTCTCTACGTTAGGTGGGGTAGACATTTGGTATGATCCGACTATTGGAAGATTGAATCGAGATCAACACGGCGATTACGTGGGTAATTTTGAGCCCAACGATAATATATTAGCCATTTACAATTCCGGCAATTATGAGTTAACCAATTTTGAATTAACGAATCGCTATCCAGCAGAGGAAATAGCATTACTGGCTAAATTTAATCCGAAAGGTATCATATCAGCTGTCTACTTTGATGGTTCGAATAAGACCTATTTCATCAAGCGTTTTAAGATTGAAACATCTACCATAGACAAGAAATTCTTGTTTATTGCGGATCATAAAGCTTCTAAATTAGTAGCATCTAGTATCAATTATGCGCCTAATGTTCAAATTAAGCATAAACCAGATGGCAAAACTGCGGAGATTGAATTAATTCCGATAGAAGAATTAGTGGATGTAAGAGGATGGAAGGCCATAGGTAGCAAATTGAATTACCCGAAATTAACGGATGTTCAATTTATTGAAACAGAGACGGTGATGCCAGAAAGCGAAGAAATACTTTCTTCAAATGAAGAAAATATGGAAGCAGAAGAGGTGTATGACGTAGACAATGAAGAAACTACAGCTCCTGTAACGATAACAGAAAGCATTCCAGTCGGACAGACAGTTACCTTTGAGGAGGATGTCGAAGATAAATATGTAGCGGAAACACCCAAGGTAGAGGAAATTCCTTTGGAGATTAAAAACTATCCAAGTGAAAATTTACCAAAGGACGCTACGAAAGGAGAACAATTAGGCCTGTTTTAATCAATGATCAAGGAACTAAATAACCCCAAAGTACTAAATGCCTGGGCATTTTATGATTGGGCGAATTCGGTACATTCATTGACAATAACCAGCGCTATTTTTCCAATTTATTTTCCGTATGCAGCAGTAAGCTCAAATGATTCTAAACTCATTAACTTTTTAGGAATTGAACTACCCAATGCAGTGGTCTTTTCTTATACCGTTTCGCTGGCCTTTTTGTTATTAGCCTTCTTAATGCCTATTCTATCAGGAATAGCTGATTACCGAGGAAATAAGAAGTCGTTCATGCGCTTTTTCTGTTATTTAGGTTCATTAAGTTGTATGAGCTTATTCTTTTTTGAAAAAGGTAATTATTACATAGGAACTTTTGGATTCCTTTTCTCCATCATCGGGTGGGGTGGAAGTATGGTGTTTTACAATTCATTTTTACCCGAAATTGCTAGTCCGGATCGATTTGATGGATTAAGTGCCAAAGGATTTACGCTCGGTTATATTGGAAGCGTACTTTTACTCATCCAAAACCTAACGATGGTCATGATGCCCCAATGGTATGGAGATATTGAAGGAGATTTAGCCTCCCGAATATCCTTTTTAAGTGTAGGTCTTTGGTGGTTAATTTTTGCACAAATACCATTTCATTACTTGCCTGAAAGTGAAAAAAGACCATCACAGGGGAAAAATATTTGGTTAGGAGGTTGGCAAGAATTAAGGAAGGTATACCAGGAAGTAAAATCAATTAACGCATTAAAAGGTTTTTTGGCGAGTTTCTTCCTTTTCAACATGGGGGCGCAAACCGTCATGTATTTAGGAGCTTTATTTGGAAGTGAGGAATTACATTTACCTACTGACGCGTTAATCATAACCATTTTACTAATTCAATTAGTAGCCATACCGGGTGCCTATTTCTGTGCCAAACTTTCCCAAAAATTAGGAAATATTCAGGCCTTGATGCTCATTGTTGTTGTTTGGATTACCATTTGTGGATTTGCTTATACCGTACATGATCAATTAAACTTTTACCTTTTGGCAACGGGTATTGGATTTGTCATGGGAGGCATTCAATCAAATAGTCGAGCAACATTTGCCAAAATGTGTCCCAAAAATGAAAAGGATACAAGTTCTTATTTTAGCTTTTATGATGCTTGCGATCGTTTATCGACCGTATTGGGAACTTTTATTTTTGGACTCGTTATTCAGGTAAGTGGTAGTATGCGAATCGGTATTCTCATACTAGGTTTCGTATTTTTAGCTAGTTTATACTTTTTGCGTTTAATCCGTCATACAAGGGAATTAGCACCTATATCGGAATAATAGATCGGTCTGCGATACTTCTCCATTGCATTGGAATGTGTGCCAGAATTTCTGTTTGCAATGCTTTAATAATTGCTTTTCTGGAAAATGATTTGGCATGAACAAGGGACACTTCACGAACTGGGACCGGTTTAGGAAGTGAATGCACTTTCTCTTTTGATTTGACATCGAGGTAGTCGACAAACATTTGAGGTATAATGGTCTGTCCAAAACCCAAATCAGCCATTCGGACGATGGTTTCTAAACTTCCCGTTTGGTAGGTTAAGGAATTAGAAATTTTTGCGCCAGCGTTCAGATTGCAAATGGAATTAATTTGATTGCTTAAGCAGTGACCCTCTTCGAGTAGCCAGAGTTTCGACGGTTCTAAAACGGAACTTAATTTTGAGCCGTCATCTTCCCAAACATTCGAGTACAGAAATAATTCCTCATAGTATAAAGGCAATTCTACTAAATCTGAATTGAGCGGAGTGACTAAAATTCCAATATCAATTCTTCCATCCGCAATATCGCTTTTAATGTTCTCTGTTGTAGTTTCTGAAACACTTATGGTCAAATTTGGATACTTCTCTTGAAAATCCGCCAAGAACCTAGGCATAAGATAAGGAGCGATGGTAGGAATAACGCCAATAGATAAATGACCATTTACCTGTGTACTCCATCCTTTCGTTAAGGCGAGTATTGATTTACTTTCTGATAAAATCACACGCGCCTTACTGATAATTTCGCGCGCTTCCACAGTCGGTTCAAGCGGTTTAGCTTTACGATTAAACAAAGTCATGTTCAATTCATCCTCCAATTTTTGCACTTGCATACTTAAACTTGGCTGCGAAACGCAACAAAATTCAGCTGCTTTGGAAAAACTTTGTAAATCGGCGAGAGCAACAATGTACTCTAATTGTGTAATAGTCATGTTATAAGTAAAAACTATACAAATATAAAAAATATAGATTTGATTGATACGTTTATTACGCTGATATTTGTACCATCATTTTAAACGAAAAAATAAAACACTTATAAAAATGGCAAATTACATGTTAGGTTTAGGAAGCCAATTTCCTACATTTTCAAAAACAGCAGTTGTTTCTTTGGAGCAAGGTAAAGAATTCGCAACGATCACTTCAGAAGATCACAAGAAGGATGGTAAATGGTTAGTAATGTTCTGGTGGCCAAAAGATTTCACGTTTGTATGCCCAACGGAAATTGCGGAATTTAATCGTCGTGCAGGTGATTTCGCTGATCGTGACGCATCATTAATCGGAGCTTCTACAGATTCTGAATTCGTTCACGCTGCTTGGAGAAGAGATCACGATGATTTACGTGGTTTAAAGTTCCCTATGTTGGCTGATACATCGAAGAGCTTAGCGGAAGAGTTAGGTATCTTGACAGAAGGTGAGAAAGTAGCTTACCGTGTTACTTATATCGCTGACCAAAATGGAGTAATTCGTTGGGTATCTGCGAATGATTTATCTGTAGGACGTAACGTAGACGAAGTGTTACGTGTATTAGATGCACTACAAACAGATGAGCTTTGCCCTTGCAACTGGAAAGCTGGTGACGCTACCTTATAATTCATCATTAAGCCCCAGAATTTCTGGGGCTTTTTAAAATAATCCAACCATGAGTGAGACTAGAGATAACTTATTGGCAGAGATCAATATCCCTGCCACAGAATCTTTCGCCCTTTTAGATTCTTTGGATGCGGCTGATCATCGTTACATTAAAGATTTAAAAATCAATGTTTCGAATTCATTACGCGCTCAAACTTTAACAGAAAAAGAGGCATATTTATTGGCTTTAGCGGTTTCGGTGAATCAAAAACACCAATTAACGATTGATTCTCTTTCAGCAATTGCGTTAGAGAAAGGAGCAACGGAGGCTGAAATTAATGAAATCCATGCCTTAGTTTCCCTATTAAATGCCAACAACATATTCTATCGTTTTAAACACTTTGTTGACAAGGAATATTATAACACAGCACCAGCAGGAATACGCATGTCAATCATGATGAATCCTGTATTAGGTAAGGAGTTTTTTGAATTAGCTAGCTTAACGGTTTCCGCCATAAACGGATGTCAAATGTGTGTAGCATCTCATGAGCAATCTGTAAAAAGCCACGGGGCCACAGAAGCAAGAATTTTAGATGCTGTTCGATTGACTGCTATCTTTAAAAGCTTAATCGTGCTTTTGTAATCAAAAAAGGCTAATTCTTTACGAATTAGCCTTTTAATTATTTTTTAATATCCCGAACCATCCGGTTTAGTTGAAAACGGAAAGCACTTAGCTCCTTAAAACTCTGCCAACAAACCTTTAAAAGTTTCATGTGACGAATAGAAACTTCGCCCGTTTCTCTCTCTTTATGAAGTACCGGAATATCAAATAACTTTTGACCCGACTTCTTGGCTAAAACAGACAAGAAGATATTGGGAGCAAATGGAACCTGTTTAGGTAAAGCAGCTAATAATTTTTTCAGAAAACTCGTTCTAATTAATCTGAAAGGGATATTCGCATCGTGAATATATGTCCCATAAATGAATAGGAGTGAAAATTTTAGAATTCGTGTAATAATTAATCGAAATGGATCATCATGGCGAACCTCTCTAAAGCCTAGAACAAAATCAGACTCATGACGCTTTTCCCAAAACTTATGAAAATCCTTCGGATCAAATTGATCGTCCGAATCTGTTTGAAACACAAAAGCTGGATTCATGTCTACAGCCATTTGGTATCCGTTATAGATTGCGTTTCCATGACCACCATTCAATTGATGTTTAGCAATAAGATTAGGAAAGTCACCGGCTAACTCATCTAAAATAGCACCTGTTTTATCTCGGGAACCATCATTGATAATTAATAGCTTAAATCGATCAACTGGGATAGTTTTCGAAATCCCGTTAATCCAATTAGGCACAACATCACGTATACAAGCTTCTTCGTTGTAAGCAGGAATAACCACTACTAAATCTAACTCATTTTGCATTAAATACGATTTTTATATTTGTTGATCGGCTTTTCAATGACTATCCAAGAAATACTCGAAATAATGATTAAAATAACTAAACAGATAATGAATTTATAAAGCGTAAAATTAACTATTTCTAAGTGAAAATCAGGCAAAATCCTGTTTAAATAATACCAAATTGTATTACCCTTATCATGGTAATAATTCATAACTAGGTTATGATAGAGGTATAAGCCATACGATATTTGCCCCAGATAGGCTACCCACTTTAACTTTAAAAATGAAGAAAATAACCAAGGTTGATTACGAATCGATAAGGCAATCATGAAAAATGCCATAATAGCAGCACATAAACGTTCAAATACAATTGACCAATAATTGGCATGATCATATTCTGCCAAATACGCTAAATACAGGACTAATATATATGCTGATAAACTTAAAGCAAACCCCAACATCAAGAATCTAAGTCCTTGAAAATAAGACAAATGATAATGATAAAAATATGCCAATAAACCTCCCAAACCAAAGCAATCCAACGCAGAAAATGGATTCACATACCACCACATCCAATTATGTTCTTGAACTGTTTTATCTGCTAATACCGCAAATCCCAAACGTGTGCTAAGCCCAAGAATTAGCATCGAAATTAATAGGATAGGGTATCTTTTGGGATTTAATAGCAAAATAAAATAGGGGAACACTAAATAATATTGCTCCTCGACCGCTAACGACCATAAGTGATCCCAAATACCTAACCAGGTTCCCTTTGACATAATGTAGTAATTGGGCAAATAGAAGACGAGGTAATACCAAAATTCCCGGAAATTGGATAATGAAAAAATAAATCCA
>Ga0228703_1001195_pt1 | contig 16331 bp, 15 predicted proteins | sample McNCre217_Aug_MG_3_FD_178020 | JGI IMG/M metagenome (GOLD analysis project Ga0228703, IMG submission 178020) | Freshwater microbial communities from McNutts Creek, Athens, Georgia, United States - 29-17_Aug_MG | ecosystem: Environmental > Aquatic > Freshwater > Creek | place: USA: Georgia... | reverse complement strand
GGTCATCACTGGGACAACCGGCAACGATGCGATCCAAAACTTGAACGGTGGAACCATCATCGGGTCTATCAATCTTGGTGCTGGGACGAACAGTTTTCTCAACGGCACGGGATCGTCTTATCTTCCGGGCAATACCGTGTACCTTGGGGCTGGCAACCTGTTCACCAACAACGGTTATTTTTCTCCGGGTGGCGTGGGCATGGTCATGTCTGCTTCCAATGCCAATGGTGTGACGACTCTGACGGGCAATTTCACCCAAGGTACAACGGGCCAGACGGTGATGGACGTCAACTTCACCACGGGTGCGGCGAATCGGGATTACACGGATTTTGTTCAAGTGATGGGGTCAGCCACCAATCTGAGTGGCTATGTCACGCTCAACGCGAACACCGGCGCAGGAAAACCCGGCAGTTTCAGCATGCCGCTGATGACTTCGACCGGCGCAATGACTTTTGATCTGGGCACACCCATTTCGGTCTATTCGCTGTTTACCAGCGGAACCCCATCCACCACAGTGGTTTTCAAGCCCACCTTGTCCATCTACGGAACGAGTTCTGCAAACAGTTTGAACTATGGCCTGCTCAATGTGGCAAGCCCGACCACCAATACCCTGTACCTGAACTACACGATTGACTACGCACCATCGTGGCTGACGCACAACCAGTTGGCGTATGCGCAGAATGTCAACAGGATTCAGACTTATGGTGTCACCGCCTACCAGGCGATCGCTCGGGAGTTGCTGGCCATTTCTGATCCCACCTTGTATCGCCGTGCGCTGGACTCTCTCACGGGGGAAGGCACGGTGGCCGCGCAACAGGTGATCTTGAATGCTCGCGCTGGCTTCACCGACGCGATTGCGGCAAATTCGGACTTCCTGTTTGATTGCAAACGGCGCTCTGACGATGACAAATTGTGCGAGAAGCAGGAGCGAACATGGATTTCCAGCAATCGCAACAACCTCACGCACCTTGGCGGCTATAACCAGTCCGAGCAATATGGTCACGCTTATAACCAGGCCAGCACCAGCATGCGGGGGTTCAACTTCATTGCGGGTCATGACCGTCTGATCAATGCCGAGCAGATGGTTGGCTTCGCACTGGGTTATGACCAAACTTCTTACAACGTGGATGACCGCTGGACTTCTGGCACGGTCGACGGCGTGAATGCCTCGATTTATGGACAGCAGAAACTCGGTGAGCACGCCTATGTTCAGGCTGGAACTTCTATTGGTTATTCGGCGGTTCGAAACACGCGCCTTGCCATGGGCAGAAAGGTCGATGGCAATACTTCAGCCGAGATCGTTGGTACAAGGGTCGAGTTGGGGGCGAACTATCGCCTGCAGGACGAAACCACTCAGGACATGAGTTACACGAACGTGACGCCATTCTTGTCGTTTGAATACGATGTCTTCCACATGCGGTCTTACGCCGAGTCGGATCCCATTTGGGGCAACGTCTATCAAGCGCAAAACGTTTTCAGTTCCTTGCTGTCGCTGGGTGTGCGCGTGAACTCGAAGTTCTATGATGGCGCCGGCAATACGGTTCTGCCTTATTTCCGTGCAGCCATTTCGCAAGAGAACAACAGGAGTCGTGGTTTTGTGGCCGCTCCCAACTCCGCCCCGGACTTCACCTATTCCACAGCGGGGCTGCCCAGCAACAAGACCTTGGCCAAGGTTGAAGTGGGTGCGAACGTATCGCTTGGGAAAGACAGGATGCTGGGCATCAGTTACGGAATTACCGGTGGCAGTTCAGCGGATGGACAGGTTTTGCAAGCTCGCTTTAACAAGACTTTCTAACGCTGGATGTACCGGTTTGAACTGGGTTGAAATGCAGATGTGGCCTGTCCGGAGGGAATCGAACCCCCGACCCACAGCTTAGAAGGCTGTTGCTCTATCCAACTGAGCTACGGACAGATCAGAGACAAAGACACGAAAGGCCCTGAACGGGCCTTTGTGTTTTGGAAATGGTCGGAGCGGCGGGATTCGAACTCGCGACCCTCTGCTCCCAAAGCAGATGCGCTACCAGGCTGCGCTACGCTCCGACTGGCCGTGATTCTACCCGCGAAAGGGCGGGCTTTCGGGTCAGGTCAGCGTTTTTCGTACTGGCTGGTACCAAACAGGTTCTGGCGGGCCTTGTCGTCGACCAGGGGTTTGCGGGCATCGGCCAGCACCTGCACCGCTTTTTGCACGGCGGGGCGGGCCGCGATCTTGTCGAACCAGGCTTTGGCGTGCGGGTAATCGGCCCAGTCAATGCCCTGGTTTTGCCAGCTGCGCAGCCAGGGGAAGATGGCGATGTCGGCGATCGAGTAACTTTTGCCGCCTATCCAGGGGCTGGTTTGCAGGCGCTTGTCGAGCACGCCGTACAGGCGCTTGGCCTCGTTGGTGTAACGGTTGACGGCGTAGTCGATTTTCTCGGGGGCGTAGATGCGGAAGTGGTGTGCCTGACCCAGCATCGGGCCCAGGCCGCCCATCTGAAACATCAGCCACTGCAGCACCTCGTATTTGGCGCGGTCGCCCTTGGGCATGAACTTGCCCGTTTTCGCCGCCAGGTAGACCAGGATGGCACCGGATTCAAACAGTGAGATCGGCTTGCCGTCGGGTCCGTCGCTGTCCACCAGCGCGGGGATTTTGTTGTTGGGGCTGATCTTCAGGAACTCGGGTTGGAACTGGTCGCCCTGGCCGATGTTGATCGGGTGCACGCGGTAGGGCAGCTTGCACTCCTCGAGCATGATGTGGATTTTGTGGCCGTTGGGGGTGGGCCAGGTGTAGAGGTCGATCATGGGTAACTCCTGCTGTGAATGGGCCGATCATCGCAAAAACGGCCTGCCCATGTTGGTAGGCAGGCCGTTGTGCGGGAGGGGGCGTCGCCGGTCAGCTGCCGCGGGTAACGGGCATGTCCACTTCCTTGGTCCAGGTCATGTGGCGGGCGTATTCCAATTTGGCCAGCGAGTTGCGGTGCACTTCGTCCGGACCGTCGGCAAAGCGCAGTGTGCGCTGGTGGGCGTACGAGAACGCCAGTGGGAAGTCCTGCGAAATGCCGCCACCGCCGTGGGCCTGGATGGCCCAGTCGAGGATCTGGCAAGCCATGTTGGGGGCCACGATCTTGATCATGGCGATCTCGGCCTTGGCGACCTTGTTGCCCACGGTGTCCATCATGTAGGCTGCCTTGAGGGTCAGCAGGCGTGCCTGTTCGATCATGCAGCGGGCTTCGGCGACACGCTCTTGCCACACCGTTTGGCGGGCCACTTCGCGGCCGAAAGCGACACGGCTGTTCAGGCGCTTGCACATCAGCTCAAGCGCGCGCTCGGCGGCGCCAATCGAACGCATGCAGTGGTGGATGCGGCCGGGGCCCAGGCGACCCTGGGCGATCTCGAAGCCACGGCCTTCGCCCAGCAGCAGGTTGCTGGCGGGCACGCGCACGTTCTTGAGCAGAATTTCCATGTGGCCGTGCGGGGCATCGTCGTAGCCGAACACCGTGAGGTGACGCAGCACCTGAATACCGGGGGTGTTGGCCGGCACCACGATCATGGACTGCTGCGAGTGGCGAGGGGCTTCGGGGTCGGTCTTGCCCATCACGATGTAGACGGCGCAACGTGGGTCACCCGCACCAGACGACCACCACTTGCGGCCGTTGATGATGTAGTCGTCACCGTCGCGCTCGATCGAGCACTGGATGTTGGTGGCGTCAGAAGAAGCCACTTCGGGTTCGGTCATCAGGAAGGCCGATCGGATTTCGCCCTGCAGCAGGGGTTCCATCCATTGGTCCTTGATGGCTTCGCTGGCGTAGCGTTCCAGCGTTTCCATGTTGCCGGTGTCGGGGGCCGAGCAGTTGAAGACTTCGGCGGCCCATGGCACGCGGCCCATGATTTCGCACAGGGGGGCGTACTCGAGGTTGGTCAGGCCTTGCGGGGCACGCGAAGACTTGGGCAGGAACAGGTTCCACAGGCCGGCGGCGCGCGCCTTGGGTTTCAGTTCCTCGATGACCTTGACGACTTGCCAGACGTTGCCGCTGGCGCGGTTGGCCTCAACCTCCTGCAGGTAGCGCATTTCGTTGGGGTAGATGTGCTCGTCCATGAAGGCCAGCAGGCGGGCCTGCATGTCCTTGACCTTGGGGGTGTATTCAAAGTCCATCGTTTTCTCCTTGTGTGTGATCAGTGTTTCTGGGCAAATTGCCAGGCCAGTTCGGCCATCGGACGCGCGCCGGCGCCAGAGGTTTTGGCCTGCTCGCTCGAAGCCGTGCCGTCTTCCACCCGCTTGGCAATGCCTTGCAGGATGGCGGCGATGCGGAACATGTTGTAGGCCAGGTAGAAGTTCCAGTCTTTGGCCAGGGCCTCAGGGGTGCTGAAACCGGTGCGCTCGCAATAGCGGCGGATGTAGTCCTGCTCGGAGGGAATGCCCAGGGCGACCAGGTCGAGACCCCCGATGCCTCGGAAGGTGCCGGGCGAAATGTGCCAGGCCATGCAGTGGTAGCTGAAGTCGGCCAGCGGGTGGCCCAGCGTGGACAGCTCCCAGTCCAGCACCGCCAGCACACGCGGCTCGCTGGGGTGGAACATCAGGTTGTCGAGCCGGTAGTCGCCGTGCACGATGCTCACCAGCGATTCGTCCTTGGCGCTGTCGGGGATGTTTTTGGGCAGCCAGTCCATCAGCCGGTCCATCGCGGGGATGGGCTGGGTGATGGAGGCCACGTACTGCTTGCTCCAGCGGCTGACCTGGCGTTCGATGTAGTTGCCAGGCTTGCCGTAGCTGGCCAGGCCGCGTTCGGCGAATTTGACCTTGTGCAGCGCCGCCATGACGCGGTTCATCTCGTTGTAGATGTCGCCACGCTGCGCAGGCGTCATGCCAGGCAGGGACTGGTCCCACAGCACGCGGCCCTGCACGAACTCCATCACGTAGAAGGCGCGGCCGATGACGGATTCGTCGTCGCACAGCACGTGCATCTGGGCCACCGGCACATCGGTGCCGTACAGCCCGCGCATGACAGCGAATTCGCGCTCGATGGCATGGGCCGAGGGCAGCAGCTTGGCCACTGGGCCGGGCTTGGCCCGCATCACATACTGCTGCGTGGGCGTGATGAGCTTGTAAGTGGGGTTGGACTGGCCGCCCTTGAACATCTCCACACTCAAGGGGCCGGCAAAGCCGTTCAGGTGCCGGGTGAGCCAGGCTTCGAGCGCCGGCACATCGAAGGCGTGGGAGCCCGAGACGGGCCGGGTCCCCACGAAATGATCAAATCCACTCATGGGCACCTCGGGTTGCGGGGCTGTTGCCCGCTTTGACAAAGTTCAGTGATCGGCGGTCACGATGGCCAGCAGGGCGTCGCGGTCGAGCACCACCAGACCCCCCGGCTCGATGCGGATCACCTGTTCGCGCTCCATTTGCTTGAGTTCCTGGTTCACGCGCTGGCGCGAGGCGCCCAGCAGCTGGGCCAGTTCTTCCTGCGCCAGTTGCAGGCTGATGCGGATCGCCTTGGCGTCCGACAGGCTGGGCACGCCGTAGCTGTGCACCAGGTGGTTGAGTTGCTTGGCCAGGCGTGCGCGCAAGGGCAGGGTGTTGAGGTCTTCCACCAGACCGTAGAGCTGGCGGATGCGGCGCGACTGCAGGCGCAGCAGCGCTTCGTAGAACTCCGAATGCTGTGACAGGATTTTCTTGAAGTCGGCCCGGGCCACGTTCAGGATGGTGGCATCGCCGTGCGCGTAGCAGTCGTGCGTGCGCCGTTCCCCGTCGAAGATCGACACATCGCCAAACCAGATGCCCGGCTCCACATAGGTCAGTGTGATCTGCTTGCCCGACACCGAGGTCGAACTCACCCGCACGGCGCCCCGGGCGCAGGCGATCCACACCTCGGGTGGGTCCCCGCGTGCTGCGATCATGTCGCCGTCCTTGTAGCGTTTGACGTAGGCGCATCGAAGAATGTCGTGCCGAAGCGACGGTGAAAGGGAAGAAAACCAGCGACCGTTGTTGATCGCCTCTCGTTCTTCCATTGTCAGAATGGGTTCGTCCATGGTCTGTCTTGTCAGTGACTGGTTTTGCCAAACTTGTCACGGGCGGGACCGCAACCGTGATTTGTCAGCATGGCGTGTGTTTGTGGCCTGGCCTCAGATGTATTTGGGCTTTTCCTTGTTCAGGAAAGCGTTGATGCCGATGCCGCCATTGGCATGGTGCAGGTTCTTCACGAAGTGGTCGCGCTCGCGCGCCAGCTGGGTGTTGAGCGAGCTGCCATCGGCCTCGTTGATCAATTCTTTCACGCTGGCCAGGGCGTTGGGCGCACGGGCATTGAGCTTGGCGGCCCAGGCCAGGGCTTCGGCCAGGGCATGGCCGGGTTCGGTGATGCGGCCCACGATGCCCATCTGGTGCAGGCGTTCAGCGCCGATGCGCTCGCCGCACATCAGCAGCTCGGTGGCCAGCTGGCGCGGCATCAGGCGCGACAGGCTCCAGCTGCCACCGCCGTCGGGCGACAAGGCCACGCTGGTGTAGGCCATCACAAAGACGCTGTTGGTGGCCGCGACGATCAGGTCGCAAGCCAGGGCCAGAGAGAAACCGGCCCCGGCCGCCGGGCCTTCGACCGCCGCAATGACCGGCTTGGGAAAGGTCCGGATCGCCTCGATCCAGCTGTGCAGGCCTTCGATGCTCTGGGCCTGGACCTCGGGCGGCTGCTGGCGGTTGTTGTTCAGGCGCTGCAGGTTACCGCCGGCACTGAAGACATCACCCTCGCCGGCGATGACCACCGAGCGCACATCCGGGTTGGTTTCAGCCGCATTCAGGGCTTCCACGCCGGCGGCGTACATCTCCGGGCCGAGCGCATTGCGGTGCTCGGGGTTGGACACGGTCAGGACCATGGTCTGACCTTCGGTGGTGCTGATCAGGCGAGCGCTCATTTCAATCCTCCTCGTGCAGCAGTGACAAACCGATCGCACCACGGCGGCGCAGCCAGGGGCTGGGGCGGTAGCGCGGGTCGCCATAGACGGTCTGCATGTTGAACAGCACTTCGAGGATGCTGTCGGGGCCGAAACGGTTGCCCATGGCCAGGGGGCCCATGGGGTAGGCCAGGCCCAGGGTGACGGCGGTTTCCAGGTCTTGCGGTGTGCACACGCGCTGCTGGCACATGTCGCTGGCAATGTTGACGATGGCGGCCACCACGCGCTGGGTGACAAAGCCGCCGCTGTCGCGGATCACCGACACCGGCTTGCCATCGCGTGCGAACAGGGCGTGGGCGGCATCGCGCATGTCGGCGCGCGTGGCCGGGTTGGTGGCAATCACGCGGCGCTTGGTGGCGCTGTCGGGCACCAGCAGGTCGATGCCCACGGTGCGGGCCGGGTCGTGGCGGTCCACCACCGCCACGGTGGTCACATCAAAGCCCAGGGGCGCAACCAGGGTCAGGGCCTCGGGCGAGGGCGACTGGCCGGTTTCGATTTTGGCGCCCAGGTCCTTGAGCAGCTGCAGCAGCTCGGAGCGACGTGCTGCACGCGGTGAAACCCACACGGGCGGCATGTTGTCCACCACCGGCACGGGCGGCTCTGGGGGCGTTTGCTGCACGCCGTCCACGTATTTGTAGAACCCTTCGCCCACCTTCTTGCCGACCACACCACCGGCCAGGCGCTGGGCGGTGATGACGTTGGGTCGGTAGCGGGGTTCGTCGTAGTACTGGCGGTAGATGGATTCGATGACGTGGTGCGACACGTCCAGGGCCGTAAGGTCAAACAGTTCGAAGGGGCCGAGCCTGAAGCCGACCTGGTCGCGCAGGATGCGGTCGATGGTGGCGAAGTCGGCAATGCCTTCGCTGACGATGCGCAGCGCTTCGGTGCCGTAACCCCGGCCGGCGTGGTTGACGATGAAGCCGGGGGTGTCCTGGGCCTGCACCGGGGTGTGGCCCATTTGGCGGGCGAAGTCGGACAGGCGTTGGCAGACGGCGGCATCGGTCTTGAGGCCGGCAATCACCTCGACCACCTTCATGAGTGGCACCGGGTTGAAGAAGTGGTAGCCCGCAAAGCGCCCTGGATGCTGCATGCCGGCGGCAATCGCGGTCACCGACAGGGAAGAGGTGTTGGTCACCAGCACCGCGTCGGGCGCCACGACCTTTTCCAGGTCGGCAAAGACGGCTTTTTTGATGTCAATCTTCTCGACAATCGCCTCGACCACCAGTTCGCAGGCGGCCAGATCCTGCAGGCTGGCGGCTTCGACCAGGCGGGTCTTGTAGGCGGCCACGGTCTCGGGCGTCAGCTTGCCTTTGTCGGCCAGCTTGTCCCAGGTCTGGCCCAGGGCTTCGCAAGCCTTGGCGCTGGCGCCGCTTTGGGTGTCAAAAAGCCAGACCTGGCTGCCGGCCTGGGCAGCGATCTGGGCGATGCCGCGGCCCATGGCCCCGGCGCCGATGATGGCAACTTTGGAAAACGCAAGTGTCATGCTGTGCTGTCTCTGCTGGCAGGATGAGATCCTGGATGTAACTTGTCGGAAACTGACAATTATGGAGGCAGTTTCAGGGGGTGCCCAGGGAAACGGAAGGCACGGGGTGGCGCCGGGCCCATCGGCTGGCCCACAGGCTCAGGCCCAAGGCGCACAGCAGCCCGATGCAGCCGAAAACAGGCAACTGGGTCAGCCCCTGTTGCTGGATGAGCCGGCCACCGCCAATGGTGCCCAGGGCCTGGCCGGCATAGATGGCCGAGGTGTTGAGCGCGATCGAGGCTGGCGCCAGCACGGGGGCCAGTGCCACCAGCCTGGCCTGCTGGGATGAGTTGGAGGCAAACACCCCCAGCCCCCATGGCATGACGGCCAGCACCAGTGTGACAAAACTGTTGCTGATCGACGTCAGGCCCATGCCCAGGGCAATGCTGCCCAGCGCCCACGCCACGGCACGCGATGGGCCAATCCGGTCGATCCAGCGTGAAACGGCGGCATTGCCTGCAAAACCGCACAGGCCATAGGCCAGCAGCAAGCCGCTGAGCGCGGCAGCGCCCGTGCCAAAGCGTTGGGCCACATAGGGGGCCATGTAGGCGAAAAGCACAAATTGCCCCGCCGATGACACAACGGTGATGCACAGGGTCAGCATCAGCGTGGGCGAGGTCAGAGCGCCGCGCCAGGCGCTGGCGGGCAAGGGGGGCAACACGATGCCGCGGGGCATGCGCCGGTGCAACCACAGCGCGGCGATGAGCGACATCCCCGCCATCAAGGCCATGGTCCAGCGCCAGCCAAAGGCGCCGCCAATCCAGGCGCCCACAGGCGTGCCCAGCACCGAAGCCACCGACCAACCCAGAAACACAAAGGTGATGCCGCGCCCGCGCTGGTGCTCGGGCACCAACTGACCGATGCAGGCGGCCGCCTGTGGGGTGAACACAGCGGCCGACACCATGGCCAGCACGCGCGCGAGCAGCAGGCTGTCAAAGCCCGGTGCCAGTGCGGCCAGGCCATGGAGTGCGGCGTACCACAGCAGGCTGCCCACCAGCAGGCGGCGCCGGTCCCAGCGGGTCACCAACATGGCCAGCAGTGGCGCCCCCAGGCTGACCAGCCAGGCCGAGTAGGAGATCAGCTGGCCTGCTGTCGTGATCGAGATGTCGTGCGCATGGCGGATCTCGTTGAGCAGGCCGGCCACCACCATGACGCCCATGCCGATCACGACGTTACCGAACATCAGCGGCCAGAGGACCGCAGGCAGTGCCGTGGCAGGGGAGGAGCGCCCCATCAGCGCCGGACCTGCAAGGCGCCTGGGTTGACGATGTTGGAGGGGGTGCCGCGGATGAAGTTCACCACATTGTCAAAGGCGGCGCCAAAGTAAAGCTCGTAGCTTTCCTTTTCGACGTAGCCGATGTGGGGTGTGCAGATGCAGTTCTCCAGCCGCAACAGGGCGGTGCCTTGCAAGATGGGCTCGGAGTCGAACACGTCCACGGCCGCCAGACCGGGGCGGCCTTTGTTGAGGGCGTGGATGAGGGCGCTGGTCTCGATCAACTCGGCGCGCGAGGTGTTGACCAACAGCGAGGTGGGCTTCATGCGTGCCAGGTCTTCGGGCTGCACGATGTGTTCGGTGCTGGGGCTCAGGCGCAGGTGCAACGAGAGCACATCGGCCTGGCTGAAAAAGGCCTCACGCGATTCGGCGGCTGCAAAGCCATCCTGAATGGCGCGTTCGCGCGATTCGGCGCTGCCCCACACCATGACCTGCATGCCGAAAGCACGGCCGTAGCCCGCCACCAGTTGCCCGATGCGCCCGTAGCCCCAGATGCCCAGGGTTTTGCCGCGCAGCACCGTGCCCAGCCCGAAGTTGGTCGGCATGGAGGCCGCCTTGAGGCCGGCCTGTTGCCAGGCGCCGTGCTTGAGGTTGCTGATGTACTGGGGCAAGCGGCGGGCGGCGGCCATGATCAGGGCCCAGGTGAGTTCGGCGGGGGCCACGGGAGAGCCGACCCCTTCGGCCACCGCAATGCCGCGCTCGGTGCAGGCGGCCAGGTCAATGTGTTTGCCGACCCGTCCGGTCTGGGCGATCAGCTTGAGTCGGGGCAGCTTTTCGAGCAAAGCACGGTTCAGGACGGTGCGCTCGCGGATCAGGACGATGATGTCTGCATCTTTCAGTCGAACCGACAGTTGCCCCAGACCCTTGATGGTGTTGGTGTAGACCTTGGCAGGGTAGTTTTCCAGTTTGGCGGCGCAATCCAGTTTGCGCACCGCGTCCTGGTAGTCGTCAAGGATCACAATGTTCATCCCCCCGATTGTGCCTTGCCCAAGCGGGCAAGGCGGGGGATGGGTGCGTAACAAATGGCCCGCAGGCCGGGGCTCAGTGCGTCAGGCTGGAGGCTTCGCGGGCGGCCAGACGGTCGAGCTCGGCGCAGACGTCGGCCATGCGGCCCGAGATCACCATGCGGCCGACTTCACCGGGCGCTTGCTGGGTATCGCACACGCGCAACACGCGCAGGGGTGCCGGGCGTGTGGTGCACACCGGGCTGATGGGGCGGGGTGTGATGGGCGCCCGCGTGCCGCTGGGGCGCACCATGTGCAGTGCACGGGTGGGGCGTTGGGCTGGCACCGGTTCGGTGCCGGTGGTCAGGCGTTGGAGGGCCGAGAAACCCTGAAAAAGACCGGAGAGGGTGAGCAGTGCGATTCCCATGTGAAACCTTTCAAGAATGCATGGAGGTTGGACACAGGCAGGATTGCAGGAGAAAGCCGCCGCGCACCAGGGCTTGCACAAGCAGAGCTTGGCACGCGCCCGCCACCTGGTGCGGACAGCAGGAGATCACATGAGCAGGCCGTTGCGGATCAGGCCCACGGCGAGGCCCTCGATGTCGAAAGCATCTTCGGGCTGGACCACGATGGTTTCGTAGTCGGGGTTTTCGGGCAGCAGTTCGATGTGGTCAGAGAGCTTGCGCAAGCGCTTGACCGTGACTTCTTCGCCCAGGCGGGCCACCACAATCTGGCCGTTGCGCACGTTCTTGGTGGCTTTGACGGCCAGCAGGTCACCGTCCATGATGCCGGCGTCGCGCATGGACATGCCGCGCACGCGCAGCAGGTAGTCCGGCACTTCGCTGAAGAGGCTGCTTTCCAGGTGGTAGGTCCGGTCCACATGTTCCTGGGCGAGAATGGGGGAACCTGCAGCCACGCGACCGATCAGGGGCAGGCTCAGCTGGCCCAGACCCGGCAGCGAAAGGCTGAATGGATCGCCCTCGTGGCGGGTCGAGCGGGCGCTGCCCTTGAGGCGGATGCCGCGCGAGGTGCCACTGACCAGCTCGATCACGCCCTTGCGGGCCAGGGCCTTGAGGTGTTCTTCGGCGGCGTTGGCCGACTTGAAGCCCAGCATGGCGGAGATTTCGGCCCGGGTGGGGGGGGCGCCGGTGCTGGCAATGGTGTTCCGGATCAGGTCCAGAATCTCTTGCTGTCGGGCGGTGAGTTTGGGGCTGTCGGACATGTTGGGCTCCTTGAAAAGGGTGGATGAATCTGTTTTTTCATCCAGTAACTGTATTTTTGACCAGTTTTTGGATTTGTGCAAGTGGCGGATCAAAAAAATTTGCAATGGGTGGTTTTGGGCACGGGCGGCACGATCGCCGGCACGGCTTCCAGTGCCGCCGATCACACGGCCTACACCGCGGGCCAGCTGGGTGTGCAAGCCTTGCTGGACGCGGTGCCGGGCCTGCAGGCGGTGCTGCAAGGCGATGGCCTGCTGACCGAGCAGGTGGCCCAGCTCGACAGCAAGGACATGGCCCACGGCATCTGGCAGGCCTTGGCGCAGCGCTGCAGCCATTTTTTGGCGCAGCCTGGGGTGGGGGGCGTCGTCATCACCCATGGCACCGACACACTTGAGGAGACCGCCTGGTTTTTACAGCGCGTGCTGAACACGGACAAGCCGGTGGTGCTCACCTGTGCCATGCGACCCGCCACCGCCCTCATGCCGGATGGCCCGCAAAACCTGTTGGATGCACTGGCGGTGGTGCGTGACCCTGCGTCGCACGGTGTGCAGGTGGTGTGTGCCGGGCGCATCCACAGTGCCTGCCATGTGCAAAAGGTGCACCCCTACCGGCTCGATGCTTTCAGCTCGGGCGAGCCAGGGCCGCTGGGTTGGGTGGAGCAGGGCCAGGTGCGCTGGTCCGACGCTGGTCAAATGGTGTGTGTGCAAGCCCATGCCACCCAGGCCTTGGTGCGGCCGATTGCGCAGTGGCCCTGGGTGGCCGTGCTGCACAGCCATGCAGGCGCCGATGCACGGCAGGTGCAGGCCCTGGTGGCGGCAGGCGTTCAGGGGCTGGTGGTGGCTGGCACCGGCAATGGCACTGTGCACCGCGAACTGCTGGCTGCTTTGCTGGAGGCCCAGACCCAAGGCGTGGCGGTGCGCCTGACCACGCGCTGCGCCGAGGGGCAGTTGGTCGGACAGGCCGCTGCGCTGCAAACGGCGGCACCGGGGCTCAATGTGTACAAGGCGCGCGTCGACCTCATGCTGGCGCTGATGGGCTGACGGCTGGATCGCAGTGGCTTGCACAAAAACAAAGCCCCGCACTGCGGGGCTTTGTTTTGCCGGGTGCCGGCAATCAGCTGGCCAGGGCTTGGAAAGCGCGGGCGGTGATGTCCTCGACGCTGCCGGTGCCTTGAATGGCACGGTACTTGGGGGCGGCGGCGGGGGCTTGCTTGGCCCAGCCGGAGTAGTAGTCCACCAGCGGGCGGGTTTGCGAGCTGTACACGTCCAGGCGCTTCTTGACGGTTTCTTCCTTGTCGTCGTCGCGCTGCACCAGCGGTTCGCCGGTCACATCGTCCTTGCCTTCGACTTTGGGCGGGTTGAACTTCACGTGGTAGGTGCGGCCCGAGGCAGGGTGCGAGCGGCGACCGCTCATGCGATCGATGATGGCATCAAAGGGCACGTCGATTTCGAGCACGTAGTCCAGCTTGACGCCGGCGGCCTTCATGGCTTCGGCCTGGGGAATGGTGCGGGGGAAGCCGTCAAACAGGAAGCCTTTGGCGCAATCGGGCTGGGCAATGCGGTCCTTGACCAGGTTGATGATCAGGTCGTCGCTCACCAGACCGCCGGCATCCATGACTTTTTTGGCTTCGAGGCCCAGCGGTGTGCCGGCCTTGACGGCGGCGCGCAGCATGTCGCCGGTGGAGATTTGCGGGATGCCGTATTTTTGGCAGATGAAGTTGGCCTGGGTGCCTTTGCCGGCGCCGGGTGCGCCCAACAGAATCAGTCTCATGGTTTTTCTTCCTGGTAGCTTGGGGATACGGTGGGGTCAGTCAAGGCTGACCCGGTCTTTTGAGAATAGCATGCGAGCCCCCCGGCTGGCTTACGCCTGCGGCGGGCTCGCAAAAAGGCCGCGCACGCGAGCCAGATCGGCCGGCGTGTCCACGCCAGGGCCGGGTGCCGCATCGGTCACGTGCACCGCGATGCGGTGGCCGTGCCACAGGGCGCGCAGCTGCTCCAGCGATTCGAGCGTCTCGATGGGGGCCGGTGGCAACTGCGGGAATTGGCGCAGAAAGCCGGCCCGGTAGCTGTAGATGCCGATGTGGCGCAGCGGCGCGGGCGTTGGCAGAGCCTGGAAGCCGCCATCCTGCTGGCCGTCGCGCCACCACGGAATGGGGGCGCGGCTGAAGTAGAGCGCCAACTGGCGTGCGTCCATGACCACTTTGACCACGTTCGGGTTGGTGAACTCGGACAGGTCGTGGATAGGGTGTGCGGCGGTGCCCATGGCGGCTTCAGGGCGTTCGGCCAGCACGCGCGCCACTTCGTCAATCAGTTGGGGTGGGATCAGGGGTTCGTCGCCCTGCACGTTCACCACCAGCGCGTCATCGCCCAGGCCCAGCAGTTCGCAGGCTTCGGCCAGGCGGTCGCTGCCACTCACATGGTCCTGGCGGGTGAGCAGGGCTTGCACGCCGTGGGCCTGGCAAGCAGCGACCACACGCGGATCGTCGGCGGCCACGACCACCCGGCCAGCGCCCGACAGGGCGGCGCGTTGCGCCACGCGCACCACCATGGGCAGGCCAGCAATGTCGGCCAGGGGTTTGTCGGGCAAGCGGCTCGAAGCCATGCGCGCCGGGATGATGACGGTGTAGGCCATGGGGGCGTCAGACCGCTGGGCGGTTGGCAGCGAGTTTTTGCAGCTCTTCGTCGCTCAGGGGGCGGGCTTCGTTTTCCAACAGGATCGGGATGCCATTGCGCACCGGGTAGGCCAGACGCGCACTGCGCGAGAGCAGCTCCTGGCGTTCACGGTCGTAATCCAGTGGGCCCTTGGTGACGGGGCAGACCAGCAATTCAAGCAGTTTGTTGTCCATGCGCCGATGATACCGGCGCAGCCTGGACCAGGCCGTGCCGGCGCAGCCGTTCATCCAGGGCCTGCCAGAAGGCAGGTTCGGGCTTCATTTGCAAGGGCACGGCCCAGGCCTCGGGCTGGTGTGCCCAGAGTTTGACGGCATCCTTTTCGGTGCACAGCAAGGGCCGCCCCGAGGTGGTGTTTTGCCAGTGGGCAAAGTCGTCGTGGTCGGGCAGTGCAAAGGTGTCGGCCAGCACCAGATGACGGGCTTGCAGCATCTCGAAAAAGGCCTGCGGGCGGGCCAGGCCAGCCACCGCATCCACCTGCTGCCCCGTGAAGGCTTGCAAGGCGCACCGTTGCCCCAGGCCATTGACCGCATGGTCGGCCAGTTGCCGTGTGGCGCAAAAGCCATCGCCCGCATTGGGGCGTTGGCCGTGGGTGTACAGCAACAGGTCCACCAGTTTTGGCCAGGGTTCACGCAAAGGTCCGGCGGGCAGCAGCCAGCCATTGCCCGTGCCGCGGTCGTCCATCAGACACAGTTCCAGGTCGCGCTGCAAAGCCAGGTGCTGCAGGCCATCGTCACAAACAAGGACCTGGGTGTCGGGATGGGCTTGCAAGAGTTGTCGGGCGGCCTGCAGGCGCTGGGCCCCGACCCAGACCGGCACCTGGGTGTGGCGCCAGATCAGCAGGGGTTCATCACCCACCTGGCCCGGTGTGCTGTCGGCGAGCACCGGGCGAATGTCGCGCGCGCTTCGGCCATGGCCGCGCGAGACCACGCCGACCCGTAGCCCGCGCGCGCGCAGGTGCTGCACCAGCGCCACTGTGGTCGGGGTTTTGCCGGCCCCACCCGCCACCACATTGCCCACCACCATGACAAAAGTGCCCGGGTGTCCCGAGGCCAGCCAGCCTTGCCGGTAGGCCATGCGGCGCATGTGCCACAGGGCACCATACACCCAGGACAAGGGCCACAGCAGCCAAGCCAACAGCCCGCGGTGCTGCCAGATGCGGGGCAAGAGCACATGAAGTGGGGGCATGGTTCGGGTTCTGCGTCGGGTTTCAGTTGGCTGCGGCATTATCGGCCAGGCCTGTCGCCAGGCGGGGGCATCGGTTTTCTGTGGATAACATTGTGGGAAATCTGCGGCGTTGGCCGGCCCTGGTCAGGAAACTGTCAGGTGTTTTTATGTTTTAAAACAATTGAATTCAGAAAAATTCAACGAAATCAATAACTTACATGGGTCTCGCAAAGCCCTTGTGGTGAATGCACGGGTCCGGGGGCAAAATTCACATCTGTGGAATACTTTGGTTTCTTTTTGTTTCATTTGACGAAAATGCGGTATGGACAAAGGGTTTGAGCCTTCTGACGCGGCCTGGAGTGTGTCCCGCTTGTGCAGGGCCGTGGCCGATGCATTGGATGCCCGATTCAACCCGGTGCGGGTGCGTGGCGAGATTTCCGGTTTTTCGCGGGCGGCCAGTGGCCATTGCTACTTTTCCCTGAAGGACGAGGGCGGGCAGATCCGCTGTGCCATGTTCCGCCGTGCGGCGGGCTTGCTGGATTTTTCCCCCCGTGACGGTGAATTGGTCGAGGTGCAGGGGCGCTTGGGGGTGTACGAGGCGCGTGGCGATCTGCAACTGATCGTCGA
>Ga0228703_1001192_pt1 | contig 16335 bp, 15 predicted proteins | sample McNCre217_Aug_MG_3_FD_178020 | JGI IMG/M metagenome (GOLD analysis project Ga0228703, IMG submission 178020) | Freshwater microbial communities from McNutts Creek, Athens, Georgia, United States - 29-17_Aug_MG | ecosystem: Environmental > Aquatic > Freshwater > Creek | place: USA: Georgia... | reverse complement strand
ATGCGTTTGAGCTCAAGGGCCTCATCACCGTCAAAGACATCACCAAACAACTCAACTTTCCCAATGCCGCGCGTGATGCCGCCGGCAAGCTGCGCGTCGGCGCCGCTGTGGGCGTGGGCGAGGGCACTGAAGAGCGCGTGGAAGCCTTGGCCCGCGCTGGCGTGGACGCCATCGTGGTGGACACCGCACACGGCCACAGCAAAGGCGTGATCGACCGCGTGCGTTGGGTCAAGCAACACTACCCGCACATCGAAGTCATTGGCGGCAACATTGCCACGGGTGCTGCTGCATTGGCTTTGGTTGAAGCAGGAGCGGACGGCGTGAAGGTGGGCATTGGCCCTGGCTCTATCTGTACCACCCGCATCGTGGCGGGTGTGGGCGTGCCGCAAATCATGGCGGTCGACAGTGTGGCCACGGCGCTCAAAGGCACTGGCGTGCCACTCATTGCCGATGGTGGCATTCGCTACAGCGGCGACATTGCCAAAGCCATCGCCGCCGGCGCAGGCACGGTGATGATGGGTGGCATGTTTGCGGGCACTGAAGAGGCGCCCGGTGAAGTCATTTTGTTTCAAGGCCGCAGCTACAAGAGCTATCGTGGCATGGGCTCCATCGGTGCCATGCAGCAGGGCAGTGCCGACCGCTATTTTCAAGAGTCCAGCACGGGCAACCCCAACGCAGACAAGCTGGTGCCCGAAGGCATTGAAGGCCGCGTGCCCTACAAAGGCTCGGTCGTGGCCATCATTTACCAAATGGCCGGCGGTTTGCGCGCCAGCATGGGTTATTGCGGTTGCGCCACCATTGAAGCCATGCACGACGAAGCTCAATTTGTGGAAATCACGGCAGCCGGTATTCGTGAAAGCCATGTGCATGACGTGCAAATCACCAAGGAAGCACCTAACTACCGCGCCGAATAAGCGCCGAGCCCTTCTTTGGCATAGCAACACAAGCCACCCTTCGGGGTGGCTTTGTTTTTTTTGAGACAATAGTGACCTCGGCCACTTGAAGGCCCTTTTTTATTTATGTCGCACCAAAAAATCCTCATCCTCGATTTCGGCTCTCAGGTCACGCAACTCATCGCTCGCCGTGTGCGCGAAGCCCATGTGTTCTGTGAAGTTCATCCTTGCGATGTGACCAGCGAGTGGGTGCGCGAGTACGCCAAAGACGGCAACTTGAAAGGCATCATCCTCTCTGGCAGCCACGCCAGCGTGTACGAGGTGGATGACCGCGCGCCGGACGCCGTGTTTGAGTTGGGCTTGCCCGTGTTGGGCATTTGCTACGGCATGCAAACCATGGCGACCCAGTTGGGCGGCAAGGTCGAGGCGGGTACCACCCGCGAATTTGGCTATGCCGAAGTGCGGGCCCATGGTCACACCGAATTGCTCAAAGGCATTGAAGATTTCAACACGGCTGAAGGCCACGGCATGCTGAAAGTGTGGATGAGCCATGGCGACAAGGTCACGCAACTGCCTGAAGGCTTCAAGGTCATGGCGTCCACCCCGTCTTGCCCCATCGCAGGCATGGCCGACGAAGCGCGCAAGTTTTACGCGGTGCAGTTCCACCCTGAAGTCACGCACACGGTGCAAGGCCAAGCGTTGTTGAACCGTTTTGTGCTGGATATTTGCGGCACACGTCCTGACTGGATCATGGGCGACTACATCGAAGAGGCCGTGGCGTCGATTCGCCAACAAGTGGGTGACGAAGAGGTCATCTTAGGCCTGTCCGGTGGTGTGGATTCATCGGTGGCTGCGGCCCTGATTCACCGCGCCATTGGCGACAAACTCACCTGCGTGTTTGTGGACCACGGCTTGTTGCGTCTGAACGAAGGCGACATGGTGATGGACATGTTTGTGGGCAAGTTGCACGCCCATGTGATCCGCGTGGACGCAAGCGAACTGTTCTTGGGCAAGCTGGCTGGCGTGAGCGAGCCAGAAGCCAAACGCAAAATCATTGGTGGTTTGTTTGTGGACGTGTTTAAGTCCGAAGCGGCCAAACTCAAGGCGGGCGACGGTGGACACAAAGGCGCCACCTTCTTGGCCCAAGGCACGATTTACCCAGACGTGATTGAAAGCGGCGGCGCCAAGAGCAAAAAGGCCGTCACCATCAAGAGCCACCACAACGTGGGCGGCTTGCCTGAGCAATTGGGCTTGAAGCTGTTGGAGCCTTTACGCGAATTGTTCAAAGACGAAGTGCGCGAATTAGGCGTAGCGTTGGGGCTACCCCGCGAGATGGTGTACCGCCACCCCTTCCCAGGCCCTGGCTTGGGCGTGCGCATTTTGGGCGAAGTGAAGAAGGAATACGCCGACTTGCTTCGCCGAGCCGACGCCATCTTCATCGAAGAACTGCACAACTTCACCGACGACGCCACTGGCAAAACCTGGTACGACCTGACCAGCCAAGCCTTCACAGTGTTCTTGCCCGTCAAGAGCGTGGGCGTGATGGGCGATGGCCGCACCTACGACTACGTGGTGGCCTTGCGTGCTGTGCAAACCAGCGATTTCATGACGGCCGATTGGGCGGAGTTGCCCTATGCGCTGCTCAAGAAAGTGTCCGGCCGGATCATCAACGAAGTGCGTGGTATCAACCGTGTCACGTATGACGTTTCGAGCAAGCCGCCAGCCACGATTGAGTGGGAATAAGCGCCAGCCTCGCTCCTTATATAAAAGCCCTACAATTAAGGGCTTTTTCCCCCTGATGGGGAGTAATTTTTAAATTAGAGAACACTGAGTACATGGCCAAAGAAGAAATGATCGAAATGAAGGGTGTTGTGACCGAGGTCTTGCCCGACTCGCGTTACCGCGTCACCCTGGAAAACGGTCACTCATTGATCGCATACACCGCCGGCAAGATGCGCTTGCACCGCATCCGCATCATTGAAGGCGACAAAGTGACGGTCGAACTGTCGCCCTACGACATGAACAAAGCCCGTGTGACCTTCCGTCACATCGAAGGCAAGGCCCCAGGCGGCCCCGCCGTCAAACGTCGTTTTTAAACGGACCGCCTCGCGGTAATTTGGCGTGTACCTGCCATCGCAGTTCAATGCCAAAGATGAAGCTCATGCGCTCGCTCTCATGCGGGCGCATCCGTTTGCAAGCCTCACCAGCGTGGATGACACGGGTTTCCCGTTTGTCACGCATCTGCCGCTTCACATCACCCAACATCAGGGCCAGCATGTGCTGCTGGGCCACTGCGCCAAGCCCAACTCCCATTGGCGTTATTTGCAGGCGCGTCCCCAAGCACTGGTGACCTTTATGGGCCCACAAGCCTATCTATCGCCCCAGGTCTACCCCGATCTCACGCGTGTGCCAACCTGGAGCTACTTGGCGGTGCACGCCAAGGTTGAAGCCTCTTTGGTGGAAGATCTTCAGGCCAAAGACCGTTTGCTCAAACAACTCATTGGCGACCATGAACCCGCTTATGCCGCGCAGTGGCGGGGTTTGGGGGAAGACTACCAACACAAGATGCTCAACGGCATCGTGGCGTTTGAGCTTCGCATCACCGAACTGCAATGCAAGCTCAAACTCAACCAGCATCGCCCCGAGTCGCACGCGGTCATGCATGCGGCGTATGCGCAAGGCACCGCTGATGAACAGGCCTTGGCCGAATGGATGGTCAAGCTTGGCATGGTTCAGCCATGATGCCCCATTCGCCTGAAGACATTGGCTTTATGCAACTGGCCCTGCGCCAAGCGCAGGCTGCCGCAGCCGCTGGTGAAGTACCCGTCGGCGCTGTGGTGGTGAGGGCAGGGCAGGTGATGGCCTCAGGCCACAACACGCCATTGACCGGCCACGATCCGACAGCCCACGCCGAAGTCAACGCCATGCGTGCTGCCGCCCAAGCGTTGGGTAACTACAGACTTGACGACTGCACCTTGTACGTCACGCTGGAGCCCTGCGCCATGTGCAGCGGTGCGGCGCTGCATGCGCGTTTCAAACGCGTGGTGTTTGGCGCGCCCGAGCCTAAAACAGGGGCGGCGGGGTCGGTGCTCAATCTGTTCGCACACGCACAGCTCAACCACCAAACCCAGGTGACGGGTGGCGTGCTGGCTGAGGCCTGCGCCCAGGTGCTACAAGACTTTTTTGAGCAGCGTCGTGCCCAACAGCAAAGCAGCAAAACGCCTTTGCGTGAAGACGCTTTGCGCACGCCAGACCAGGCCTTCACGGGGCTTGATGTACCTTTGGGCTGGTCGCGTTACAGCGCGGACTTGCCCGCCTTAGACGGCTTGCGCTTGCATTGGTTTGACAACCGCGCCGACACACAGCTTGCACCGCATGTGTACCTGCACGATGTTGATGGTTGGAGCATGCAATTTGCCGCCGAACTGCAATCGAGCCAGCCGGTGTTGGCGGTGGATTTGCCGGGTTTTGGTCTGTCTGACAAGCCCAAAAAGGTAGCCACGCACCGCATTGCCTGGCACGCCCAGGTCTTGCGCGAGTTTTTGGCCAGCATGCAACCTGCACCGCTTGCGCTTCACGCCCCACATGCAATGGCCCCACTGTTGGCTGGATTGGCGTTGCCCATTGAATGGATAGAAACACCGATGCTGCCTACCAGCTTACGCGATGCCCCCTATCCAGACCGTGGGCATACGGCAGGTCCACGGGCCCTGCGCACTTTGCTGGCTGGCCTGCAAGCGGGAATCAACTGCGACAAATAAGCCGCGACAATGGGGGCATGGCTCATATTTACATCTATTCCCCCAGCGGCGCAGTGCGCGACAAAGCTGCTTTCAAACGCGGTGTGGCGCGCTTGCGTCAACTCGGCCATGAGGTCGAACTTGATGCCGATGCCCTCAGCAGCGTCACACGCTTTGCCGGTGACGATGCCACGCGGCTGAACGCCATCCACCGCGCAGCCGCCAGTGGTGCCGATGTGGCCTTGATCTCACGCGGCGGCTATGGCCTCACGCGCATCCTGCCGCAGATCAACTACAAAGCCGTGGCCAAGGCCATCGCCAAAGGCACGCAATTTGTGGGCTTGAGCGATTTCACAGCATTTCAAAATGCCTTGCTGGCGAAAACCGGCGCCATCTCGTGGGCCGGTCCGGCTTTGGGCGAGGACTTTGGTGCCGAGCAACCCGATGACATCATGGAAGCCTGCTTTGACGACATGGTGAGCGGGCAGGGCGAGGGCGCAGGTTGGCGCCTCTCCAGTTCGTGTGTGAAAGCTTTGGACAAACGCCGCGCGGGCGTATGGGCCAACGATGCGGTGTTGTGGGGCGGGAACTTGACGGTGCTCACCAGCTTGCTGGGCACGCCGTATTTCCCATCCATCCGAGGTGGTGTTTTGTTCTTAGAGGACGTGGCCGAACATCCTTACCGCATCGAGCGCATGCTGACGCAACTGCTGCACGCAGGCGTCTTGGCCCAGCAAAAGGCTGTGGTTTTGGGGCAATTCACCAGCTACAAGCTCACGCCACACGACAAAGGCTTCAAACTGCAAACCGTGGTCGATGGGCTGCGCACGCACATCAAAGCCCCTGTCTTGACCGACTTGCCGTTTGGCCATGTGGCGACCAAGCTGTGTTTGCCTGTGGGCCAGCAGGTGAGTCTGGTGGTGGAAGACCGCGATGCCCTGCTGTTGTGGGCACACGAGGGACATTAAATCTCATAAACTGCACTTTATTTCCCAACCAATCGGTCGGGAAAGATGTAATATATTGCCAGTTATATCAAAGAGACACACATGAATCACTACAACGACCACTACATCAACGGCCAATGGGTCAAAGCCCAATCCGGTAAAAACTTCGAAGTGCACGACTCAACCACCGAAGAAGTCTTCGCCACCGCGCCCCAAGGCACCAAAGCCGAAGCCGAGCAAGCCGTCTTGGCCGCGCGTGCTGCGTTCGACAGCTGGTCGCAGCTGCCCGTGGAGACGCGTTGCGCCTACATCGACAAAATCGTTCAAGGTTTGAAGGACCGCACGGACGAAATGGGCACGGCCATTGCGCGCGAGGTGGGCATGCCCATCAAACTCGCCAAGATGATCCAAGTCGGTGGCCCAGTGTTTAACTGGGGCAACGCAGCCAAAGTGGCGCGCCGTTTTGTGTGGGAAGAAAAAGTGGGCAATTCGCTGGTCGTGCGCGAGCCCATTGGCGTGGTCGGTTGCATCACGCCCTGGAACTTTCCGCTCAACCAAATCACCCTGAAAGTAGCGCCAGCCTTGGCCGCGGGTTGCACCGTGGTGCTCAAGCCCAGCGAAATTGCGCCCATCAACGCGATGATCTTGACCGAGATCATCCATGCTGCAGGCCTGCCAGCCGGGGTGTTCAACCTGGTCAATGGCACAGGCCCAGAAGTGGGTGAAGTGTTGGCCAGCCATCCAGAAGTCGACATGGTGAGCTTTACCGGTTCGACCCGCGCCGGCAAGCGCGTGGGCGAGCTGGCAGCCCAAAGCGTCAAACGCGTGGCTTTGGAACTCGGTGGTAAATCGGCCAGCCTGATCTTGCCCGACGCTGATTTGGAGGCTGCTGTCAAAGGCAGCGTGTCTGCTTGCATGTTGAACAGCGGCCAGACGTGTTCGGCCCACACCCGGATGTTGGTGTCTGAGAGCCAATACGAAGACGCCAAAAAGATCGCACAAACCGCAATTGCCAAACTGACGCTCGGCCCCAGCTTGGATGAGTCCACACGTCTGGGCCCCTTGGTCAGCGCTGCACAACGCGACCGCGTGATTGGCTTCATCGAGCAAGGCATCCAAGAAGGCGCTGAAGTCGTCGCCGGTGGCCCCCAAAAGCCAGCCTTTGACAAAGGCTACTTTGTACAGCCCACCATCCTGCGCGTCAAAGCCACTGACACCTTGGCCAAGGAAGAGATTTTTGGCCCCGTGCTGGTGATCATCACTTACAAGGACGAAGCCGAAGCCATTCGCATTGCCAACGACAGCATTTACGGCTTGGGCGGTGGCGTATGGAGCAAGGACGAAGCGCATGCCGTGGCTGTGGCACGTCGTATCCGTACCGGTCAAGTCGACATCAATGGCGCACCGTTCAACAGCAACGCGCCGTTTGGTGGTTACAAACAATCAGGCAATGGCCGCGAGAACGGCAAGTTCGGCTTTGAAGAGTTCCTGGAATTTAAAGCCATGCAATTCAAACCTGAAGCGGCTTGATCAAGCCTTGAAAGCAGCGCATCTGAGGGGGTCTTGGATGCGCTGTTTGAAGTTGTTTTAATTTGATACGATGTATATTATGTAAAGTAAAGAACCGGTCAAAACAAGCACCTAGATGAGAACTGATCTCGTTTAGAATGAACGCCTCTTCTCGTATCTCTTCTTTCACTTGGTAACCACATGAATCTCGCTGAGGCACCGCTGAACACCGCTTGGCGCATTCTGAAGGTTCAACCCAACCAAGAACAAACCGATCTGGCACAGCAACTCGAAGAAATTGGCTTCTTGCCAGGCGAGCTGGTGTCTGTTCTCACGCATGGTTACCCTGGACACGACCCTTTGGTCGTGCGTGTGGGCCTCTCGACTTTCGCCTTGCGACGCGCTGAGGCGCAGGCCATTGAGTTGCAAGAGAAAGCCCAGCATGCGTGAAGCAAAGATACATCTTCACCCCGCAGGCCCCTTGGTGGCCTTGGTGGGCAATCCCAACTGCGGCAAAACCGCCCTGTTCAATTTACTCACCGGTAGCCACCAAAAAGTCGCCAACTACGCAGGTGTCACGGTAGAGCGCAAAGAAGGCAAAGTCATCCAGCCCAACGGCAAGCATCTACGTTTGCTGGATTTACCCGGCACCTACAGCTTGTACCCGCGTTCCCAAGACGAACGAGTGACTTGTAATGTGCTGATGGGCCAGGCTGAAGGCGAAAAGCGCCCGGATGTGGTGGTCTGTGTGGTCGACGCCACCAATTTGCGCCGTAATTTGCGCTTGGTATTGGCCGTCAAACGACTGGGCTTGCCCACGGTCTTGGTACTGAACATGTCCGACGTGGCCGAGCGCCGTGGCTTGAACATTGACCCCGAGCAACTGTCCACCGAGCTGGGTTTGCCCGTGGTGACCAGCGTGGGCGTGAAAACAGGCGGCGATGAGGCCTTGCGCGCGTGGCTGGCACAAGAGCCATGGCGTCAACAACTGGCCCCGGCAGGCGTGGAATTTACACAAAGCAACGAGTCAAGCCAAACCACGGCCGATCACCAGGTGGTGCAAGGCATCTTGCAGCGCATGGGCTTGGATCAGCTGGTGCCCGATCCCTTGAGTGACCGCTTAGACCGCGTCTTGCTGCACCCCGTGCTGGGGCAATTGATCTTGGTGTTGGTGCTGTTTTTGATTTTCCAAGCTGTATTCAGCTGGGCCGAAGCGCCGATGGAGATCATCAAATCCATCACCGAATGGACCGCAGACCAAGCCCGCGCTTGGTTGCCAAACACCTGGTGGCAAAGCCTGTTGGTCGATGGCGTGATTGCCGGAGTGGGCGGCGTGGTGGTGTTTTTGCCGCAAATTTTGATTTTGTTCTTCTTTATCCTGATTCTGGAAGAGTCGGGTTACCTGCCCCGGGCGGCCTTCTTGCTCGATCGCATCATGGGCTCGGTGGGCTTGTCAGGGCGCTCTTTCATCCCCCTGTTGTCGAGTTTTGCCTGTGCCATTCCCGGCATCATGGCCACCCGCACGATTGCCAACACGCGGGATCGCATGGTCACGATTTTGATCGCACCCTTGATGACCTGCTCCGCCCGCTTGCCGGTCTACACCCTGTTGATCTCCGCGTTCATTCCCGCAGTGCGCGTGTACGGTTTAGAGCTCCAAGGCTTGGTGTTACTGGCGCTCTACATCGCAGGCATAGTGGGCGCCATGGGCGTGGCTTGGTGTTTGAAAGTCATGACGCAGGCCGGACGACAGGTCCGCCCCTTGATGATGGAGCTGCCCAGCTACCACCTACCCACGGTGCGCAATGTGGCCATTGGCCTGTGGCAACGGGTGCAGATTTTCATGCGCCGTGTGGGTGGCATTATTTTGATGCTGACCATCGCGCTTTGGTTTTTGGCCAGTTTCCCAACGCCACCAGAAGGCGCCACCCAAGCCGCGATTGAATACAGTTTTGCTGGCTGGTTGGGCCATGCCCTGGCCGTGGTGTTTGAGCCGATTGGGTTCAACTGGCAAATCAGCTTGGCCTTGGTCCCCGGCATGGCTGCGCGTGAAGTGGCGGTGAGCGCCCTGGGCACGGTGTACGCGCTGTCATCTACGGGTGACAACACCTCTGAACTCTTGGCGCCCATCATTGCCCACGCTTGGAGCACGGCAACCGCCCTGTCCTTGCTGGCGTGGTTTGTGTTTGCGCCGCAATGCCTGTCGACCATTGCCACCATCAAGCGCGAAACCGGTGGCTGGGCCTTGCCCGCCGTGGCGTTGACCTATCTGTTTGCCTTGGCTTACTTGGCTGCGTTCGTCACCTACCGCATCGCACTTTGGGCCGGATTGGGCTGATCACTCGCCGTTTTGTTGAATTTCCCAAGATTCGATGAACGCGCGCAAATAAAACGCACTTTGCGCATGGTCAGCACTCAAGGCCAAATCCAGGGCTGACGCTTGGGCTTGATTTCTCAGCGTGGGATCGGCCCCCTCCTCCAGCAACAACTTCACGGCCAAAGGCGGCGCGTAATACGCTGCCATCATCAAGGGCGTGGTGCCGTTGGGCGACTCGGCATCGATGTAGGCGTTGTTTTCCAGCAGTAATCGCATCATGGCGATGTGACCTTTACTGGCCGCGTAATGCAATGGTGCCCAGCCCTTGCGGTTGACTTCTGCGCCACGCTCAATCAACTTGCTGGCCAAATCCAGTTGGTTGCTGATGGCCGCTAGCATCAACGGGGTTTCACCGGCCACATTGGCAAACTCAACCCGAGTCTGAGCTTGGCTGGCCAAGTACATGGCTGATTTGGGAGCGCCCGATTGGATGGCCAGCATCAGTGCCGGCACGCCCTTTTCGTTGGGTGTGTTGGGATCAAAGCCACGCAGCACCAGCTTGTGAATGTCTTCGACGCGGTCGAAATGGATGGCCTTAAAAAAATCATCGTACGAGCCTGCGTTGGATAATGAATATCCAATAAAAACATATAGATAAATAAAATACTTAAAGTAATTTCTCATCTTAAAACAGCACTGAAAAGTTGGTCAAAATTGCGGCTGGTGGCCTCGGCCACGGCCTCAACCGTCATGCCTTTGATGTCCGCAATCTGTTGCGCCACAAACGGCACATACGAGGGGTTGTTGGTTTTGCCGCGATGCGGCACGGGCGCCAAATAGGGACTGTCGGTCTCTATCAGGATGCGGTCCATGGGCACAAAACTCGCCACATCGCGCAAGTCTTGGGCGTTTTTGAAGGTCAAGATGCCCGAGAACGAGATGTACAGGCCCAAATCCAGCCCCGCACGCGCCACCTCGGCGGTTTCGGTGAAGCAATGAAACACGCCGCCCGCACTGCCTGCAGAACCGTCCTCGCCCTGCTCTTTCAAAATCGCCACCGTGTCGGCCGATGAACTGCGGGTGTGAATGACCAAAGGCAGCTTGGTTTGTTGCGCCGCCTGAATGTGCACGCGAAAGCGGTTGCGTTGCCATTCCATGTCAGCGACCGTGCGTTCGCCCAAACGGAAGTAGTCCAGCCCGGTTTCGCCAATGCCCACCACTTTGGGCAGCGTGGCCCGGGTCAGCAAATCGTCCAAAGTCGGCTCTTGCACATCGTCGTTGTCCGGGTGCACGCCTACGGTGGCCCAAAAATTGTCGAACTGCGTGGCCAGGCCATGTACTTCGTGAAAGCGCTCTAAGCTGGTGCTGATCACCAAGGCACGGCTGACCTGGGCTTTGGCCATGTCGTCGCGGATGGTGAGGATGTTGTCAGCCAGCTCTGGAAAGTTCAGGTGGCAGTGTGAATCGGTGAACATGAAGCAATCTTAAAAATCAGTCTTTGGCCCGCAAAGCCGTCTGCGCCCGCGCCACCAAGGCCTCAAACATCAGGCCCGGGTTGTACGGGTGTTCAGAGGTGCGTGCGCCCTGCATCAGGTCTTTGGACCATTGAGTGAGCGAAGCGACGGTCCCCGCTGCGGGCAGGTCTTCCACCGCAAAAAAGCGGGGTTGTGCGCCTGTGCGCACGGCCAGCAGGTCGTGACACAGCTTTTGCAGCATGGCGATGGCTTGCGATGGCGTGGCGTCAGACACCGCACCTACATCGCCACGCAACACGGCTTTGGGCAAGCTGGCCCAGTGCGCGGCTTTGAGGCCGTTCTGGGCCAAAGTCAGCGCATCTTCAGGGCGCCCGCCTGCGGCGCGTAACAAGGTGGCTGCATCGGTGGCCGGCACGCCCTGGCTTTGCAGCCAGCTCAAAGACTCGGCCTCGGTAGGCCACACCAGGGTATGGGTTTGGCAGCGGCTGCGAATGGTGGGCAGCAACAAATGAGCGGCCTCACTGGCCAACACAAAGCGGCACTCGCCGGGCGGTTCTTCCAGTGTCTTCAAAATCGTGTTGGCGGTGACGTGGTTCATGCGCTCAGCCGGGTAGACAAACACCACCTTGGTGCTGCCACCGGAGCGGGTTTGTTGGCTGAAACTCACCATGTCGCGCGCGGCTTCCACGCGAATTTCTTTGCTGGGCTTGCGTTTCTTGTCGTCCAGGTCTTTTTGCGTTTTCTCGTCCAGAGGCCAGTTCAAGTCGAGCGACAGGGTCTCGGGCATCAAGGTGCACAAATCGGCATGGGTGCGTACATCAATGACATGACAGCTTCGGCATTGGTAGCAAGCCCCATGCGCTGACGGGTGTTCACACAGCCACGCCCGGGCCAGCTCCAGCCCCAGCGTGTATTGCCCCAAACCCGAGGGGCCTTGCAGCAACCAAGCGTGGCCACGACGTGCCAACAGCGTGGTGAGCTGGCCTTGCAGCCACGGGCTCAACACGGGGCGTTCTTGGGTGGTCGCCTCACTCATGCGGTGCCGTGGCTTGAAGCCTTCAACCAACCACGTTGGACAAAGTGCTGATGGAGCTGCCGCCACACCTCTTCACGGGTTTGGGCCGCATCCAAACGCACAAACCGCTGGGCATCGTCCTGCACTCGCTGGGCATAACCTTCAGACACCTTTTGGAAAAAATCCACGGGTTGCGACTCAAAACGGTCTGGCACCCGTGCCCCGGCCAAACGCACAGCGGCGATTTGGGGGGCGAGTTCAAACCAAACCGTCACATCGGGTTGGCGCAAGCCGTGTGGGGTAGACACGCCCGCAGGCAAGATTTGAACCCAGGCCTCGAGCTGCTTCAACACCGCCAAATCAAACCCACGCCCGCTGCCTTGGTAAGCAAAGGTGGCATCGGTGAAGCGGTCGCACAGCACCACTTCGCCGCGCGCCAAGGCGGGTTCAATCACATGTTGCAGGTGGTCGCGACGGGCGGCAAAAATCAGCAAGGCCTCGGTCAGGGCGTCCATGGCGTCATGCAGCACCATGTCGCGAAGTTTTTCGGCCAAGGGCGTGCCGCCAGGTTCACGTGTGAGGGTGACCGTACGGCCCTGGGCCTTGAAAGCTGCGGCCAAGCCATCGATGTGGGTGGATTTCCCCGCCCCATCAATGCCTTCAAAACTGATGAACAGACCTGTGTGTGCCATGAGCGCCTAAACAAAAACGACGTGTGTCAAAACTGCGTGTGTAAGCGGCTATTTTGCCTGCGAAGCAGCCTCGCCCAAGCGGCGTTGGTAACGGTTGACGGCCGCGTTGTGCTCGTCCAGCGTGGCACTGAAATAGCTTGTGCCATCGCCCTTGGCTACAAAGTACAGCGCGTTGCTCTGGGCAGGTTGTACGGCGGCTTTGAGCGCATTGCGCCCTGGCATGGCAATGGGTGTGGGCGGCAGGCCCTTGCGGGTGTAGGTGTTCCAAGGGTGGTCGGTACGCAAGTCGATGCGGCGCAAATTGCCATCGAAAGACTCGCCCAAACCGTAGATCACAGTGGGGTCGGTCTGCAAAGGCATGCCCAAGGCCATACGGTTGTGAAACACTCGGCTGATGGTGGTTCGGTCGCTCTCTCGGCCGGTTTCTTTTTCGACGATGCTGGCCAAAATCAAGGCGTCCTCAGGCGTTTTGACTTGAATGTCGGCGCTGCGTTGGGCCCAGGCCGCGGCCAGTTGTTTGTTCATGGCTTTGGCCGCACGCGCCATCACATGCAGCTCGGAGGTGCCTTTGCCATAGGTGTAGGTGTCTGGGAAAAAACGCCCCTCGGGGGCTACGCCAGGCAAGCCCATTTGGGCCATCAGGTCAGCATCGCTCAGACCTTGGGTGTCGTGCTTGAGGCCTTCGGCCTTGGCCAGAGCGGCGCGAAATTGGCGAAATGTCCAGCCGTCAATCAGATTGACCGCTTTGAGGCTTTCTTCGCCACGGCTCAACTTGCGCAACACATCCAGCGCGGTGTTGCCTTGGCTGATTTCATAGCTGCCTGCACGCAATTTGCGCGATTGACCGCTGAGGCGAAAAAAACCATAGAGCAGCGTGGGATCCACCTGAACGCCTGAATCGACCACCACTTGGGCAATGCCACGCACTGGGGTTTGGGGCTCAATGGACACATCCACCGTAGGACTGCCCAAGGGCAGCGGACGCAAAACCCACCAAGACGATGCAGCCGCGACCACCAAGGTGAGGCTGAGCAATGACCCAACGATTTGCTTGAGGCGTCCCATCTCAACCCTGTTCTCATCACGTTTATGAAGCGGGGATGATAATTCAGCCATGTCTTTGAACGCTTTTTCTCTTTCCGCGCCCTTGCAGGGCGTGAGTCCCCTGCCCCACTTAGGGGTGATGCGCGCCGTGGGTGCGGATGCCGCCAATTTCTTACACAACCAACTCACCAACGATGTGTTGTTGATGAAGGCCGAGCAATGCCGCTTGGCTGCGTTTTGCAATGCCAAAGGCCGCATGCAAGCGAGTTTTTTGGTCTACAAACGTTCGGCTGAAGACGTGCTGCTGATTGGCCGCCAAGACTTGATGGCCCAAATCATCAAGCGCCTGTCCATGTTTGTGCTGCGCGCCAAAGTCAAACTGACCAATGCAACGCAAGAATTCCAGCTGCTCGGATTGGCCGCAGATGCCGTGGCCCAAGCCTTGGGCAGTACAGCTTCAGCAAACACCCTGACAACGCCTTGGCAACGCCTGACCGCAAATGGCGCCGATGTGCTGACCCTCTACCCCGCCTTGGGCCAGCCACGCGCTTTGTGGATCGCCCCCCACGATGTAGTCGCGCCTGCTGCGCCGGCCCTGTCGGCCGCGTTGTGGCAAGTCGGTGAAGTGATGAGTGGCATTGCTTGGGTCGAGCAAGCGACCTTTGAAGCCTTTGTGCCGCAAATGCTCAACTACGAATCGGTCGATGGCGTGAACTTCAAAAAAGGCTGCTACCCCGGCCAAGAGGTGGTGGCGCGCAGTCAATTTCGGGGCACCTTGAAGCGCCGCGCCTTCATTGTGCAAAGCGATGTGGAAATGACCGCTGGCCAAGACGTGTTTTCAAGCCAAGACGCCAACCAGCCCTGTGGCTTGATTGCCCAAGCCGCCCACGATGGCGCACAGCATGTGGCAATTGCCGAGTTGCAACTCAGCGCCACACAAAACAGCAGCTTGCATCTTGGTACAGCAGACGGTGCTGCGTTGACCTTGTTACCTCTGCCTTACGCCTTGCGCGAAGACATTTGAAGCACCCTCACCCCAGGCTGCGACGCATGGCGATGTGCGCAATCCCCACTTCATCAAACGGCTCACCATAGGCCACAAAGCCTTGGCGCTTGTAAAAAGCCTCGGCGCTGCGTTGCGCATGCAAGCGCACTTCGTGGTCACCCCGTTCGCGTGCCGTTTGTACCAACAGCTCTAAGAGCTGATGGCCCAAACCTGAACCACGCATCAATCGGGTGACAGCCATGCGGCCAATTTGCGCCACACCCGCTTCGGCTTGCAGCAAACGTGCGGTGGCCATGGGTACGCCGTAACGGTTGCGCAACACGGCGTGGACAGCGGTGGCGTCCGCCGCATCCCACTCGTCCTCGGGGGCAATGCGCTGCTCTTGCACAAACACCTCGGTACGCACCGTTTGAGCAGCCTCTTGCAACTGATCCCAGCTACCCAGTTGGGACGTGGTGACGGCTTCCCCCGCTTCAAAGCCCAACATGATGTCGCGCAAGCTTTGTGGCACAGGCAATGAGGTTTGGGTCGCGGGGTTGGCATACACGTACAGCAACTCCCCGTTGATCAGCAGCTGATCGCCACAAAAAATCGCCCCCACAAATTGAATCGACGAATTGCCAATCCGTTGGCACTTCAGCCCCACCTCCAACTGGTCGTCGTAGCGCGCCGAGGCGTGATACTCGACCGTGGCTTTTTTCACATACAAGTCACCGCCCAAGGCATGCATGGTCTGTTCATACGGCAGTGCCAACGCCCGCCAATAGTCGGCCATGGCCGTGTCAAAGTACATCAGGTAGTGGCCATTGAACACAATTTTTTGCATGTCCACCTCGACCCAACGCACGCGCAGGCGGTGGAACATGTTGAAATCTTCGCGCTTCATGGGGCTGTCCTCTGTCATGGATGGGGGGCAAACGCGTGGCGCAAGGCGCGTGCGGCGTCGGCATGTGCGGTGAGTGCTTCGGGAATCACACGGCCCATTTGGATAAAACTGTGCACCACGCCTTTGTAAATTTCTAAATCGACGGGCACGCCGGCCATGCGCAAATGATCGGCATAAGCCACGCCCTCATCCACCAACGGGTCACATTCGGCCAGCCCCAACCACGCTGGGGCAACGCCTGACACATCGGCCAGCAAGGGTGAAAACCTTTTGTCGTGCCGATCGGCCAAATTGGGCACATAGTGGTTGTAAAAGTACTCGATGCTGGCTTTTTCCAGCAAAAAGCCTTTTTCAAACGTGTGGGCCGACGCCATGTACTCGGGCGAACAACCGGGGTAGAACATCAGTTGCAACTTCAAGGCAATGCCTGCATCACGCGCTGCAATCGCGGTGGCTGTGGTCAGTGTGCCACCTGCGCTGTCGCCACCAATCGAGATGCGACTGGCGTCGAGCCCCAGTTTGGTGGCATGGGCGGCCAACCATTGCAAGGCATCAAAAGCGTCGTTGTGCGCCGTTGGAAAGGTGTACTCGGGAGCCAGCCGATAGTCCAGCGACAACACGGCACATTGAGCCAAATGGGCCAAGTGTTTGCATAAGGCTTCGTGCGTTTCAGGGCTACCCACAGTGAAACCACCGCCATGAAAGTACAACAACACAGGCAAATTGGGCGATGCATGCTCAGCCCACAACTTAGCGCGAATCGTGGCGCCGTCACGGGTGGGAATGTGCAAGGTGTCATCCCGAGCCATTT
>Ga0228703_1001187_pt1 | contig 16429 bp, 15 predicted proteins | sample McNCre217_Aug_MG_3_FD_178020 | JGI IMG/M metagenome (GOLD analysis project Ga0228703, IMG submission 178020) | Freshwater microbial communities from McNutts Creek, Athens, Georgia, United States - 29-17_Aug_MG | ecosystem: Environmental > Aquatic > Freshwater > Creek | place: USA: Georgia... | reverse complement strand
TGGTATCTTGATGATCCTGTACGTGACCATTGGTGGTATGAAGGGTACAACTTACGTTCAGATCTTGAAGGCCTTCTTGCTAATGATCGGTGCAGCTTTGCTTACCGTCATGGTGCTTTGGAAGTTTAACTTCAACGTGTCTGACCTATTGGGTGCGGCAGCAACCAACAGCGGTAAGGGAGACGCTTTCCTTCAGCCTGGTCTAAAGTTCGGTAAAGACGTCATCGACGTTGCCACCGGTGCAATCGACCCAGTGAAGACCCTTTGGTCACGCCTAGACCTAATTTCGCTAGGTCTAGCGTTGGTTCTAGGTACCGCTGGTCTACCTCACATCCTGATTCGTTTCTACACCGTTCCAACCTCGAAGGCCGCACGCAAGTCGGTTAACTGGGCAATTGGAAACATCGGTGCTTTCTACCTCATGACTATCGCGCTAGGTTTCGGTGCTGCAGCTCTTCTAAGCCGCACCAACCTCTTCCGTGGTTACAAGGTTGACGCCACCGGATGTCTAATTGATGCGAAGGGTGCAGCAATCGTCAACGGCGATGTGGCTTGTACTCCACTTGATGGTCTAAAAGACCTCTCGGCTGACGCCAAGAAGCTATTGGTTCCAGTTGACCCATCGGGTAACGTTGCAGCTCCACAGCTTGCAGAGTTCCTTGGTGGTGGCACTGGTACCACCGGTGGTGCAGTAATGCTTGCCATCATCGGTGCTATTGCGTTCGCAACCATCCTTGCAGTTGTTGCAGGTTTGGTTCTAGCTAGCTCGTCGTCGTTCGCTCACGACCTTTACGCAAGCGTAATCAAGAAGGGTAACGCATCGCCTGAAAGCGAAGTTCGCGTTGCCAAGATTGCAGCTATCGTAATCGGTCTGGTTTCGATTGTTCTAGCCATCGGTGCGCAGTCGCTGAACGTTGCCTTCCTAGTTGCTATTGCCTTCGCAATTGCCGCTTCGGGTAACCTTCCAGCTGTTCTGTACTCGTTGTTCTGGAAGAAGTTCAACACCCGCGGTGCGGTCTGGGCCATCTACGGTGGTCTTGGCTCAGCCCTGGTCTTGTTGATCTTCTCGCCAAACGTGACCGGTCTACCAACCTCGCTTATCCCGTTCGTTGAGGGTGGAATTCGTTTCGACTTCTTCCCACTTGCGAACCCAGGTATCGTGTCGATTCCTCTAGGCTTCCTATTTGGTTGGCTAGGAACGATTACCTCGACCGAAAACAACACTGCAAAGTATGCAGAGCTTGAAGTTCGCTCGATGTCTGGTGCAGCGCTAGGTAAGGCAGCAGTTCACTAAGTAACACCTAAGGAAATCCCCCGAACCGATAGGCTCGGGGGATTTCCTATTGGTCTAGCTAATTAGCGAGTAAATGCTAAAAAGGTTAAGCGCGGTTAGGCCGCCAACAATTGTGTACCCAACCCACTTGGTGAGTGTGCTGTTGACATGTTTTTTCATCACTCTTTTGTCGGAGGTTAGGCGGATGAGGGGAAAAAGCGCGAATGGAATTCCGAAGCTGAGGAACACCTGACTCAAAACGAGCACGTTTGTTGGGTTCATTGAAGTGCTCAAAACTAACAGGGCTGGAACGAGAGTAATCAGTTGACGAACGATGATCGGCACATGTCTTTTCAGAAGTAAGCCATCTAAGATCACATCACCGGCGTAGGTACCAACCGAGGTTGAAGCAAGCGACGAAGCAAAGAGACCCAACGCAAAGAGGGTGGCCAGAGCTTGAGAAGTGGAACCAAGCAGTTTGTAAACGGCACCAATGGCATCCCCATCGGTTGCCTGGGCGCCAAATTTTGCCCCAATAACTAACAGTGCCACGTTTACGGCACCTGCAATCACCATGGCAATTGTTACGTCGATTCGAATCACCTTCACGAGGGATTTTTTCCCGAGAACGCCTAGACGATCTGATGAAAGCGCGGAGTGAACATATACGGCGTGCGGCATGATGGTGGCGCCAATCATTCCCAATGCCAAGAGGACGATGTCTTCACCTGCGTAATCAATTCTGGCGGGTTCGGCACTTGAGTAGACGGGAGACAAAAACATCGACGCCAAGAATCCAATTGCAGTTATTGCAATCAGACCAATGATTACGATTTCAAATTTCTTCGCTTTTCCCGTGGCCTGGTAATAAAGCAAACCCGTGGCTATTGCTCCCGTGATTAGGCAGCCAATCGTAAGGGGAAGCTCAAACATCAAATGGAGGGCAATGGCCCCACCAATAATCTCAGCCAGGTCGGTGGCAACGGCAACCAATTGGGCTTGAAGCCAATAGGCAAAACGCCCGATCGGCGATTTGATTCGCTCACCCATGAGGCGGGAAAGGCTTTTATTTGTTGCTAAACCCAGCTTTGCGGCAAGGTATTGCACCAGCCAAGCAGTTGCATTAGCCAAAAGCAGCACCCACAGCAGGGTGTAACCGTAGTGTGTTCCAGCGGAAATGTTTGTTGCGACATTCCCCGGGTCTAGGTAGGCAACACCAGCAACCACTGCTGGGCCGAGCAAGGCAAGAAATCTGCCTTTGGTTACGGTTGATGTTGCCATACACCTAGCGTATTGGCTAATTTGCGTACCGAAGGCCTAACGCCCCAACGCCTTGGCAATTAGCCCAGAAAGTTGCCGCTCAGCGTCCTGATTGAACTCAATCAGAGCAAAGGAGGTTGGCCAAATGGCACCATCATCCAACTTGGCTGCCTGCTGAAAACCGACCGTGCTGTAGCGGGTCTTGAATTTGTGGCCATCTTGGAAAAAAAGTATTACCTCGCCGTTTTGGTAGTAGGCAGGCATTCCGTACCAGGTCTTAACCTCAAATTCCGGGTTCACCTTGAGCGCGAGGTTGTGTACCGCAAGGGCTAGTTGACGGTCGGTTGTCTCCATCGCATTGATTCGATCGAGGGTTGCCGCAAGGCTCTCAGCCCTGGTTTGTTGAAGTTTGCGTTCTTTGGCCAATTCGCGCATTGCCGCGCGTTCTTCCTTACTAAAGGTTTCTGCCATGAGCCACCCAGGAGAATCGAACTCCTGACCTGCTCTTTACGAGGGAGCTGCTCTACCGACTGAGCTAGGGTGGCGGGTTGCCGAGGCAACTGTATAAGTTTACCGTTTGTATGAGTCTGGGGAAGAAGCGAAAGAGGGCCCCGAATTCGAGACCCTCTTTCACTGAATGCTATTAGCTTCTTTGGAGTGAACCACCACTACGTTTACGTGAAAGTGCGTCGATGGTTGCTGCAAGAGCTAGAACCGATCCGGTCACGATGAAGCTGATACCGGCGGATAGGCCGAGAAGACCTAGGCCGTTATCGATGATTGCAAGAACCATCGCACCAACGGCAGCGTGAACGAGGCGTCCGCGACCACCGAACAGGCTGACTCCACCAACTACCGCTGCCGCAACACCGTTTAGCACGATGGTTCGACCGGCGGATGCTTCAACCACACCGATGCGGCTAACGTGCAATAGACCAGAAACTACGGCCAGAGTTGAGGTAATCATGAAGGCTGCGATGCGAATCATGCCAACCTTGATACCTGCGCGTCGAGCTGCCTCTGGGTTGCCACCAACAGCGTAAAGGTGACGACCGAAGCGGGTACGGTCCAGAACGAAGGTTCCCACGAAAATGATTCCAATCACAATTGGGATAACGATCGGCACACCGATAATTGGGTGGATCATGTTGGCGCTTCGGTTCATGTTCAAAACGTAAACCACCACAGCACCCAAAACTGCCATGAGGCTAACCTTGCTGATTAGCAATGAAATTGGGCGAGTTGCCAAGCCTTGGTCGGCGCGACGTTTGCGATCCCATAGACCCATGGAGAGAGAAACGGCTACCATCACCAAAAGCATTACCCAGCCACCCCACTCTGGAAGGTTGCTGTTCATGATTGCTTTGACGTCTGGTACATCTACTCGGAAGAGGCCACCATCACCCAGTAGCACAAGGGCGAGGCCTTGGAAACCGAGGTAGAAGGCCAGGGTTACAACGAATGATGGAACACCAATCTTTGATACGAAGAATCCGAGAATCCAACCGACCAAGGCACCGAAGACAAGCGCGATGATGAATGCCGGCACCCATGGTAGCCCACCCTTTAGCGCCAGGTAGAAAATGTCCATCGCAACACCGGCGGTGACACCTGCCGAAAGGTCAATCTCTGCGAGCAGAATTACAAAAACCAATGCAACTGCAAGGGTGGTGAGTTCGGCTCCCTGAACGAACAGGTTTGCAATGTTCAACTTGGTGAGGAAGAACGGGCTGAGGATCGAGAACAGGGCGCCGATGATGAACAGTGCGCCAATCGCTGGAAGGGCACCCATTTCACCATTCTTAAGGCGAGAAATGTAGGCGCTCACCTGGTCGCGAAGGTTGCCTTCGTGGCCACTGCCGATAGCCTGCGGAGCGAGGTTGTTCAGTGTTTCGGTGGTGCTGTTTTGCTTACTCATGGTTACTTCTCCTCGTAAGTCTTAGTGCCAGTGATGTAGCCGACAACATCGGCCTGGTTGGTCTTTTTGGTTTCAATCTGTGCCACCATGCGTCCTAGGTATAGAACGGCGATGTCATCGGCAACCTTGAAGACGTCGACGAGGTTGTGGCTAATGATAATTACCGCTACACCGCTGTCGGCTAGGCGGCGAACGAGGTTTAGCACCTGTTCAGTTTGGGCTACACCTAGAGCTGCGGTTGGCTCGTCGAGGATTACCAGTTTTGCGTTTCTAAGTACTGAACGGGCAATTGCCACGGTCTGGCGCTGACCACCGGATAGCGACGAAACTTTCTGGCGAACCGACTTGACAGTTCTAACCGAGAGGCTCTGAAGAGCCTTGGTTGCCTGAAGCTCCATGGTTGGCTCAGACAGCGTGCCGCCGATGGTCTCTTCACGACCGAGGAACATGTTCTGAACGATGTCGAGGTTTTCACAAAGAGCAAGGTCTTGGTAGACAACCTCGATGCCGAGAGCGCCGGCCTGGCGTGGGTCGTGGATCGAGACGTCGTTGCCTTCGAACTTTACGACTCCGTCGTCGTACGGTTGCACACCAGACAAACCTTTAATGAGGGTGGACTTACCGGCACCGTTGTCGCCAACGAGCGCGGTTACCTTTCCTGCGTAAGCCTTTAGGTCGACTCCTTTGAGAACATCTACCGGACCAAAACTTTTAGTGATGCCGCGGAGCTCAATTACCGGTTCAGCCATCTCTCGTCTCTTTTCTTTAACTTCTTTGTTGTTTTGCTAAGTTTAGGAAGACCCCTGTGTCGAGGCAATCTATACCGACACAGGGGTCTTATCTATTTGCTACTGAACGCCGTACTTAGTACATGCGGCTGCAACAGCTGCGGTGCAGATGTCGGCTGCCTTGGCGTCGCCAGCTGCAACTACGTCCTTCACCTTGTCGGCGGTGGTCGCAATTGGGTCAAGAGCTAGGAATGGGGTTCCATCGGCTAGCTTCTTCTCAACGGTTGGCTTCTCACCCTTCAGGATCTGGATGGCTAGGTCCGAAGCGGCCTTTGCTTCCACGCTGAATGGCTTGTAAACGGTTGCCCACTGCTTGCCTAGAAGTACGTTCTGTAGACCAGCAACCGATGCATCCTGGCCCGAAACAGGAACAGTTAGCTTGTTCTTGTCTAGGATCGCGATGATCGAAGCAGCGTTGTTGTCGTTTGGTGCTAGAACAGCGTCGACCTTACCCTTTACAGCAGTGAATGCCTGCTCGAATAGGGTTCCGGCTTTTGCGCCATCCCAAGTACCTTCCATGGTGAATGCAGCCTTGGCGCCAGCAGCGTCAAGTACCGATAGTGCACCGTCTAGGAACATCTTGGCGTTACCGTCGGCTGGGTCTCCCGACGAGTAGATGATGCTGGCGGTCTTTGGGTCCTTGCCAGCGGCCTTTAGACCATCGATGATCATCTGACCCTGTAGTTGACCAACAACGGTGTTGTCGAACGATACATAGTAGTCAGCGCCAGCGATTGGGCGGTCGTAAGCGATTACTGGAATGCCCTGAGCCTTTGCCTTTTCAGCAACGGTTGCACCGGCACCCTGGTAGTCAACTAGCAGCATTACGCCACAGCCCTTTGAAAGCTGCTGGTCGCCGATGGTTGCATACTTCGAGGTGTCTGACTGTGCGTTCTGGATGTCAGCTTCGTAACCAGCGGCGGTTAGAGCCTTCTCTAGAGCAGGACGGTCGCCTGGCTCCCAGCGAGTTCCACTGTCGGCGTCAGGAAGGATTACACAAGCACGGGTGCTGGTTGCCTTTCCTGCGTCTGCAGAACAACCCGAAAGAGCAAGCATTGACGCTGCAGCAACAGCGGTCAGTGTTAGCAATGAAGACTTCTTCATTTGGTTCCCTATCGTTTGTATGAGTAGAGCGTAATTGTTTACGTCTAGGAATTATGTTGCCCTAAACAACAAAAAGAACCAAACCGAAAGAGCGTATATTTGATAACGAATTTATAAATTTCTAAATTTGTTGTTTTAGCAAACCTTTACTTTGGAACTGATGAACAAGCCAATAACCCCGCTACAGAGAAACGGTGCCAGAGGCAGTAACCGCGACCTGGTTCGTCAGCACAACCTCTCCGTGCTTTTGCAGATGATTCACCTGCACAGCAAGGTGTCCAGATCTTCGCTCACGTCTGCCACTGGGCTAAACCGTTCCACCATTTCAGATCTTGTCTCGGAACTTCAGGAACTCGGATTCGTAAACGAAACCGAAACACAATCTCCAACCGGCGTCGGTCGACCAAGCCTCATGGTCTCAGCATCAAACCGAGTAGTGGCATTTACTGTTCACCCAGAAGTGGACGCAACCACTGTTGGCGCCATCACCCTCTCGGGGAAAGTTCTGTTCAGTGAACGCGTGATGATGTCGAAACGTCCAACGGCGGCCGACTCGGTAGCTGCGGCAGCCAAGGTAATTGAACGGATGCGAAACCAATTAGACAAAGATCAGTTATTGGCCGGCATCGGTGTTGCCATTCCTGGTCAGGTCAGGGTTGAAGACAACGTGGTTCGTCTTGCTCCCCAATTGGGCTGGGTTGAAGAACCGTTCGGCTCAATGCTTAGTCAGGCCACCGGGCTTCAGGTTTTTGTAGACAACGATGCCAGTATCGGCTGTATGGCTGAGCGCAACTTTGGTGCCGCCCGCGGGTACTCAGAGGTTGTCTTCCTATTTGCTGGTTCGGGTGGAATTGGCGGTGGCGTAATCGCCAACGGTATGCAGCTTAGAGGCGCTTCCGGCTACGGAGGTGAACTCGGCCACGTTCGCATCGGAGGTGGAAACGATAAAGACTATTCCGGGCTATCCGGAACTCTGGAATCACTTGTTCGCCGCGACGATCTACTTCAAGCATTCAAAATGTTTGCCGCCACCGATGAAGAACTCGACCTTGACATTCGAGGCAACAAATCGGCGAAGATACAGAAGATCATCGAAAACCAGATTGACGCCCTTGGAACCGGAATCGCCAGTTACGTGAATATCTTCAATCCAGAAGTAATCGTGCTCGCCGGATTCCTAACTTCACTCTTAGCTTTCGATGAAGAGCGGCTTCTAAAGCGCATCAAAGACGGTGCACTAAATGCATCGTCAGAGAGAGTTGTTGTTCGAGCGGGCGAACTCGGCCCGAACCTTTTGATGATCGGAGCCGCCGAGCTCCCATTCCACCGAGTCTTGGAAAATCCAGCCGAGACCAAGCTGGTGCCAGCCCGCAAAAAGAAGTAAGGCTTAGAGAAGCCCTGCCGACATGGCTCGGTGGACAATTTCTGCCCGCCGATGAGTACCCAGCTTCTTCGAAGCGTTTTGGAGATGGAACTTCACAGTACTTTCAGTCACATACATCTGGCCGGCAATCTGTTTGTTGCTGAAACCTTTGGCAACGAGTTTGATTACATCGAGTTCTCTGTCGGTGAGGTGTTCCGAGGTTCGAGATGAACCTAGGGAGTGGGCAACGAGTTTGCCCACTCCTTTGCCGAGTACAGTTTCACCTTCTTGAACAGCTTTGACACCTTTGCCGAGTTCGTCGGCCTTCACTTCGTCTTTACATAGGTAACCATTGGCGCCACGTCTGAGTGCTTCAACCACAATCATTTCGCTCAATGTGTTGGCAAGAACCAGAACTTTGGTTTGCGGGTATCGGTCTGTTATTTCTTCCACGAGCTTGAAACCCTTGGTGGTGTCGTCGCCCAAGTCCAGGTCGATGATCAGTACGTCGGGGCCATGTTCATCCACGGCGTCCAAGGCGGCGTCGTAGGTGGTTGCTTCGGCGATCACGGCAAACCCGGCGTTGCGTTCCAGGATTGAACGCAGGCCAACTCGGGTAATAACGTTGCGGTCTGCAACCACGATGCGTGTGGTGGCTTGGGGCATTCTTCGGCCCAGGGGTACATCGGAACGATAATCGCGATCCATGGCTTCACTCTAAACCCGACACCTAGCCATTTGGCTAGGTCGTTACCTATCTGTTAGATGCGCAAATGGATAGTTGCCACGACACGTTATTTGGCCGTTACCAAGGCGAGCGTAATGTACCAAACAATGGCTAGCAAGGTGGCTGGCCAAAGAAAAGGAAAAGCAATGAGCGTATACGCAGCACCAGGATCGGCCGGCAGCATTGTCGAGTTCCGTCCACGTTACGACCACTGGATTGGTGGTCAGTATGTAGCACCAACTTCGGGCGAATACTTCGAGAACGTCACGCCAGTAACCGGCCGTGTCTTCTGTGAAGTTGCCAGGGGTAACGCCGCCGATATCGACCTAGCACTGGATGCAGCGCACAAAGCTGCGCCAGCATGGGGTAAGACTTCGGTAACCGAGCGTGCAAACATTCTCAACAAGATTGCCGACCGCATGGAAGCCAACCTTGAGAAGATCGCAGTAGCAGAAACTTGGGAAAACGGAAAGCCAGTTCGCGAAACTTTGGCGGCCGACATTCCTCTAGCAATCGACCACTTCCGATACTTCGCTGGTTGCATTCGCGCCCAGGAAGGAACGCTAGGCGAGCTAGACGACGACACCGTGGCATACCACTTCCACGAACCGCTGGGCGTTGTCGGTCAGATCATTCCTTGGAACTTCCCAATTTTGATGGCGGTCTGGAAGCTTGCTCCGGCACTTGCCGCGGGTAACTGTGTTGTTCTGAAGCCAGCAGAGCAAACTCCGGTTTCAATCCTGTACATGATGGAACTAATCGCCGACCTACTGCCTGCCGGTGTTGTAAACATCGTCAACGGTTTCGGTGTTGAAGCTGGTAAACCACTCGCATCTTCGCGCCGAATTGCCAAGATTGCATTCACCGGTGAAACCACCACCGGCCGACTAATCATGCAATACGCTTCGGAGAACATCATTCCGGTGACCCTAGAGCTAGGTGGAAAGTCGCCAAACATCTTCTTCCGCGACATTGCAGAGAAGGATGACGCTTTCTACGACAAGGCAATTGAAGGTTTCAACATGTTCGCTCTAAACCAGGGTGAAGTGTGTACCTGCCCATCTCGTGCACTTATCGATGCCCCGATCTACGACAAGTTCCTTGCCGACGTGATGGTTCGCACCAAGGCAATCATTCAGGGCAACCCACTCGACACCGCAACCATGATTGGTGCACAGGCTTCGAATGATCAGCTTGAAAAGATCTTGAGCTATATCGAAATTGGTAAGCAAGAGGGCGCCAAGCTACTCATGGGAGGTAAGCGCGCAGACCTCGGAGGCGACCTTTCGGGAGGCTTCTATGTTGAGCCAACCATCTTTGAAGGCACCAACAACATGCGAATCTTCCAGGAAGAAATCTTTGGCCCGGTCGTTTCGGTTGCAAAGTTTGATGGCTTCGAGCAGGCAATGGAAATCGCGAACGACACCCTTTACGGTCTCGGTTCCGGTGTTTGGACTCGCAACATCAACACCGCCTACCGCGCTGGCCGAGAGATCAAGGCCGGACGCGTCTGGACCAACTGCTACCACGCCTACCCAGCGCACGCTGCATTCGGTGGTTACAAGTCGTCTGGTATCGGTCGCGAAACCCACAAGATGATGCTCGACCACTACCAACAGACCAAGAACCTTTTGGTCAGCTACTCGGAAAGCAAGTTGGGCTTCTTCTAAACCCAGGGGGAGAGGTGCGGGAGGTTCGCCTCCCGCACCTTCAACATTCAGGAGTATTCTGCAGATATGGCAACGGTTTACGGAACGCTTCCCAAGCGGATCGATGTGAGTGAGGCAGCTAAAGAGTTGCTTCGCAAGTTAACCAAGCGAAACGGCCAACTAATGTTTCATCAGTCTGGTGGTTGCTGCGACGGCTCGGCGCCCATGTGTTATTTGGCTGGCGAGTTTCGAGTTGGCGGTGCCGATGTGCTGTTAGGTGAACTCGAGGTGGAGGGCATCGACGAGCCGATCAAGGTGTGGATTTCTCTCGAGCAGTTCGAATATTGGAAACACACTCACATTGAGATTGATGTGGTTCCAGGTCGAGGTGGAGGTTTCTCCTTGGAGACCCCAGAAGGTATGCGTTTCATCATACGGTCAAGGCTCTTCACGGACACCGAATACGAGAAACTAAAAGCCTCGCCGGTACTTCTTGGAAGCGGCGAATTCAAGCTCGTTTAGTTAGTGATTCGCTTCGTCTTCGTCGAAGTCGTCGTCGTCAGAATCATCCTCATCAGATTCCTCGTCGAAATAATCTGCCGCATAGCCGCCGCTGTAACCCATGCCCTCATAACCACCGGGGCCTGAGTGCACATCGCCCTCGCTCATACCTGGTTCGATATCGTCTGGGTTGTAGTCTTTTTCGCTCATAGACGAAAAATAACAAAGGCGACCGACACTGAACATAGACTCAGAGCATGAACACTACTGGGGCAGAGCAACCAACGATTCAATTTCTCGGCGCGGCAGGTACGGTAACCGGTAGCCGATACCTTCTAAGTTACGGCGACACCAGAGTCTTGGTTGACTGCGGAATGTTTCAAGGCCTCAAAGAGCTGAGACTCAAAAACTGGGCTGAATTTCCGGTTGATCCTGCCAGTATCGATGCGGTGGTACTAACCCACGCACACCTAGACCACTGCGGTTATTTGCCTCGCCTTGTAAAACTTGGTTTCTCGGGTCGAGTGTTTCTCACCGAATATACGGGCAAGCTGGCTGAGGTAATTTTGCGAGATTCAGCGCGCATCCAAACCGAAGACGCAGCTTGGGCTTTGAAGAAGGGTTTCTCAAAGCACAACCCGCCTCAGGCACTATACGGAGAGCCCGATGTTGACCAGACCGTAAAACTCTTTGAACCAACCGAGTTTTACCAGCAAACCAAGGTGGCTACCGAAACCTTCGTAACTTTCCACCCGGCCGGACACATTCTTGGTGCATCGTTCATTGAGGTCGAATTCTTTGGCAAGAAATTTCTCTTCACCGGCGACCTAGGTCGACCAGAACACCCGCTGCTTCGGGCGCCAGGCGCAATTCCAGACGGCCACTTTGATGCTTTGGTAACTGAATCAACCTACGGAGATCGTGAACACGAACACCGCTCCGACAACTTCGAAAGCGTAATCAACGAAACCATCGGTCGCGGTGGTTCAGTACTGATTCCCGCATTCGCAGTAGACCGAACCGAGGTCATCCTGGTTCACCTGCGCGAATTGGTTGAAGCCGGAAAAATCCGTCACGTGCCAATCTACGCCGACAGCCCTATGGCTCTAAAGGCGCTCTCGTTTTACCGCGACGCAATCGACAAGCACTCACCAGAGATCCGCGACGACATCGCGCAAGAGTGGGAAGGGCGAGACCCATTCGACCCGGGAACCCTAGTTGAGTTGATGACGGTAGACGAATCGAAGAGTATCAACAACCCACAACAGCCATGCATCATCATTTCGGCTTCGGGCATGGCAACGGGAGGTCGTGTGGTTCACCACCTTCGCGACATGTTGCCTAACCCAAAACACACAGTCATTCTTGTTGGCTACCAAGCGGTTGGTACACGTGGTCGAAGTCTCGTCGACGGGGTTGACGAAGTGAAAATGCACGGCGAGATGGTTCCGGTTCGGGCACAGATTGCTTCGGTGCAAGAATTCTCCGTCCATGTTGACGGTAACGAACTGATGGCGTGGGTGGGAACAGCCAAAGACCGTATCGGCAAGATTTTTGTAGTGCACGGTGAAGAGGGCGCTTCCGAGGCAGTTGTTGAGAGGTTCGAACGCGAACTTCACATCGACGCAATTGCCCCGAACGACGGTCAAAAGTTTTCGCTCTAGAGCGAATAACCTTGTAAATCTATGCAGAACATCGGCCGCTCGCTTCTCACAGCCACATTGGTTGGTTCGCTCGTTTTTGCCGGAGTTGGGCAAGCTAACGCCGAAAGCACCTGCACTCCGCTGACCAATGAACTTAAAGCGCCCAAACTTGGAAAGCTTTACGCCTATGCGGTTGACCTAACCACCAACAAAGTTTTGGTGAATGTGCGCTCCAACGAGCAAACTCCATCAGCGTCGGTGATGAAAACAATCACCGCCGCCTCGGCTATCAAATTCATTGTGAAGCCACGTGAGGTTGCTTCACTAGCGCCGTATGTTGCTACAACCACCGTCTTTACGAACCCGCTCGAACCGGGCACGCTGATTTTGCGGGGCGGAGGAGACCACACTCTCACTCGTGTGAAAGCGGGTTCTTACACAACCTACTTCCTGCCGAATCAGCACCCTGCCAAGATGCGAGAAATTGCGGCAGCTGCGCTAGCTGCACTTCCTGCCGGAACCGTCATCAACAAAATAGTGATTGACGACACCTTCTTCAAAGGACCAACCTGGAATCCGAACCACTACGACTATTCGCGAACCAGTGGAGATATGTCACCAATCTCGGGTCTGATGATTGACGCTGCGAGAATGAACCCGGATCTAACCGATACCAAGTACAGCGGTAAGCGCGTAAAAGATCCAAGTTTGCAAGCTGGACAGAATTTCAAGACATGGCTGATATCTACCGACAGCACAAAAATCTCACCCAATGTGGTGGTGGTGCGTGGAACAACGCCATCAAACGCTGTTGCCGTCGTGTCGAAGAATTCGCAACCAATCACCAACTGGCTGACCCACGCACTCAAAATCTCAGACAACACGGAAACCGAAGTGATTGCTCGTCACACCGAGCTGGCCATGGGTCTGAAAAATCACTACACATCTGTTCAGAAAATGGGTCAGCGTCTATTTGCGAGCCTCGGGGTGAACTACAAGAAATTGGTGATGAAAGACGCCTCCGGTTTGGCGCCAAACAACCGTGTAACTGCAAGTCTTCTAGTTGCGCTTCTAAAAAATGCTGCCGACCCAACCAGTGACATCGCGGCGCTACCCAGCTACATGGCAACCTCTGGAGACGGAGGTACCCTGTCCGGCCGTTTCTTTGCCTACAACAAAACTACGAAACGCAACGAACTGGTTATTCCCAGGGGGAGCATTCGGGCTAAGACCGGTTACATCGGTGGCCTTTACGCTCTCGCCGGCCTAATCACCACTCAGGGAGCAGAGCCACACACCATCGCATTCGCAATCTTCGCCAGAAATGATTCGGCTCATCGAAAGTATGTTGGCGCAGGAACCAAGGACGCAATCGATGCTGTGGTCGAGAAACTATACCTCTGCGGGCCTAACCTTTAGAGCCTTTGCGGCGAACAAATACTAGGACGCCGACCGCAACGACCAGTGCACCAGCAGCCCAAAAAGGCCAGGCAACAGCAAGAACGTTTGCCTGGTCCTTGGTTTCTGCGGCGAGAGGCTCAGCCTTTGGCGTGGCAATTGCCACAGAACCTTCCGATGCCTGGTTTTTGCAAGAAACGAAGTTGGAGTCTTCGGCTGACCCGCTGACGGTAAAACCAAAATCTCCTGAAACTGGGTGGCCATCTTCAGCCACGGTTCGCCAAACCACCTTGTAATCTCCGGCGGTAGCCAAGAAAGCTTCGATGTTTATTGAAGTGTTTTTAACTTCCAAACAAGAGGTAGCAACTTCATCGCCGTTGCCATCGGTGATCACAAATTCACTCGAATCGGCAAGGTTCAAAATTTTGTCGGAAAATACAACGGAAATGGTCTGAGTTCCAGCCTCGACCGTTGAACTGGCTGCAGGGGTAGTGTGGTCAACTTCGGTGTGGGCAAAAGCAGGTGAGCCACCTGTCATAGCAACAAGAACAAGCGCAAACGCTAGTAGGGTTTTCTTCACAGAACTCAGTCTAGGCTTGAGCGCTCACTTGGCTAAACTTGAGGGAGCGAAGGTAATGGAGTTTTCTTGAGTAGCGATAAGCCAAAGTTTGAGTATTTGAAGCAAGTTGTTGTGGGGGCAAGTAGCGGAGTTCTGATTCTTGCGCTGTCTATCTGGGGAATCAGCTCTAGTGTCGGTGCAACCGCAAACGGAACCAAGACACCAACCAGCACCAAGACACCAACCAGCACGGAAACCCCAACCACCGAACCGGTTGGAACCTGCTCTATTAAGAGCCAAGCTTCGGATCCCAACCTTGGCAACTTCACCGGACAGGTTTTGAACCTTACCACCGGTCAGGTTCTCTACGACAACGGCGGATCGACTCCTTCTATTACCGCGTCGTCGGTGAAGGTAATAGCTGCAACAGCGGCTATGCAAGCACTTGGCCCCAATTTCCAGATGACCACCAAAGTGGTTTATTCTCCGAGTCACCCAGACACCGTTGTGTTGGTTGGTGGCGGCGACCCAACCTTACGTCGTCCTGGTGGGTATTCCTCGGTGTACCGTAACGCTCCCAAAATGTCCGATCTAGCGCAGCAGGTTAACGATTGGGCTGCCGCCAACGGGGTAACTGCAATCAACCACTTGGTTTTAGATGCATCGCTTATTACCGGGTCCACTTGGGACTCGAGTTGGCCAACCTACGAGCGCACCGCGGGTTACCAGCCACTGATTACCGGGCTCATGGTAGACGGCGATCGCAACAACCCGGCCGCTGCCAAGTCGCCTCGCAGTACCGACCCCGTTGGTCGTGCTGGTCGTGAGTTCAAAAAGGCTCTCGGAGACATTGCGGTGAACGCAGATATCACTACCGGCCTAGCAGCGAACGGTGCCACAAAAATCGCCGAAGTTAAGTCGGCCAAGCTACCAACGCTGATCAACTACATGCTTTCGGCAAGCGACAACACTCTCGCCGAATACTTGGCTCGCCACGTTGCCATTTCTCAGGGTTTGCCTGCAAACCTCGAGTCAATCCAGGGCGGGTATCAGAAGGCTTTGGCAACGCTAAACCTCGACTGGACCGGTGTGGTAATCAAAGATGGTTCGGGTGAATCAAAGTTTGATGTGGTTACACCTTCACTCTTCAACGGAATCATGGCTCGACTAACTGCATCCGACAAGGGAAGTCTTCACGACATCGTCAAGGGTTTTCCGATTGCTGGTAAAACCGGCACACTCGCCAGCCGTTTCACCGGTGCCAACGCTTCGGCTCGTGGGCATGTTTACGCAAAGACCGGAAGCATCTTGCACGCTTACTCTCTGGTTGGTTACATGGATGCAAAGGACGGTTCGAAACTCGCGTTCGCTTTCTTCGCTTCAGGCCCGGCAACCAGCAATTCCACTAGAACCGCAATCGACACCGTAACTGCGGCCGTCTATGAGTGCGGTGCTCAACTTTCTAATAAGTAGGAATAATGCCTAAAGCGCTTTTCATCATCGACGTTCAGAACGATTTCTGTGAGGGCGGTTCACTCGCGGTTTCCGGCGGTGCCCCAGTTGCCTCGGGGATCTCCGAGTACGTTCGTAAAAATCGTTCCAACTACGACGTGATCATCGCGTCACGCGATTGGCACGATGGTAGTAACGACAACGGCGGCCACTTTGCCGCTGAGGGTGAAGAACCGGATTGGGTGAACAGCTGGCCAGTGCACTGTGTTGCAGGTAGTCGCGGAGCCGAATACCACCCCAACCTGGAAACTGCGTTTATCGATGTGAACATTTACAAGGGTCAGGGCAAACCCTCCTATTCGATTTTTGAGGGTGTAGATGAAAACGGAACTGCCCTTACCGACATCTTGAGCGCTCGCGGTATCGACTCTGTAGACGTTGCGGGAATTGCAACCGACTATTGCGTATTGGCTTCATCTATGGACGCTAAAGATTTTGGGTTGGATGTTACCGTTCTCACCAAGCTAACCGCAGGTGTTGCTTCGGAAAGCAGTGCTGCCGCGTTGGATAAGTTGTCGTCTGCGGGCTGTAGGCTCGGTTAGTCATGAGCACACACCTAACTCCAGCCAATGGTTCCAAATATTGGATTCGTCTGATTTGGCCGTTCATGTTCTGTTTCGCACTTACCGTGCCGGGTCTTTATCTTGAACTCACTCACCAGGAAATCAACCCTGTGGTGGGAATGCTCGCATTCGGTGGCGCTGTGGTTTCGGGAGCCTTTGTGCTCGGCTGGA